>Ga0315905_10008720_pt1 | contig 10262 bp, 12 predicted proteins | sample LakEriMetagenome_5_FD_203522 | JGI IMG/M metagenome (GOLD analysis project Ga0315905, IMG submission 203522) | Freshwater fungal communities from buoy surface, Lake Erie, Ohio, United States - Buoy 4 MA121 | ecosystem: Environmental > Aquatic > Freshwater > Lake | place: USA: Lake Erie, Ohio... | reverse complement strand
CACAGACATCTCCTACAGGGGCGAGTCCAAGCGGGTGTGGCTCAATCTCAGCCAGGAGGCCATGGCGGTATACACACGCACACATGCGCTCGCACACATAACACACACACACACACACACACACACACACACCACACAGGCCATCGATGACCTGCGCTCGACAGGCATGATCCGTGCCGTGAGAATGTACACGGAGGATTACAAGGCGAGCACGGGCTTCCAGGTGTCGCTGGCTGGCCTTGGCATGATGAAGGCCGTGCCGCAGGCGCTCTTTGACGAGCTGCGCCACGTGGTCTATGTGCCCGACGCCCAGAACACGTACAAGGACATGGTGCAGATTTCCTGGAACCCCCACAAGGACATCTTCGCCCTCAAGTCTGACAAGACTGGCTACTTTCGCTACTCCACGATCACCGAGATCGAGGACGTGTCCTACGTGTCCAGTCCGTATATCCCAAATGTGCTGCGCCGGGGGGTTGAGCCGACGACCGGTGTGTACGCGTGTGTGACTGAAATTGAGGAGTGGGTGTGTGCGCGTGGGTGAAGGTGGGTGGGTGGGTGGGTGGGTGGTTGCGTGCACAGGCGTACGTTTGCACATGCACATGCACACGAGGACACACTCACTCACGCATGCGCGCGCACGCAGACAATCGTGGACGTGCGGAGGAGGCGTTCGCAGGCGCGTCCAACATGAAGGATGCAGACTTGATGGAAGCGATCACTTTAGCAGAAGTGCGCTATCTGCTTGTTGAGTGGGTCCCCTTCGGAGAAAATTCCATAGCGCACATGTGCCTGAATCTAGGCGCACTCGAGCGCAACCACCACGGCATGTTTAGCTCCACGATTGACATGACACCGACCGAACTCGTGCTGAACGTGCCTGCTGGCCTGACGCATGTGAAGATCCTTGACTACGATCTCATGCATCACATCAACGTGGAGGCTGAGATCAACTATCCCGAGGAGGAAGGCATTGTGCAGGTGGAGTTTTTCGGCATCCACATTTCCACACGGGGGAATGTCGTGTTCGGGCTGCAACTTGATTCGATGATGACGAGAAAAGCAAACGATCTGTCCATTGACTTGCTGACACGGATGGCGGTTGACGTGGTGCAAGACTCCTCAACGATTCTAGACGACATGATGACGCAGTACCAGCGCGAACAGATGGAAGCGCTCTTTCAGGGCCACTCTGATGTGCGGAAAAAATATTGTGCCTACGTGGCAAAGGGAATCGAGCCACACTTTGCCACCTATCAACAGTATCTTGATGGACAAGACCACGAAAATGAGATTGCCCAGATCATAGGTGTGCAATTCTGCATTGTTGATGGCAGTCATAGAGCGAGCGTCTGAATGCACTGACGTTGCGATGCATCGCGAAAAGGGGCAGGGTCAGAGCCGTGACGGGCTCTGACCCTGACGCCTTTTACTTTTGTTTGGTTTTGCGAATTCAGCGTTGGGTGCTTGTTCCCCAAGATTCGCAGTGATCAGCATGCAGGGGCGGCAAAAGCACATGCTGTTCTCATTGCACACACAGCGCCGCAACTGACTTTGAACGAGAAAATGTTCAGGTCAAGTGCGGGCGGGCGTGGACCTCACTCAGCAGCACTTTTTGTTCATTGGTACCATTGGGCTGCTGCTTGTAGGTCCAAAGGCGCACGAGTACGACGCCTACGTCGTACCTTTCTGCAACTTGCAAGCCATGATGATGTCGGCCGGCACCGTCTACGAGCGCTTCAGCCACATTTTCCAGATGCTGGACGAGGCCATGAATTTAACGCACGATATTGAATCGACGCCCTACAACGTGGGCCGCATTCAATTCCTGATGTCTCGCGCCTCCTCTGAGATCAACATCCTCGACCTTGTCATCAAGCAGTTGGAGCAAGCCGTGAAAAAGGCGCTGATGCCGCCGGAGCCGCGCGATGAAGTGGGTATACGAATATACAGCGCCATCAAATGCAGGGGCTGGCAGACCTCAGTGCTGGCACGTGTGAAGGCGCTTAAAAATCTCATGAACGACGCCCTCCGCAAGGTCGGCTACATCCGGCGATTCACCGATCTCATCAACAAGCACAATCTTTATCACTCCGTTCGCCGCACTAACAACAATGCGTCAGCCTTATGCCTCGGTGAGTTTATGTTTGTCACGCGCAAGCACACGCACGCTACTTTGCGCTCAATCAGTGTGAAGCGATAACAACTGAATTGCTGATTTTGAGGCATTGGTGACAGAAACAAAAAATACACACAAGAAGGCACGGAATGCGTGGTTGGCTCAATGGATCCTTGGCATTCTTCTTCTCGTGAAGTTGGGAGGAAAATACCGCACAGGTCCTGCAGGCAAAAGTGCGCATACTAATGCCTGCATTTACAAATTGGCTGCGCTTCAAGTCTCGTGTGGACATACGACTCGTATTCTTGCGAGTCGGCAGGTCCTGGCATCCAGGACAGGCTTGCGTTGGTGGTGGATGCCAGGGCCTTTCGTTGTGCCAGATGTGTCTTGCTTAGAGCAATCTTGAGAAAGCATATGCAATCAATTGACACTTCTTGGTGGCAGGTATTTTTGGGTGCAACATGCTGCCTATCATCAAGGAATTCGCTCTCGAGCTGGCGAGCTATAAAGGGATATCGACTGAGAAGTTCAATCTTTACTACTATTACGAACAACCCGGTTTGCTCCGCCCACAAAGTTCACATGCATCTTACAATCCGTTAACGACCAACTCTCTTGTCTCACCCACACACATTGTCTCACGCGAAGAAGCCGACAATGCGATCCTTACTGCTCTGTATGTGCTCACAAACGCGAATCAACAGATCGAATCTATTCGGAGCGGTGCCCCTGGGTCAATGACTGGCAGCGATGGCACATTGACAACCCCTGTGTTCTCATGTTCAGGTGCACATCCGCAAATGCCCACGAACGCGCGCGTGGACTTGCACATACGCACACAGATTGTATCTTCTCGCTTGACTGGATATGCATGAGGAGCAGTGTGGCGGGGATAGCACTGGCAGCCATGTTCTTCCTGGATTTCTTCTCGTGAGAACTTGCCAAAACTCTTGATTGCAGCTTGCGCACGGCGTTCGATCGTTTCCTGTCCCCTGCGGACTTGCGCAGCTCCCATCTGCTTGCACACATTGCATAGAACAAGCGATCACGCCCTGATACTACAGCACTGTGTACGCCGCAGATTTTTTGCTATGAAGAGGCGGAACCGGGCAACCGAAAACGCACGATTGTCATGGGTGGTGTCTCATGGCGCCGAAAAGATGGGGCGCATCTGCCACCGTTTTGAGATATTGATGCCCTTTGACGAAGACAAATTTTACATGTACATTAGCAATAAGGAGGTGCTGAACAAGACCTTCCGCCGCCAGGTATTTTTTTGGCCGTAGTTTGGACGTGACGTGGAAATACAGTGCCAGTTCTTAACAGATTTGGGGTGGGAAACACCGGAAAAAGGGTGCGTGACGGTGTGAACACCTGACAGGTGTTGCCTGGGGGAAGGGATCAAGGCCATCGAAATCCAGACGAATACTGCACCATTGTCATGCTGCAGGTGCCTGCTCCATGCTTGTGTCAACGCTTTTCTTGACGTGATATGCAGTGTACGTGTGTCTCACTGCAAGCACACACACTTCCGATCTCTGCTGCGCTCGCGCTTGTGCTTGGCTCGCTCAGGGTGCAAAATTCAGTGAGCTGAGAGGGTGAGCACTGACTGGAGAGTCTCGCGCTCGAATCTAAGCAGTGGTTGGAGAAGGAAAACTCGGCATGGAATGGACTTGCTCCCACTATCACCATCTGGTATGAGCAGGAAATCGGCTTCATTCGGGTAAGCATTCGCCAGCATCTTGCAACTCCCTTTTCAGGCTCCGACGAGAGAAGAGAGCGCGAGCACACGCAGAAGTGAGAGCGCACGTGAGAGAAACCTCTGCTCGTGCACCCGTCCGCATACATGGCATTGAGGAGAGGCCCTGATTTGTAAATTACGTGCGCAGTCAATCAAGTTTGATGTTACCAAGCGGGTCAATGGATTGCAAATCGACAAAGCTTGGTCTATTTTACGCCAGGTCCCAATGATCCTTTCCCTTCTGCTTTGCGCACTCTTTAGGGTTCAGGGTGTAGGGTTTGAGATTTAGGGCTATTTTACGCCAGTCCCAAAGATTTCTCCCCTTCTGCTTTGCGCACTTTTTGTTTTTTTGCCCCTTTGCGTTTCCAGTGGCGTGCTATGGTTCGATGAGGGGAACTGATATCTTGTTGCGACGCGTCAGCGCTGGGTGGCCGAACACGTGATCAAGCGCGAGCACAGCACGCCCGAAGCGCTGCAGGCGGCCAATGGCAAATGGGCGTCGGGTGATGATGAGGCCCGCAAGGCTTCTGCTATTGGTGTGTTATCTCTCTCTCTCTCTCTCTCTCTCTCTCTCTCTCTCTCTCTCTCTCTCTCTCTCTCTCTCTCTCTCCGGATGCACGCGCTCATGCACACATAAACACACGCGTGCGCAAGCAGCTGCCAACGTTCCAGGGGCTGGGGCCAGTGCTGGCAAGAACTAATTAAACTAAACGAAATCTAAACCCAAACAGCTGCCAACATTGCGGTGGCTGAGGCTAGTGCTGGCACGACTATGTCGAAAAAGGAGAAGGCCAAAATGCTCAAGCGAAAACAAGAGGAGGCAGCCAAGGTGTGTCTGAATTATTGGGGATGGTCCCTTGTGCCTAAATAATAGTTGTTGGGGTTCGTGATGTTTTGTTTGCTGGGCACATACAGCAAGGCTGGTATGCATGAGTGTATGCGCCCAGCACCATTAATGTTAAAAACCTACGCACGCACTCACGCACGCACGCACGCACGCATGCACGTACGCGCGCGCGCACACACACACACGCACGCACGCACGCACGCACGAATGCACGCACGCGCGCGCCCACATACACACACATACACACACGATGCATGCGGCCCGGCGCAGGCAATTCTGGAGGAATTCGCTGCCTCAAAGAAAATCCATGAGTCACTTCATCGTCAGCGCGATCGCGCCAAGGAGTACAAGGGACTCGGCCGTAAAGTTGCTTCTGCATGGAAGGTATAATATTAATATGCAAAACGTGTATGTATATAGTATTCATGTCTGTGTATACGTATATGTGTTATGTCTGTGTGTGTCTCTCTCTGTTCAATGTGTATACGTATATGTGCGTTTTTGTGTGTCTCGCTCTCTGTGAGTGTGTCACTGTGTGTGCATGTGTTCGTATGCGTGTGTGTCTGTGTGTGTGCGCGCTTGCGTATGGGTGGGTGGGTGCATGTGTGTCTATGTGTGTTCAAGTGTGTGTATGACGTGGCAAGGCCACACGCACGTACGCACACACTCACAAGCACACGCACACACAGCCTGCGTGCAGTTTGACTTGGCCTTCTTTCGCGCGCATGCCTTATGGGCACTGACTCCACATGCACGCATGCGCACGCACGCACCACCTTTGGCACTGGTGCCGCTCGCAGGCGGAGAGGCGCGAGTGGCAGGCAGAGCAGCGGTTGGGAGCAGCCGAGCGCCGCAAGTTTCACAAGGAGGCAAAGAAACGCGTCATTAATCGCCTTATGCGTCCCACGCTATTGGAGACTTTTGTGGCGGCCGTCAAGGCCTTCTTTGAGGAGCGCCGCGCAAGCCAAAACAAAGGAAGAAGTAAGGTTCAGTCCTCTGCCGACGACGCCGACATCGAGAAGGGCGTGCCCGGAGGAGAGGAGGACGAAGAGGAAGAGGAGGACCGGCCACGAAAAGGCGGTGGAGGCGCAGACTCTGACAGTGACGAGGACGATGCGGTTGGCGGCGCCGGGAAGAGCAAGGGCAAGGGCGCAGCTCGCGCGTCATCGAGCCGCGGCAGTAAAGGTGAGCGTGGCCTGTCTGAGGCCGAGACCGAGGCTGATCGCCCCGAGCCACCAGACAGCGACGACGATTAAGCTGGCCAGTGCGTTGTTCTTGTTCCTGGAGCGGTCCTGGGACTACTGTGTACCTGCGCCTAATTGTTCGTTATCATCAGTTCATCAAAATGCTTCATCTGTGAACGGCGCTCACCATCGTTATGCCATTACTGAGTATTCGTGTCAGGATGATGCTCGCAGCGCTGTGCACTGACCAGAGGTGCAGACACCCGGGAGCAACTTTGGGCCACAGACTGCTGATGTCATTCAACAAGTCTGATAATAGAGGTAATGTAATATGCAATCTGCTGTCTGTGGTCCAGTACAGGATGCTCAGGTCGGTTGTTTGGAGCTTTAATTGCCACAAACGTATGTGAGCCAGGATCCGCCATCAATAACAACCCTGATCAACACGGATGTCGAGTCCTGCGTAGCACCCAGCGCACTGCTGAATGCCCCGGAAGCTTTTGACCCCCCCCCAATTGCGCTTGTCGGCGAGCCCACAGTGTTAACCGGCCATACCAGCTGCACTTGCTCGAGCTCGACCGGCGTAGCAGTACGAACGTTTCGTTCATTGTTTACCAGCCCTGCGTCCAATAACAGGTCAAGCGGGAGGTCAGATCAGGACACATACACCGAGCGCCTTCCGCCTCCGCTGTCTGCCTGGTCTCAATACACAGGAGGTATCCGGCGAGGCAAACGCTGGCCAAGCACAGGCAAAAGCAGCGGATGGCACGGGACACATCGCGGCACGCCGCCGCGCTCGCAAGACACGAACGCTCACCCTGTGCTGCCAGGCATTGTAGCGGGCCTTCATGGTGGCGCCGATGTTGACAGCGCCGTGGTACTCCTTGTCACCCATGGCGATGGCGTGAGCCGAGGGGAAAAGTCCGAGCTTCTGCGCAAGCACAACATGCCACGCGCACGTCACACGGGAAAACGCCAGCCGCGTTTGAAAATGTCCCTTCGCCTCTCCAGCGTGTCCACGTCATCGAACTGTAACCCGTGGCCGCCCGAGCGCCCGGCATTGGCACGGACCCGAGGGACAACTGCCAGTATAGCTGTAGCTGCCGGCGCCGAGCCGCGCCCTGCTGCTGGCGGGCCCGCCGCGGCCGCCGGTCTGCTGGCACGGCACCCACGGCGCCCAGCACATGCCAGCCATGTGCCATGGGCCCCCCAATTAAAAATCACAGCCCACAAGCTGCCGCCGTCCGAAGGCACCAAGCCGCCCACCAGAACACGCATTGACTTTGTTCCTGCTGCGCGTCCCCACCACTCCCCAAGCCCGCACCTCGGTCTCGAACAGCTTCTGCCCGAACATTGCGCAAGGAAGCGATTGAGCGATGTCGAAGCGTCGTGCAAACTAAACCAAAAAACAAAAAAAGTAAAGAAAAAGTAAGAAAAGTGAAAGGGTGTTTCTATCGACTTTGCTTCAACATGGAATGCCACACGCGAACTCAACAGATGAACTCAAAGTTTTGTTTATGAACACGCGCCGCCCGCCTCGCCCTTCGGCGGCGGCGTTTGTGCTGGCCGCCGTGCTCGCCACTGAGTTGTGCCCGATGTGTGCGCGTTGCGAGCCTGCGGGGCAATCGCCGGGTGGGAGCGTGCTGCAGCAGGCGACGCTCACGCTGCGGGCGGCCAAGCGCTTTTCGCCGCGCCGGCGCTGGTTTGCGCGAGAAGAGGAAGCTTGCCGGCACTGCGGGCGACCAGCCGAGGCGCACCACGGGACAGAGCGCTTTTGCACGGCCTCTGCTGAGAAGCTGCGCTGGCAGCTCCAGCTCGTTCTGCGGCTGCAAGCCGCCGATGCCTTCCTCAGAGGGGTCAAGAACGCGATTGTTGGGCGCCGCGTCATAGACGCCGCCGCGCAGGGCGCAGACGGCGGCGCAGGCGCGAGCGGCCAGCGGCTTCGAGGTGGAGGCGGTGGGGCCATCGACTATTCCAGGTGGACGCACCTGGACGAGAGCAGCAGCCACCCCGATGTGCGAAACGCGGCGTTTTGGGACCTCGGCAGGCGGCCCGAAGACGGCGACTTTTCGTCCGATCTCTCTGCCGGGGAGCCGGTGCACGGCCTGCATACGGCCTCTTGTGAGCAATCTGATAAGCGCTTTCCGGACCCCCGGGTATCTGTTGCGCGGCGTGTCGCATCTGCGCGCAGCCAGGGCGCGAGTGCACGCGCACGGCCGGGGCCGGAGGAGATTTGGCGACAAGGCAACGTGGGAGCGCCAGACGACAGTGAGAGCTCTCGCACAAGCCCCGGATCCTCGTCCATGGAGACAGACGCTGCTGCGAGTGGGGCGCAGGAGAGGCAGCTGCGGGAGGAGGCTGCGACGCCTTGGGAGGGGGAGGGGAGAGAGGACGGAGGGGGGAGTGGCAGGACACAACCCTCGCGACTGGCAGACGAGCACCCACGCCCACTCCAGCTTGTACATGCTGCGACACAGCTGGCCGAGGGCGCAGAGAGCGCAAAGAAGCCACTTGCTATTCCGGGACACACTAATACGGTGTGCACTAACACTAACTTGTAAATGGTGTGCCTTGGTGCGCGCAGAGGTCTGCAGGCCCTACACACTAATGCGGTATTTACTACTAACACTTGAGATACTAGTACGTTATTTACTACTCAAACTACTTGTATGGGCCAGGGACGAGGCCAGCATGGCAACTGCTTGGTAGCACCCGCGGTACTGGCACGGGAGGGAGGGAGCCAGATAGGGGAGGGAGGGAGGGAGGGAGGGAGGAAGCCGCGCGTGACCATGGCTTCGCGCGAACTCCAACACAGGTGCTGTAAATAAAAAGGAAAATTTTTAAAAAGAGGGGAAAATTGGTGCTGGGAGGGAGGGAGGGAGGCAGCCACGCGTGACCTTGGCTTCGCGCGAACTCCAACACATGTTGACTTGCAACACATGTCTGCAGGCCATACACACTAATACGGTATTTACTACTAATTTTATTTATATGTACTAATACAATACGTATAAATCGTGTGCCTGGTGTGCGCATAGGTCTGCAGGCCCTGCACACTAACTAATGCGTTGTTTACCACTAACACTACGGACTAACACTACGGACACTAATACGGCGCGTGACCTTGGCTGCGCACGAACTGCAACACAGCTCGGCTCGGTGTGCGCATAGGTCTGCAGGCCCTACACACTGATACGGTGTTTACTACTAACACTACGCATGCTCATAATTCCTTGGCTGCGCGCGAACTGCAACACAGCACCGCTCGGCGGACGGTGCTCAAGACGGCGGCAGTGATGGAGGGCGTGTTGTGTGCTCAAAGCGGTGACGTACTGTATGAATGGGACCAGGTCCGTATAGAATATGTTGTCTGTAGAATGTGTTGTCTATAGAATGTGTTCTCTATAGAATGTGTTGTCTATAGAATGTGTTCTCTTTAGTGGGATGCAGTGACTTTAATGGAGGGCGTGACGTGTGCCACATGTGCCCAAAGTGAGTGGACGAATGTGTTGTCTATAGAATGTGTTCTATATAGAATGTGTTCTCTATAGAAGCCCAAAGTGAGTGGACGTGCTGTAAAAAAAAAAATGTATACACATACAAACTGTCTTTGATGGAGGGCGTGACGTGTGCGCAATGCGGGTAGACTTGCTGCGTCATATGAGGAGGAGGATACATGTATATGTCATATGAGGAGGAGGATACATGTGTGCAATGCGGGTAGACTTGCTGTTTGAATGGGGCCAGGTTTTAAGTTCAGGGTTTAGGGTTTAGGGTGTCATATGGGGAGGAGGATGCACACTCACACACACAGTGACACGACGAAGTCAACATATACCTACCGGAGGAGGATACATGTATGCCATATGGGGAGGAGGATGCACACTCTCACACACGAGGATGCACACTCACACACAGTCATACGAAGAAGTCAACATATACCTACCGGTGCTGCTCCTCGAGGCAGCTGTCACGTCGCCGGGAGGGGTTGGGGGGGGGGAAGGGTGGGTGCATGGGGGGGGTGCCCCGGGCTGCACACACGCAGGACGGCAATCAGATGTGAGCGGGGTGAAGCGTCCGGCCCTACAGCGCGCTCAGATGTTCGTGGGGATCTATCCCCGCAGGGTGTGCCTTGGTGTGCGCATAGGTCTGGATGCCCTACACACTAATGCGGTATGCACTTAGCACGACTGTACTTGCGCTCTACTTATACATGGGGTGCCTTGGTGTGCGCATAGGTCTGGATGCCCTACACACTAATGCAATATTTACTACTAACACTTCTGGTAACATCACGGTGTTTACTACTGACACTACTTATACTAATACGGTATTTACTACTAACAGGCACTACACAGCGAGGCAGATGTA
>Ga0315905_10008719_pt1 | contig 10262 bp, 11 predicted proteins | sample LakEriMetagenome_5_FD_203522 | JGI IMG/M metagenome (GOLD analysis project Ga0315905, IMG submission 203522) | Freshwater fungal communities from buoy surface, Lake Erie, Ohio, United States - Buoy 4 MA121 | ecosystem: Environmental > Aquatic > Freshwater > Lake | place: USA: Lake Erie, Ohio... | reverse complement strand
CATCTTTCTTCAGCAGACCAGTCTCCGCTTTCAAGCCCGAGTGCTGCCTTCTAAATGACAGTCCGGCCTACATCAGCAGAGGGATCAACATGTCAGCGCATCGCGCAAAGATTCAAACGCTTTAGATACGCATGGCAGGGGATCAGCAAAAATGGAGCGAATAACGTGAAACTAAACCTGCAGCCGCCGCTCATGTGCTTTCAAGGTCGGTACTTGTTTGACAAGAGAGATTTCTCCCAAGCTCTCCATCAGCGTCTCGACGTCCAGATCCAAAATATTTGTTCCCTCAAGAGATTGCATGGAACTACGCGAATGGCGCACCAAGCATAACTGTTTCCGCGCGTCCCGCCTTTTCTGCGCCTTCGCTGGAGTAAATGACGTCAGTGCACTTCTTACTGATATCCCGCTGATTTCCAGCTGATCCAGCTGACCTGACAGTATATGTGCTTTGAAATCCTCCTCTGGCATTGCATCTGCAACAACGGCAGCCGCAACCTCAGCAACGATCCTCTGAACAGTCTGCTCAGCAACATGCGCTTTGACGGATTGGTACTTGCGCTCAGAGCCGAAGAGGCGGCCTGGTGACATATACTTTGGCTTTTCGGCAAAAGCCAACGTTCGCTGGCTCCCGAACATCCTACCATCGACACTGCAAGGCGGGGGGGCGAGAGCAAAGGCGGCTGGCGCAGGCAACGGCTTGGTCAGAATGCGCGTCTTTTCAACAACCTTATGTCTCGCTGGATGCTCGAGCAAGCTGTCGGCGAGAGTCATGATCAGACTTTCCGCATTTCCGGGATCCATCTGCTGCGTGAGGGTGCCGAGTTCCTCACCCGATGCCTGCAACTCCCTAGTAAGGTCATTCTTTTCTTTCCCAGCTTCGTCCGCAAGCCTTTGCCGAACCAGAAGGCGTGCAACAGCACTCGTCTGTAAGCTGTCGGCGAGAGTCTTGACCAGACTTTCCGCATTTCCGGGATCCATCTGCTGCGTGAGGGTGCCGAGTTCCTCACTCAATGCCTGCAATTGCCTACTAAACTCACGCTTTTTTGTTTCCACTGCTTCCGCAAGTTGCTGCAGAACCAGAAGGCGTGCAACAAGGCTCGTCTGCAAGCTGTCGGCGAGAGTCATGATGAGGCTTTCCGCATCTCCGGGACCCATTTGCAGCGTGAGGGTGCCGAGTTCCTCACCCAATGCCTGCAACTGCCTTGTAAAGTCACGCAGCACTTTTTCCTGAATTTCCTGGCTGCTCTCTACCGCTGAGATCTGATTCAGGCGCTCGCTGAGAAACGAGGCAAGCGACGAAGAGCTGCGCATAGTCCGTATAGAGTCCACGAGCAGCCGGACAGGCTCCTCCCCCTGCACAGGCTCCAGACCAGTGAGTCTTCAAATGATTTTTCATGCAACTTACCCGCCTCCCAATGATTGGGAGGCCAGTGTCACGGTCCGCCGCCAGGGTGAGGGTTGAGAATGGTGGATTTGTCGGGCAGGGTGCAGGGTGGGGGCTGCCGATACTCCAGCCGAAGGGTGGTGCCGGCCGGGCGCGCACAGCGCAGGGTCGCAGCAGCGCGGCACCACGGGCAGGGGGGCTGGTACTGATGCCGCCCGGTGCAGTAACTGGTCCGAGTAGTAGCTACGGATGCTTGCTAGCGCGTGTGTGGCGAGGTCAGCTACGGATGCGAGAGCATGCCCCAAGCTCACGCGCACAGTGCTCTCACCATGATCTCGTTCAGATGTTCCAGAAGCTTGGCACCACGGGCAACTAGCAATGACAAGTCCGCCCTCAAACGCGCCACCTCGTCCTCGTGCTTCTGTGCGCCGCGATCCGCCATGCCCTCAGCGACGTGGGCGCCGTGGTCTTGCGCGATGCTTTCCGTGCCGTGCGGAGAGAGGGCAGGATACTGCTTTGCTTCCGTTAACTTCCCCGACCGCGGTCGATACTCCCTCGAGATCGAGGTGAGGTGGCCAGGAGCGATTCTGCCGAAGAATCCAATTTCGGTGTAGCTCGCCGACGGGGGTCGCACGCGACTCCGCTGCGCACTGGCCGCCCCCCTGTACAGCGCGCGGACGGGGGTCGCCGCGGCACGCGGCTTGGCTGCGCCCAGGTCGTGGCCGACCGGCGGCGGCGTCGCCATCGCTCGCTGGCGTCCGCCCATGTCGGACCGCTCCGGAGAGTAAACCGTACTCCAGTACCGAATATCTCTCGGAACACCCGGTCCAACGGTAATGGATCCAGTCTCCTCTGTCTGGGTGTACCAGTGTGCCTATCGGTACGGTCCACTTGCGAACACGGCGTGTCGGGTCGCAGCCTCCACGAACTTGCCATCCGGGGTACAGGTAGGATAACGGAGTTCAAATCCAGGCAGGGCCATGTGCAGGGGGCTTTTGAAGTGGGCTACAAGAAGGCATGCCGGGTTGGCGTACCTGCTGGTGGCCCACCTCGGCGTTCATGGCGCGTGGGTTGGCCAGACTCTCGCAGGCGGGCGCTGGGAGGAGCGCTGGGAGCCGCCGAGCCTGCAGGACGGTTCCGTCGCGAGTGCGGTCTACGACAGCACAACCCGCACACTGTTCTTTGCCGACCGAGATAGCAGCCGCGTGAGGTCTGTGCGCATGAGCCCCCCGGGCCCTGTCGCCACCGTCGCCGGGGCGCAGCGCGGGCATGCAGATGGCACGGGTGCCACGGCGGCGTTTAACGCACCAGCCGGTCTCGCCATGGCCGGGCTGCAGCTGGTCGTGACAGATAGCGGCAACCACTGCATTCGGATGATCAGTTTATCGCGCGACGACCACTCTGTGACGACGCTGGCCGGCCGGCCGGGCCTCACTGGGATGCAAGACGGCATCGGAACGGCAGCCAGCTTTCAACGACCGACGGGCGTGGCAGTGGACCCCGGCGGCACGCGGCTGGTCGTCGCAGACACTGGAAACCATCGCTTGCGCATCATTGAACTTGCCGATGGAGCAGTGAACACGCTGGCTGGCAGCGTTGAGGGCTTCGCTGATGGCGACGCGTCCAGGGCTCGTTTTTCGAGCCCGCTCTCAATTGCAGCCATTCGCGACACGTCGATGTTTGCGAACTTCCTGCTTGTGGTCGCAGACGGGGGCGCCGGCAAAATGCGTGCTATTGATTTCAAACGCAGAACTGTCGTCACTTTTTCGTTGCCGGAGCTTGCCCGGCCGTCTTGCGTCGCAGCCAGCTCGAACGGCCGACGATTGGCTGTCTTGGACGACGGGTACGTATCATATACACTGTCGACGTGCACACCCAGAACGCTGTATGTGTGTGTGTGTCTGTCTATGGATCACACACAGTACAGTATCACACACACATCCGGCCCCCTCATGCGCCTCACCCTCCACCACACAGCTTCCAAGCCAAATGGCATGCCTGAGCACAATGCGACAACACGACCCACTCCCTGATCTGTCCTCCGCCACACTTGTAACACGCTGAGAGCACTGACCCCGCCACCATGTCGATCACAGAGGCCTCCGGCGAAAAGGTCTTTTGCTTGGACTTTGGCAGTATATCAGCAAGGATGAGTTTAGCAGAGCCGTGGCCCCGAGGTTCTCGTTTGACGTGCTAGACGCTGATGGTGACGGCGAGATTACAGCGGCCGAATACCGAAGAGGCTTTGACATGATCGATCAGAACAAAGATGGCTTTATCACCGAGTTGGAGTTCAACAGCGTTTGCAGCGTGGCGTTCAAATTGCTTGACAAGGATGGTGATGTATGCAGGCCTCTTGTACCTGTGAACGAATGCAAGATCTCGAGGTCGGAATGGGACGCGGGCTTTGCTGTGTTTGACATGGACGGCAATGGCAAGATCACCAAGAGTGAATTCCACATAGTGTCGGGGGCTGGCTTTGTGTTTGAATTGGTCGATGCCGACGGTGATGGGCGTATCACGCGCAAGGAAAACGAAGACTTCAACCTTCTTGACACAGATGGTGATGGAGTCATCACGAGAGAGGAGTTAAACCGCGCAGTCGAGCCCGTCAAAGCCTGCACGCCTGGCACAAGCATTACAACATGCATGCTTCGACAGGTCTGCTTCGACAGTCTTTCAGGCTTTGACAGGCTCGACTTTGACCACTCGCGGCTGCTGCTGATCAACGTGGACGCGGCCTCTCGGGCAGCTGCCGTGGATGAGATACCTCTTGGCTGGCAGCTGCACAACGGCACGACATCCAGTAGCTGGTCACTCCCTCATCGCACCGGTGGCTTTGCGGTCGACGGTGAGAATGGGGAAGAAATGTCGATATTCTTCGCCGACAGTCGCCAGATGGTAAGGAAATTTCGGCTGTCGATCGACGGCAGCACGCCTGTCCAGGCAACGTGTGCCCAGGGACAAACGTGCGGGTGTGGGCTGGGGAACTGCTCGTGCGGATCCTTTTACAATACCAAGTGCAAGGACTTTTGCTGTCCATGCCCTCCCGGCAAATATTGCGATTGCTTCTCGGCCTGCAACAGTGCCCCCAAGCCCTGTCTAGAAGGCACATTCAATCCTCGGCCAGGAGCATCCAGCCCAGACGAGTGCGGGGTCTGCCCAGCTGGACACACCTGCGCCATGGAGACAGATTTCCCAGTTCCATGCCCCTCCGCTCACTACTGTCCTGCAGCTACGCAGAGAGACTGTGTCGTCGACTCCTTCCCCTGCCAGGTCCCCTGCCCGCCAGGGACGCAGGGCAACAGCACAGGTCATGCAGCCGAAAAGGATGCTTGCACGGAATGTGGCCAAGGTCTTTTCGGGGCATCTCCAGGCGCTGTTGCGTGCACGCCCTGTCCGTCCGGGACTTTTAGCAGTCAAAGGGGCAGCACCGTGTGTGCGGATTGCCCCGCAGGATACTACTGCGGGATGCTGTCAAAAGCGCCGAACCCCTGTCCCATCAACACTTATAGCTCGCGGCTGCGTGCTCAGGATTCAAGCACATGCTTGCCGTGTAAAAGGGGCTCTTTGACTGAAAAGGAAGCATCGCCGTCTGAGGCATTTTGCAACATCACAGTCGCAACTTCGCAGCTGGTGGCGACCACAATCTTGACTTCTAGTCCTGTGCCGTCTACTGCACCTGCTTTACAGACACCGGCACCGGTGGAGGTTGCATCTCAGCCGATGAAACAGGAAGTCTTTCGCGTGCAGGCTCAGGCTGTTTTGGGCGGCATCGCAGGGCAGGATGTCTTTCTCAGCTGCTGCGCACCTACATTCCTCAGGATCCTGCAAGATATGCTCGAGCCCCACGTTGCGAGCATCCGAATCTTCGAATTGTGTGATAGCGCGGCGGGCTGCACGCAGGCACGTGGTCGACTGTTGTTGCAAACAGCAAACGTGCTGGTCAAGTTTGAAATGGAGAGCACAAATGAAATTGAGCTTGTGACGGCAATACTGGAATCTTCCTTTTCCTTTACATTGTCTTCCAGACTGGCCAGAGAGACGGGAAATCCAACCATCACAGCTAATGTCAAACTGATATCGAAAACTGCGGTTCTGGTTGGCAATCCAACCTCGCCGCAGACGAGCGCGGAGCGCGATGTGCCTGCAGAGCAATCATCTTCTCCCTTAGCAGCGGCTGTCATTACCATATCTGCTGTCGTCTTCGTTGGCTGTAATGTCTTTTGGTTCCGGAAGCGACTCATCAAGACTTGCTGCAAGACAAAGAATGGAGCGGATGCGACTTTGCACGAATTGCAAGATTTGGATAGACCAGATGCGCAGATGACGACCCCGGGAGTCGCAGCCCGTGCTCGTGCCTATGTAAGCCAAGTAACCCCGCGAACGGAGGAGCAGATCACTCCCAGAACAAATCGCAGCAGCCGCAGTGATGGCAGCGACGAATCCGGTCGTTGGCCTGGGGCGCCATGCGAGCCGCCATCAAACTCGCCATTGTCGCTTGTCGTCCGCCCTGCCACTATCACGCGGGCCCGGACCCGCGCGAGCACCCCGGATGAGACCAAGGCGCCTGCTTCTCTAGCAGGAGTGTCTGCATCAACCGGGGCTTCAGACCAGGCATCTGCAGGGGTACCTCGGAAGCCTGCCACGCTCTCTCTCTCTGATGTGCAGGATGCCAACTCTAGCGGCCTTTACGGCCGGGCTGTTGAGCCCAGTCCGCGACATAGTGAACTGGATATGAGCCGCATGTTCGGGTTTGAGCTCGAGGTGAGTGAACGCGAGGCGGACAGTGTCACGTCGAAAGACAATAATGATGGTGAGCAGCACGCCCTTTTGGATGGCAAGGGCGAAGTGTCGTTGACCTCTGATGGCATGTTTGAACTGAAAATGTCAGATACTTCAGGCACGAAAGAAAGGTCGGTGCTAGAGGCCGACGATCTGGCCCCATTATTTGACATGGTAGCCTTCAAGGTGGATGGCGACGACACGCCCTACATTGACAGTGCGGGCCTCTGTGAGATTCTGCAGTCTCTGGATGATTTTCAAGGGAAGAATGATGTCCGGGAGGTCTACTCTTCGCTGGGTGTGGCGTTTAACAGCAATCTGTCGCTGGCCCAGCTGCGGCTGGCGTGGACCATGCGTTGTTCTCGAGGTACGGGGGCTCAGACGAACACAGGCGCGGGGGATCAGACGAAAATAGGTGCGGGACACCATGCTAACATAAATGGAGAGCTGGAGGGTGTATCAGCAGAGCAGAGTTCGGGCTCTGATAACTCGTGGGATTCAGACGGGCCGTGACACCTGATCGCAGCGTTTCCGCACTTCCATGTTCCGTATTCTTTTTTGTATGCTCGGAGCGGATTCCAGCGTTTTTTTAATCTTTACACCAAGAGTCAGGCTGAACACCTGACTAAACGGGGTGAAATCGATTCTTTCCGAACAATCTCGTTTGGAATTGGAATTCGAGATTGTTCGAAAAGAATTGGTTTCCGGACATCCTCAGAAACACAATGGAATAAGGGCAGCTTCCATCCTCTCCTCCAGGTGGGGAAAACAGCGACTAACGGCTTTTACTTGCAGACAAAGAATAAGACAACAAAAGAATAAAAACAAGCGCTAAACAGACTGGGGATGTCTCGGCTTGGGAACTCGTCGCTGTGCCCGGCCAAACAGACAGCAGACCGCAACACATGACCTCACACATAACCTTCTGTCTCTGCTCGTGGGTGACCACGAGGGGCCGTCGCATACGGCCTCGTACCATCGCCATCCGCCTGCCGCAATGCCCGCGTACAGTATAATGTAAACCCGTAAGAAGAAAACTGTGCGTGCTCGCGCTGCCGCAATGCGCAACGCCCGCGTTGAGTACGAGAGAAGTGTGTGCGCTCGAGCCATCATATGATGTCACCATCCTCACATGCACATGCTTTCAACACTAACGGGACCCCTCATATGGAGTATCGCTCCTCATCAATATGGAGCATCGCTCCTAAACCCTAAACCCTAACCACTAAACACTAAACCCTAAACCCGTATGGAGTATCGCTTCTAAAGAACATGGAGTATGGCTCCTCATCAACGTTTTCTCTCTCTCGCACACACAGAGGATATGAGGAAGCCTCTTCATATCCTTGCCGTGCTCACTTATTCTATCTCTGCAGTTGAAAGCCAATCTCAAGTCCGCAGCACCTTGAACCCTAAACCCTAAACCCTTAAACCGTAAACCGTAAACCCTAAACCCTAACTCTGCAGTTGAAAGCCAATTAAGTCCGCAGCACGCAACACTTTGAGAGGCGAGGAGGGGCAGAAGAAGACATAATCATCAACACAGTCAACACAATTATCAACACAGCGAGCGAACACGGGGGCAAACGATGCAGAGACTCGAGAGACGGCTCTGAGGCACACACCATCATGGCCGTAGCATCCCCGCCGTAGCTCACTGTGTTGGGGGTGTGCCTAAACCCTGGAAACAACGTAGAAAGGTCCAGGTCTCAGGGCGGGACACAGCGCAGCGTTTGGTGTGAGTGTGTGTGAGTGTGTGTGTGGAGAGAGAAGGGCGAGCAGATTATGCTGAGCAAAACCTTGCGCAAAGCCGTCGACAGCGGAGCCTGGCGCCTCCCACAGCGACTTCCCTACCTGCTCTCATTTTTTCCCCGATGTCGCAAAAAAAAAATATTCAACCCCCCGGAGACCAGACTTGCGCCGAGCGACTTTAACACACGGTGCGATTTTACGCGATACGACACGCAAGCGCGCTGGCGTTAAAGCCTTTTACGGTCTGTCATCGACAGGCCTAAGACTCTAGCAACTTTAGCAACAGCATTATGCGCGCACAGCTTGCTCAAAAGCCCAGCCCACTCTGCATGAGCGGAATTGATGAAACGGAGGCCCGAAAGCCTCAAGACTTTTCGCACCACATGTGCACAGGCGGACAGCGTGATGACACACAACCTCTGCAAGAGCGTCGCAGTGGCCGCCCAGTTTCTTGCAGCTAAAATCTTGACTCTTGACGCCGACGGCACAAAAAGGAGATGCCGGTGCGTCGACTGTTTCAGAATGCGTGTGTCAGTGTACACGCGAGTGCGTGCGTGCGTGCGTGCGTGCGTGCGTGCGTGCGTGTGTGTTTGTGTGCGCGCGTGTGTGCGTGTGTGCGTGTGTGCGTGCGTGTGTGCGTGCGTGCGTGCATGCGTGCGTGAGTGCGTGCGCGCGCGCGTGCATGCGTGTAATGTGCTTGTTCCCCGAGTGTACGCGAATGCGTGGCGCATTGTGGTCCAGGCGCTTGAGCTCAGGTCCGAGGTGAGTAGCGCAGCTGTGCAGTGTGTGCGTGAATTGCACGCTCGGGGGGCTCGGTTCACAGACCAGCCGCAGCCGTGCCGTCGGCAAACTCGCGCGCGCCCTCCCTGACGTCCTCCACGGTCTCGGTCCAGCCTCTTGCTGTCCGCCCCCCAGTGACGTGCATCGCTGTGAGTCGCCGACTGACACGAACCCGCACACAGAGCACGGGCATGAACAGGCATGGAGGGCCTGCGCACCGATGTCCGTCGACGAGATCTTGAGGAGAGAAAACGGCGACGCGGGCGCGTCAACTGCTCACCAGCCCGTCAGCAGCCGCGGCGGAGCATGCGCAGGCATGCGATGAAAGAAGGCTGCATAAAGCGCACGTACCAAAGTCTGCCAGCCAGCCCTTCACCTTCTCGCCGCAGTCTTGCGGGCGATCGGAGCCCGGTGCATTATTCATCACTCCAAGAACTGCTCGAAAAACAAAAAACACAGGAGCCGTAACCATGGAGTGAAACAGGGGGGATTTTGGTTTTAGGTCACGGTTTTTGGGGTGGCTCTTCGTGTGATACCAGTGAGCGGCGACTGCGCGGCAGGATGCGGTGCCTTGTGGGCACCCTGGCCGCCGCGCTGGGCTGCGTCGCGGCGGTAGGGGCGTTCCACACGCCTTACCGACCCGAGCAGTCGCGCCACTACGACGTGACCAAGACAGAAACGTTCAAGCCTATCACCGAAAAGGTGAGGTTGGGTGGGCCCGTCACTCCGAGCGGCGGCGCCGCGGCAGATGGGCGCGGCGCGGTGCGCGGCGCCAGGGGCCGCGTGTCGCAGCACTGCGTGACGGGCTGCACGGGCGTGGTCGTGCGGTGTTGGCCGGTTGTGGTGACGGGATCCTGGGGCCGCAGGTGTTCGACCTGCACTATGCCGACGGCTCGCACCTGCGCGGCTTCAACGGCGTCGACCAAGTCTGGGTGAGTTTCGCAGAGCGGAGGAAATGCGTGCTGATGCTCTTGCGGTGTCTCGTGACGTTGTAGCCGCGGCATACGGCGCAGGATTTGCATGCCATGTTAGTTGCAGCAGCTTCCCAGCAGCAAGTGCATACAATGGGTCAGAGTGGAGCGCGGCCACCCGTGACCAAATCAGCTCATTGTTACGTCCTATGTGAAACGGCTCCATTCATGATACGCATAGCCCCGCCCGCCGGTGTTTGGCGCGATTGTGACTTGCCTTCTGGTGCGCAGCTCGGCGACTACAAGTGCACTGCGCCTTTCGGCGTGATCACTGACTGCAACAGCCCGGATTTTAACGGCGTTGACGGTATCCTGGGCTTTGGTCTCCCGAAGGCTGGCCAGGAAGGCCGCGAGCTGCCTACCCCACTGCTCTTCGCTATGACGGACCAGGAGAACAAAATGTCCAACGCCCGGGACCTGACCCGCAAGTTCTCCTTCTTCTCGACTGACACTGATGGTGCGTAACTTGCCGCTCCAACTAGTAGATGCCTGGAGTGCCCTAGCGGTGCGAGCGATCGGTTGGACGGGTGGCACAGCGCAGGGCACGGTCACGGTTCTGATTATGCGCGGTGGCGGTAGGTATCGAGTCA
>Ga0315905_10008718_pt1 | contig 10262 bp, 5 predicted proteins | sample LakEriMetagenome_5_FD_203522 | JGI IMG/M metagenome (GOLD analysis project Ga0315905, IMG submission 203522) | Freshwater fungal communities from buoy surface, Lake Erie, Ohio, United States - Buoy 4 MA121 | ecosystem: Environmental > Aquatic > Freshwater > Lake | place: USA: Lake Erie, Ohio... | reverse complement strand
AGCAGCTGTTCCACTTGATTAATTGATTGATCCCAAACCTCGATCCCGCCAAGATTGTTGGAGTACGACATCTGAAATGTGACACCAGAGGGTTCTTGCGACATGGATGGGTTGGTCACATCAAACATGAGGACCAAAGAGGCATGTCCTTCAGCGTTATGGGGTGTAACGTCTGACTCAAAATTCAGCTCCAGAATCCCAGATGCGCGATTCCACGAGTTGATCTTGAGTGCGGCGGTACTTCCGATCTTCTTTGCAGGAACCTGCACGGTTGTTGAGCTACTCGGGGTAGATGTTTGGCTAATCCCCCGCAATGTGATGCTTGGAATACACCTGAGCAATGTCCACGACGTAACAACAAAAGCGTTACGTGTGGGAGAGGTAGAAGGGGAGATGACGCGGCGGGATGGCTGGGTGGGAGGGGAGGGTGGGAAGTAAATACCAGGAGAAGATTGGCACGTTGGTCTGAATCGAAACTGTGATGGTATTATTCGCGCATGGATTCGAGCTCGACTGCCTTACCGTTGTCTGCAAGGAACCCAGGACCGTGGGCTGCGTAATTTGCAACACGTGGGCGCCGGAACCAGCTTTCGAGATGCTCGCCGGAGAGTTGCTGAGAAAAGTGACCGGGGAAAATAGACCGCGTTTGAGTTTGCTTTTTTGAGCGCGAAAGGGCAGGGGGCAAAGAGAGTGCGACACACATAAACAAAACCAGGCACCTGAGGATGTCTGCTTGGAGAGAAAGCACAGGCGCATAGGATGATGCAGAGCCCGTGTATGTCTTGACGACGCCATTGCTGGAATAAGGCCCCGCATGTTAGCAATCAAACTCTCGCATTGTACCCCGCGCTGAGTACAAAGACACTTTTTCATCTTACCGGATCGTGAAGGAGAATACGTAATCCGTGCCCGCCACTGTCGCGGCTGACGGAGCGAGCGTGATTATTCCGCTGAGGTGGTCAAAAGTGGCAACTACGCCGTTGAAGGGCGAGAGTGAGGGGGTGCTCGACGAGAGTGAGGGGGTGCCCGACGACCACGCCCCGAGGAATCCAGACATTGTTATTCTGGGAAACCGATTATAGGCGACCATGTTTGCTGCCCGGCACGTGTCCAAAAGGGGGACACTCAACGGAATCTTTATGGTGATTGTATTTTCAGCGCACGGGTACTGGGTCGACGACTGGCCCGTAGGAGAGCCAAAAGAGAGCGCTTCTACCATCATGATGTTGGTGCCAGACAACGTTTGGTTCGGAAACACCGCAGGAGAGATCAGCGTGACGACTTGAGCCACTTGCACCGTGGCAAAGTTCTGGAGGGTGAACTTCAGCGTTATTGCAGTCGAGCTTTGGAAGTTTGCCTGGATCGACACAACAAACGTGCCGGACGCACGAACCCAGCTGCCGGATGCACCAAACACGGCATTATTGCTACCGGCTGTGAGTGCCAAAGAACTGGCATCAGCGGTGGTGCTCCCCCTTAGGCCAGAGATGGTGAGTCGATTCACGCACTCTTTGTCCACGTCGATGCTCGCTGCAATCGAAACCGTGATGATGTTCTGCGCGCACGGCGAGCTGGAGGTCTGGGTGATGCCGGCCGTCGTCCACGAGGACGACATGATATCGAGCAGGGTGCCCTGGATGTTCATGGTTGACAGCGTGCTCGAGATTTGGGGGACGGAGATGGTGACAGTCACGCCAGACACTGAGGGAGTAGCGCTGTTGCGAATCGAAAACGAGAAAACATAGGTGGTGCCCGCAAAAAGGTTCTCATTGAGGTAGACCTTGATGCGGCCCAGTGTTTTATCCCACGTGGCGTCAGCCTTGAAAACACCAGCGCTGGCGCTGGTCACCTGGAGCGTCGAGGAGTCGGCCTGCAGGGTCCCTACAAGCCCGACGATTTCAAGGTACTGCACGCACTCCGCCCCTTGCTTAATGTCAATCGTGGGCGACAGCGTTACGGAGATTTGGTTCATGGCGCAAGGATAGTTTGAGTTATCCTGAATCGTCCTTACGGACCAGCCGATATTGGCAATCTTTAGAGGCTCCGTGCTGTCGGAACCTCCCCCGTCGGTGATCGAGGTGGGCGAAAGCACACCGTCCACGCTCAACGTCACGACCCGCGCGTCCTGCGGGGTTCGGCTGTTTTGCAGAGCAAAGCTAAATCCATGGTTCTCGCAGCCACGGAGCACCTTGTTTGCGTCGTCACCAACCACCGTCATGTCGACCTTTAACGTGCCGGTCTGAGCCCAGTTTGCTGTGGCGCCAAACTTGGCGACATGCGACCTCGATGTGAGAGCAAGTGCTGAGTTGGTTGGCGTGTCCGAGCCAGAGAGTCCCGACAACGTAAGCTTGTTGACGCAGGAGCTGAATATGGGCCTGAAAGGGTGGGGGGGTCGGGGTGGGTTCACAACACTGATGGATCAGAACACCAATCTTGTTTGCAAGGATGCAGGCACGCAACGCAGACAAGAGACACAGACTCAGTCGGAAAGGTTGAGGCATAAAGCACAGGGACAAATCACCCGTTGGCCTGGAAGGTCAGTGTGATGGTGTTCCCAGCGCAGGGATTTGCGTTGGCTTGAATCACGTTTAATGTCGTGAAGGCTACCAGCCGGATGTGCAGCGGCCGGGCGTCATTCGTTTGCGGCGAGGTCGAGCACGAATCTTTGCCATCGAAGATCAGGCCACTAGTGCCGGAAAACGTCATCTCCGATGAAGTATGAGTGGCCTGCACATGGAACGCGGTGGTGTAGCCCGACTTTCCTACTGGCGGCTTGTCGATGAGTTTCAAGGACAGGCCTGTCAGCGGCGATGCTTGCTGGGCCTTGGGGTTTGTCAATGTAAACGAAAATTCGACAATCGTGTACCCAGCTACCTGAGCTCCCACTCTGATCGCGGCGTTTTCGCCTGCCGTGTTTGCGTCTGTCTCAGCTTGCGCTGGGGTGAAGATATTGAAGTCCAACTTGCCACCTGTTTTGACCCATGTTCCTGTTCTGTCTCCAACCTGAGCCACGCTGACAGTCAATGCGCCGTTTGCTGTTTGAGTTTGCTCCAGTCCGGTCAAGCTGATGGAGGGGACGCACCGTGGATACAGGTGAATGTCTGTCTGAATTGTAACGGTGATGGTATTCTGGTCGCAGGGGTACGGCGAGGACTGTTGGATGGAAGATGATACCAGAGCACGTTTGATCTTCATCGGGTAGCTCGTGCTGGTGCGGTCAACCGACGTAGATGACCCATGCCTCACAAACGAGCCCCCGTTGTTGGTCGCCTCATTTTTCCACACTGAGTTGGACAAGGAGGCATACCGAAAAATCAGGTTGACACCCGGGGCGTCTTGATACAAGGAGGGGTTCACGAGCTTAAAATCAAAATTGAACTTGGTCTGGCCAAGAGGAAATGCAGTGTCGAGCGTATCAATCGTTGAGACAGTGAGAACGAGAGTTCCAGAGGTTCTGATCCACGAGAAGATGGACAAGCTTCCTGCCTGCGAAAGGGTTCCTTCCAGAGGCGATAAGTCACTCGATGTGCCGACGTCGGGCGTGGAGGAGTAATAGAGCCCCGTGAGCGTCAGCCTCGGATTGCATGGCGCAAAGATCGGTACCTGCAGGGAACAACAGCAAGGAGGGTCGTTAGGAGGAGTCGCAGCAGGCGGCAAGGGGATGGACAGGCAAAGGCGACAATGCACAGGCCGAGGGACAGGAGGTGGGGGGTGGCCGTTGCCATGGCCGAATAGTTTATAAGCCCCTTTGCAGCAGCAGCAGGAGAGAGAGCTGAATCGGCGGGAAAGGCAGTAAATAGTCAGCACCAAAGGACTCACATTTGTGGTGATTGAGACACTGATGGTGTTTTTCGCGCAGGGCATGTCGGATGATTGGTACACGTTCGTGGAGGCGACCACCGTCGGGTCCATAATGTACCCAGGGTAGTATCCAATCCAAGATGGTGCACCATCCCCAATCGTGAATGGCGCGGGGTTGGTCAAGACGCCTGGATCTGCCTGGATCGTCAGAGCCAATGCATTCTGTGCATTTTCTCGATTTCGGTATTGAAATATGAAGGTATTTGCAGTGTTGGCAAGCAGTCCGGCGCTGCTGCTCGCAAAGTTTATCACAATATTCTTGGTCGTGGTCGAATATTCGACCGTGATCGAATTTTGGTCATAGGGAGCAGGCGAGTTCGTTGAGACCGCGATGGTGCCGTCCTTGGAGCCGGTGAACCCTGAGATTGTCAGCTTGGGGTACTGGAAGCTCTGTGCCCCTGTTGAATCAGCGCACGTGTTGAGCAGGCTCACAGACGGAGTAATTGTAACGGAAATGGTGTTCAAGCTGCAAGGATATGGCCATTGCTGCTGCGCGATGGCGGAGATTGTGAGACTCGAAACTTGGACAGCACTGTTTAAGCTGTAGCTCGGCAAGCCGCACCCAGACAGCGAGGGGAATGCGGAAGGATTCACCTCCGCGGCCTGATTCAGCACGTCAAAAGTGAATCCATACGATCCCTCGGAATTCAGATCACTGGCAAGGGTGACGATGAGGCGGCTGCTGCTGAGGTCCCAGTTGGCGTTGGCCTGGAAGCCTTGAGAGCTTGTGAGTGCAAATGCACTTGCGGTTCTCGAGCGCGCGCCTGTCAGGCCGCTCAGCGTGAGACTGGAGCAGCAGCTTGTGCGGACAGCGTACACGGGCTTCAAGGCGACCACGACCCTGTTCGTGCCGCAGGGCTGCGTAGAGGAGAATGAGATAGAAGGTGAAGGGTTCGTCGACCAGGATGGAGCAACGACCTCCATGAATCCGCCTCCTGTATTCGTGATGGAGAGCTCGCTCAGCAGCGACCCCGTAGTGTCATCCACAGAAACATCGATTTCGATGCTTGTTAGCGCATTTTTCTGTGCATTGACATTCTGGATCTGGAAGGAGAAGACAATTGCCTGGTTGATCGGCAGAAATTTGCCTGAGTCCACGCACACTTTCAGATTGCCATCATCCTTAGTCCACGCTGCACTCGAGAACGGATTGCCAGACCCTCCGGAGGTCAGGGGAAACGTCGGTTGGTTGGCTGTTAGTGATCCTGTGAACCCGATCAGCGTGAAGCACTTGGCACAAGCCAAAGGTATCGTGGGAACCAGAGAAACTAAAATAGTGTTGCTGGTGCACGGATGCGTGGTCGAGCTCGTAATTGCCACTGTCGACCATCCAAGGCTCTCGATGAAGAAGGGCTTGACGCTGTTGGGCGAGCACGTCGAATAGTCTTCAGTCCAGCTGACACCCTCTACATAGAAGAGAGAGGCGCTCACAGACAAAGTTGGAGCGTCCTGAGACAGTCTAGGATTCTTCAGAACAACTTGAAAGACCACCTTTGTGAGATTGCTGCGGCCTTCAAGGTCCAGGATTGCGTTCATGTCAAAAGTGAGCGATCCAGTGTTCTGGTTCCAGATGCTCGTGAGGCCTGAGCGCTCAGGGCCGTCCTGGATTGCGTATGTGGTTGCAAGATTCTGGGATAGCGTTGGCGACAACTTAAGTCCTGCAATCGTCAGCTTAGGTTGGCAGCGCCGATACAAGGGCGTGGACGAGATCATTGTTACAGTCACGGTGTTATCCATGCACGGATACGGGCTAGACTGGCACACCGTGATCTGCAGGTCAGGGTTGTTTGCAGCCATCTCCCCCGTAATGTTGCCGAGGAGGAACTGCTCCTGCACGAGAGGCGGAGCCGATATCGTGGCGCCCTCGAACGCCTTTGCAGAATCCTTCTTGGTGAGGAACACGTCGAACTCGCAATTCTTGTCTTTCTCGATTTCCTGGAGTACCAAAATGACAAGCTCGCTCTGTGTTTTGTTCCAAGACGCCACGCTTGCCAGTGAGCTGCCGCATTTGCTGACGACCACCACGTTCTCTGTGGACGGGGTCAGAATTCCGTATAGGTGGGATATCTTGATGAATTTCAAGCAGCTGATTGGCAGGGGGGCATTGGGAGTGAACGAGACGGTGATTTTGGCCTCAGTGCACAAGCCACCTCCTTGGTGGGAAATCCTGCTTGCCGCGGAGAAAACAACATTTTTGACGCGGAGAGGAGACTTGGGGTAATCCCTCACTTCAGAGACTGGGGCGATCCTGAGGTCATTATCGACATCAAATAGCGCCGGAGTCGAACTTGTTCCACCCACCCACTGACCTGACGAGGTACCGATAGGCCCCGCCGTCACCGAAACAAGTTGAGCTTGCTGAGATAATTGGGGATTTGCGAGGGTGAAGGAGAAGGACACATCTCCAGCACAGCACACGTCTTCGTGCACGTGCAGCCTGAGCTGCTTTGCAGCATTGTCCCACAGGCCAAAGCCCTGTGATGTCGAGGAAAAGCTGCTGCGGAAGTGCTTGAATGTGTTGAGGCCTGTGTGTGTTTGTGTGTTTGCGCGCGAACGCCGCCCTCGCGAGCACCAACATTCTGCAGATGGCGGTATGTGTAGTATGCGACGCTTGCGCTCGCGCGTGCGTCAGTGCGTGTGCATGCGTGCTTGTACCATTTTCACCGACGCAGTTTTGGAGCGCAATCGGGCCGGACTGTCCTATCGCGCCCAGCAAGTTTGAAATGGTGATGACGGTCTCGTTTGCTATCAAAGGGAAGTTCGCGGAAAGTGTGACGCATAGGGTGTTGGTGGCGCACGGAAAGTCTGAGGATTGCCAGATGGTCTTCGAGCAAAAGAGCGGCTCTATCACCTTCAGCGGCGCAGCATGCCCAGCCATCGCAACACCCTCGCTTGTGCAGCTAGCGCAGCACGGCGCCTCCATGTCCTTGCGCATGTACTCGGTGCAGAGGCCGGTTGCAGAGACTGTCACTTGTGGAGACTCTTGGGCAACGTTCGGGTTCATGATCTCAAACGAAAAGGTGTATGTGCGATTGGCTTTCCACAGGCCGGTGTACCCTGCGGAGGGGTACAGTGACAGCCTCCAGTTGATGGAGAAGATGAGAACCGCTGACGCTGCTTTGACCGTCTGCGTCGCATCGTCCGGAATGACCTACAGACACGCAAACATTCGTGCATGTTAAGTTTGCGTGGGTGTGAGTTTCTGTGCACGAGTGCGCGTATACGACAGTGAGCGTGCGTGCTCTCTTGCACGCAAGCGCACATGCGTACGCGAATACCTTGACCACACCGCCAGACGTGTAGTCGAAGCCTTGATTCGAAATCGTGATCTGTGTGTGTGGGAGAGAGAGTGTGTGTGTGTGTGTGTGCGCGCGCGCGAGCTTGCATGAAACACGTGGAGATGAAGAGTATGCAGTGCGAAGACCTGGCACATGACATTGCCTAGATGCCCGATCGTGGCCCCTTGGGGCAATATGGCACCAGCGGAGGAGCATACGCGGTAGCGCGCAGCAAATCCCTGCCCCCCGTACCCTCGGATCTCAAGACGACCCGGTCCGTAACCACTGCTGGCATTCACAACCTGCACCGTCTCCACGTACCCGCTCTCCCAATGCCCATTGCCTTGCGTGCCGTTGCTCGGCGCATTCGTAAAAGCCATGTGATCGTCCTCGGCGTCGCAAACTTTGCTGATAAGTGGGACAACGGGGTTGGGCATGGAGGCGGTTTGTCAGGAATTTGGATAATGAAGAACAAATTTCGTTCCTGTCAAGGATCATCCCTCCAGCAATATGTAGATCCGCGTACATGTATAGATATAGATTCACGTGAAGATGTTGTGTACTGTATATATGTAATTGTATGCGTGTGCGTGTGTGTTTGTATGTGTGTGTTGTGTGTGCATGCTTCCTCCTGTGGAGTTTCGTGTGTCCGTGTGTGCAAAAGTCTGAGTGCGCGTGTACCAATGTTGAGGATTGAGGACCAGACTGCCCGTTCTGAGCTTAGGGGCTGTCATGTTGTTCAATCGGCTACGACCGCTGCTAGAGTTTGCGCTTGCGCGGGACTGATCGTAGAGGTTTCCTATATCGTGTTTGAGGTTGAAAGTGTGTCAGTAGAGAATTGTGCATGACTGAGTGTGCACACATGCGTTAATATTGGCGTGATGCTGCGTGAGTACTTACAGTTACGTTGTGCTGGTACCGATCAATTGATGCGCATATGCATAGTAATACACCTATCTGAATCTTGAAAGGGATAGGACAATCCGCGACGAACGGGCTCGAAACAGCGAGCGTGACGGTAATTACGTTGATGCAGCCAGGGTAGGGAGTGCTCTGCCCAATGTTGCGCTTGAACCAGTGGGGCCTGAGCACCACGAGAGGCGCAGCATCTCCAATTTGCGCATTTGCAAAGCCCTCGCCAAGCGATATTGTGCTGTCCGCAAGAGCTACATTCTCAGAGATGGAGCGCAGGTCCACTTGATTTTGGTCATTTGTCAGGGCATACCGATTGGTGCAAACAGCAGAGGCGCTCACCCTGAGTGTAGAAGCCGTGTGCAACAAACGACCAGTGCTGCATGTGTTTGCTGAGTTCTCAGTTGGGTTTCTCAACTCCACCCAAAACTCAATCCATTTATCAGCGTCAACATGCGCACCAAGAGTGAGTCTCAAGGTACATGCTGACTGGTTCCATTTGCCCGAGGGGAGCAGGTCATTGTTTTGGATTTCGTTGACCTCGATTGCGTCATCGTCAGGTGTGAGGGTATCGCACAGACCTACCACTGTGATATCGATGCCTTCGTAAAGAGTGACATTCGCAGCAAAGGCAAAATAAATTTTGTTCCTGGCACAGGGGTGAGGATTGGTCTGGAAGGCTTGGCCCTTCATTCTGCAAGCTTGGAGCGCCGGAGATGGCGTGGTGGATGTTGTTACTGATGCAGGCGTGGTCGATGTTGTCACTGATGCACGCGTGGTCGATGTTGTCACGTACGCGTTTATGATCGAAGTGGTGGTAGCGATGGTTGTTTGATGAACTGTGGTAGGCGTCGGTGTAGACGAAGACGTGGGCGGTGTGCAAGTGGACATCCCACAGGGATTTGAAGAACAGGTCCACCCTGCGTTAATGCTGCAACCGCTGCACCCATCACCAGTGACGGTGTTGCCGTCGTCGCAGTCCTCATCTGACGCCTTCACCCCGTCGCCGCAGGGCGATTGGCACGTGTCCGCATTGCTCGAGTTGCCCCCGGTGCAGGTGTAGCCGCACTCGACTGTGCAAGTTGCCGAGCACCCGTCGAGCGGCACGGAGGCTCCATCGTCGCATCCCTCTGTACCAGCCCTCTTGCCGTCTCCGCAGACTGTGGTGCATGCTGATTGAGCGCAGGCTGTCGTAGTGCACACGTATCCGGCTTCAATCGAGCAGGCACTGCTGCACCCATCATTAGGGACGGTGTTGCCGTCGTCGCACCCCTCGATTGCAGTCTTGGTGCCATCGCCACAGACTGGCGTGCACACATCTGCCGTAGTTGCCGTTCCCCCGGTGCAGGTGTAGCCGCACTCGACTGTGCAATCTGCCGAGCACCCGTCGTTCGGCACGGTATTTCCTTCATCGCAAAAGTTGGTCCTAGAAAGTTCAGCCCCAAGAGTCTTCCCGTCTCCGCAAATCTCATTGCCCGTGGGCCAATAGCATGGGGAAGGGCCGCATCCAGTTGGATCATTGCACGTCCATCCATCCTCTTTGGTGCAGCCGGCGCTGCAGCCGTCATTAGGGACGGTGTTGCCGTCGTCGCAGGCCTCACTCGACGCCTTGAACCCGTCGCCACAGCTCTTGTCGCAAACGCTTGGCTGGGCGCTGGTGCAGGTGAAGCCGCACTCCACCGAGCAGCTTGACGAGCACCCATCACCATTGTCGGTGTCGCCGTCATCACACGTCTCGCCAGTGACCACTCTGCTGTCTCCGCACACCGGCGTAAAGGTGCTTTGGTCGCACACAGGCAAGGTGGAAGTCCAGCCTAGCTCAATCGAGCAGGCGCTGCTGCACCCATCATTAGGGACGGTGTTGCCGTCGTCGCAGGCCTCATCTGACGCCTTCTTTCCGTCGCCGCAGGGCGATTGGCACGTGTCCGCATTGCTCGGGGTGCCCCCGGTGCAGTTGTAGCCGCACTCGACTGTGCAAGTTGCCGAGCACCCGTCGAGCGGCACGGAGGCTCCATCGTCGCATCCCTCTGTACCAGCCCTCTTGCCGTCTCCGCAGACTGTGTTGCATGCTGATTGAGCGCAGGCTGTCGTAGTGCACACGTATCCGGCTTCAATCGAGCAGGCGCTGCTGCACCCATCATTAGGGACGGTGTTGCCGTCGTCGCAGGCCTCATCTGACGCCTTCTTTCCGTCGCCGCAGGGCGATTGGCA
>Ga0315905_10008715_pt1 | contig 10265 bp, 7 predicted proteins | sample LakEriMetagenome_5_FD_203522 | JGI IMG/M metagenome (GOLD analysis project Ga0315905, IMG submission 203522) | Freshwater fungal communities from buoy surface, Lake Erie, Ohio, United States - Buoy 4 MA121 | ecosystem: Environmental > Aquatic > Freshwater > Lake | place: USA: Lake Erie, Ohio... | reverse complement strand
ACGCCGCCATATCCTTGGCTGGTTTTTGTCTGCTGCAATGGCTGATCCTCCGCAAGCCACGGTCCTGGCTGGCCCGATCATTCGACGAGAGTAATACCAGCAAAAGCCTGATCAAGGCCTGGAAATTCCTTGAGGAACTTGAGCAGTTCCAAAAGGAGGAGGAGACGGATGGCCAGTAAGGACCTGTAGTATCCTTCTCTTACCTATTGCCAGCGGGGAGGCCAAACCCCCGTCACTTTAATTTGCCCATCACCCGCAAAATCAGCGTGACCCGGTCGCGGTTGGATTTGGGCACCAGTTCCAGTTCTTCCTTGGAAATCTTGCCGTCCTTGTCGGCATCGTACTCCCACAGGACCATCCGCTCCATTTTCTTGGTGCGTTCCATGGCGACCGCCTGGGTCTCGGCATCCTCGGGCAAGCCGCCCCCGCCCAAGATCATCCCCAGGTCGCCGTGGAGCATGTCCATCACCTGCCGCAGTTCCTTTTTGGTCTCGGTGATGACCTGCACGCCGCAAATGCACATCTCGTCCTGGGTTTGCTCGCCCCAGGTGACGGGGATCGGCGGGGAGGAGGGGTTGCGGGGATTGGCCGTCGAGTTGTCAAAGACCGCCTTCATCCGCAGCACCGTCCCCTTGGGCAGGTTGACCGGCTCTTGGTAGCCGTAGATCCCCTGCCAGTTGAAATCCCAGTCCTTGATCCAGATCAGGGGTATCTCGCTGCCGTCGGGCAGCTTCGCGTCCACCTTCATCTCCTTGCCCAGGTAATGCATGTGGGGCAGGATGCCGATCGCCTTAGCGGGCACAGGCAGGGGATCGGATTGCTCGACCACGGTGAAGTTGGGTTCACCGGCCGGAATCCTGAGGGCCCATTGCCTGGTGCGGATACCGGCGGCGCTTACATAGTTGCGGACCGGCACCTTTGAAAAGTAGATGCCTACCCGGCTTTTGTCCTTTTCCTCCTTGCCGGAGGGGTGGTAGTGAATCTGGAGCACCAGGTCCGATCCCTTTTTCAGGTAACGGCCGGTCCCCTCGGGCAGTAGCCCGGGTCGAATTCCCGGAGCCCACGCCCCGATATTGCCGGTGGGACGGATGCCCGGCCCCCCAAAGCTTGGAAAGCTGCGGGTGACCGGGTCCGCCTTGGCGCGCCCCTGACCGTTGCTGTCCAGGTAGAGGATGGCATGATGGACCACTTTGGTGTTGCCCGGCTGGAAATCGACCGCCACCACCGCCTCGTCCTGCGTGACAGGAAGCGGGATGACAAAGCACTGGTACACATCAGGGCCGGACGCGGGGATAGTGAACTCCGCCGGCATTTCCACCACCAGGTCCGGTTTGCCCAGCACCCAGCCAGAGCCGAAGGCGGGCTTGGCGGGTAGATTCCCCGGGTCCCCCTCGGGGGCGCCGGCCTTGGCCCATGCTGCGATTGTTGCCTTTTCCGAAACCGTCAACCTTCTCTCATCCTTGAAATGACCGAAACCCGGCTCGGGAGACCAGGGGGGCATCCGGTTTTCCCCGGTGATTTTTGCCAGGAAATCGGCGCGCTTGGCGGCATCCTTGTATTCCAAAAGGCTGAAGGGGGCGATTTCCCCCGGGCGGTGGCAGGACGCGCAATGCTTGAAAAGGATCGGCGCCACATCCTTGGTGAAGGTGGGCGTGTCCCCAGCGCCGGCTTGCGCTAGGCCTGCCGCCCCCGCCAGCATCGCCAAAACATGACCGAAAACACTTTTCATGGAGGCCCCGCCACTATAGAAACTTGGACAACACTGCTATGGCCCATTCTACTGGCAATCCAGGGGCTGTATCCGGTTCCCCATCTGACATAACAAATGAAAACACCGCACCCTACCTGCCTGGGCAAGAAGCCCCCGGGTAATTCAGGGCAGGTGGAAACACCGCTCAACCGGGCGAACCAACCTAAGCCAGAATTGGTGCCATCAACTCGCCATGGACGTCCGTCAGGCGGAAATCCCGCCCCTGAAAGCGGTAAGTGAGCTTTTTGTGGTTAATTCCACACAGGTGCAGCACGGTGGCCTGAACATCGTGCACATGCGCCCGGCCTGCAACCGGCGCGAAACCAAATTCGTCAGTTTGGCCATGCACGATTCCTTTTTTCACACCAGCGCCCGCAAACCACATGGGGAAGGTGTCAATATGGTGGTTGCGGCCCACCAATTCTCGCACCTCACCCATGGGCGTGCGGCCGAATTCTCCACCCCACACCACCAGCGTGTCTTCCAACAAGCCCCGCCGCTTCAGGTCCAGCACCAATGCGGCGCAGGCACGGTCGGTCTCGAGACACACCTTTTCCAAGGGGCCACCCAGATGGTTCACGGTGTCGCCATGGTGGTCCCAATCGGTATGGTAAAGCTGCACGAAGCGCACACCGCGCTCAATCATGCGACGGGCCATCACGCAGTTGTTGGCAAATGATGGTTTGCCCGGGGTAGCGCCATATAAATCAAGGGTTTCCTTGCTTTCCCGTTTGAGGTCAATCAGTTCGGGCGCACTCGACTGCATGCGGTAGGCCATCTCATAGGCCTTGATCCGCGTGGTGATCTCGCTATCCCCGGTCGATTGTTGATGAAGCCGATTCAGGTCGGCCAACGCCTCGACCGTTTCGCCCTGAATCTGCTGATCAATTCCAGGGGGGCTCGATAGGCTAACAATCGGGTCACCCATCGACCTAAAAGGCACACCCTGATGGGCGGTGGGCAAAAAACCAGATCCCCAAAGGGGGGCACCGCCACGGGGCCCACGACCGCCTGACTGCAGCACCACAAATGCAGGCAAGTCTTTCGATTCGCTGCCTATGCCATAGCTCAGCCAACTACCCAGGCTGGGCCTGCCCGATTGAGCGCTGCCTGTATTGACAAACAATTTCGCTGGGGCATGGTTAAAAATATCGGTGGCCACAGTGCGCACAAAAGCCACATCGTTGGCAATATGCTTGAAATGCGGCAGCAACTCCGAGACTTGCAAACCGGCATCCCCAACAGGGGCAAACTTGCGCTTGGTCCCAAGCAGCTTGGGACGCTCTTTCGAGAATGTGTCCATGAAGGCGAATCGTTTCCCCTTCACAAACGACTCGGGAATTGGCTGATCGTGGAGCTTTTGCAACTCGGGCTTGGGCTCAAACAGCTCAAACTGGCTGGGGCCGCCCGCCATGAACAGGTAAATCACCCGCTTGGCCTTGGGCGTGTGATGAAGGCCGCACAAGGCATCGCCTGTCGAAACGCGCGTGGATCCTGTTGCCAGACCATCACGCCCCAACAGGTTCGCAAGCGCTATGCCGCCTAGCGAAACCGGGCACCTTCTAAAGAAATGCCGGCGTGTTTCGATAGCAAGTGCGTTCATTTCATTTGGGTGCATGGAATCACTCACGGGTGATGAACTCATCCAGATTGAGGACCAGCCGGGCCAGCAGTACCAGTGCAGCCTTGCCCGCTGCCGCCTCGGGACGGGCCGCCAGTTCCTTGCCCGGTTGTCCACCTTGGGCAAGCAAGAGATCCAACACTTTGGAATTCCCCTCAAACCGCCTCACTTGCTCCTCGTTGAACCGGCCCAACCGCTGGCGTTCGGCCTCAGTCGGTTGGCGCGCCATGGCCAATTCGAACATTCTTCCAACGAGGCTTTGTTGGCTTTCGGCACCCTCTTTCAACACCCTAAGCGCCAGCCCATGGGCACATTCGCCATAGGCCTGATCATTCAGGAGCGTAAGCGCCTGAAGTGGCGTGTTGGATTGGTTACGCCTGGTGCAAGTGGTTCCGGCATCTGGCGCATCGAACACCGTTAAACCAGGGTAGGGTGCGGCGCGCCAAAAATGCGTGTACAACCCTCGGCGATATCTGTCGGGCCCCTCGCTGGCAACCCAGGGCCGCCTCACTTGGGTGAACTGGTCCACCCCCGACGGCTGGGGTGGGAACACGCTGGGCCCACCCACTTTGTCGCTCAATAGCCCGCTCGCTACCAAGGCGCTATCGCGCACCGCCTCGGCCCCCAGGCGGATTCTTCTCTGCCGGGCCAGCAACCTGTTGCGCGGGTCACGGGAATCCAAATCTTGCCTATGGGCCGAAGACTGGCGGTAGGTGCCCGAGTTAACCACCAGCCGGTGCAGTTTTTTCATCGACCAACCATCCTCCATGAACCGCGTTGCCAGCCAGTCAAGCAGGTCGGGATGGCTGGGTAAGGATCCTTGCGTGCCAAAGTCGTTCTCGGTCTCCACTAAGGGTAGACCAAAGAAATGCCCCCAGTGCCGGTTCACCAAAACCCTGGATGTGAGTGGATTGATTCTACTTACCAACCATTGGGCCAAATCCAAACGGTTGGGTTTGCCCACAGCGGAAGCCCTGTTCAGGCTGGGCAACAGGGCGGGCGTTCCCGCATCCACCTCCATTCCAGCACGGGTAAAATCACCCCCCAGGAGTATTTTTGTTTGCCGGGCCACAGGGCGCTCGGACAAAACCATGGTGGTGATGGCAGGCTTTTCCACCTTGGGTTTGGCCTTGGCCTTCTTGCCATCTTTGTCAACCTTGCCAACCGACTCGAGCTGTTCCTTGGCCATCACCGCTGGCACCAAAGTCAAAGAAGGCTCATCCTGGTTATTGAAAAAGGCAAACAGCTGGTAATACTCTCGCTGGGAAATAGGATCGAACTTGTGGTTATGGCATTGGGCGCAAGCAATGGTGAGCCCGAGCCAAACCGAGCCGGTTGTTCCCACCCGGTCGATGACTGATTCAACACGAAACTGTTCCTTATCTACCCCGCCTTCCTCGTTAATTTGCGTGTTGCGGTGAAAACCTGTGGCCACCTTTTGGCTGACTGTCGCGCCGGGAATCAGGTCTCCCGCCAATTGCTCTGTGGTGAATCGGTCAAAGGGCATGTCGTCGTTTAGCGCCTGGATCACCCAATCGCGCCAGGGCCAGATGCTGCGCGGTGCATCAATCGAGTAACCATTGCTGTCCGCATAGCGTGCCTGGTCCAGCCAGACCCGCGCCCAGCGTTCCCCATAGGCTGGCTGACCCAGCAGGTGATCGACCCACTTCTCATAGGCTTGTGCCCCAAAGCGACCGATAAAATTGGCTATTTGCGCTGGCTCAGGTGGTAAGCCGGTCAAATCCAGACTGACCCGCCGCATCAGGGTGATGGCATCGGCTTCGGGCGAGGGCTTGAGCCCCTCACGGTCCAGCCTGGCCAGCACAAACGCATCGATAGGATTTTTCACCCAAGCCGGCTGGGCCACCTGCGGGACCTGGGGATTGGTGATGGGTTGGAACGACCAGTGCTTTGACTTGTCCACCGTCGCGGTTTTCCCCGAGGCTGGCATTTTGGCACCCTCGGCGATCCAGGCGCGAACCAGCTCCACTTCCTTTTCTGAAAGCGGGTCCCCCTTGGGCGGCATGCGATTCTGACCGTTGCGTCCAAGAACGGCATCGAGCAACCGGCTGGAGTCGGGCTTGCCCGGTTCCAGCACCGGACCGGAGTCGCCACCCTCCTGAATTCCAGCCGGGGTGTCCAGCCGCAAGTTGGCCCGCTGTTTTTCAGGCCCGTGGCAACTGAAGCATTTGGCCCGGAAAAGGGTTCCGATGGTTTGGAAATCAACCTTCTCGGCACCCTGCGCGGATTGGCCAAACAGCCCCGCAAGGAAAACCAAGGCAGGGAACAACGGATGGTTTCTGATCCGGGCCATCGCAATTCAATCCCATAGAAGAATATTTAAGTATATCGCTAATTCTCATTAAAAAGAAGCTTGCGTTCTCACAAAATCACCTTTAATCTCTGAGAGCCTCTTCATTTTTTCATTTTTAGTCTTCTCAGGGTCCTCCCGCAATGAAAAAACCTTTCCCCCGTGGTGCATTCACACTCATTGAATTGTTGGTGGTGATCGCCATCATCGCCGTCCTGGTGGGCCTGCTAGTTCCCGCCGTGCAAAAAGTGCGCGACGCCGCCAACCGGATGAGCTGCTCCAACAATCTGAAGCAACTGGGTATCGCCCTGCATAGTTTCGGCGACACCAACGGCAAACTTCCCCCCTATGCTGGCCTGTTGGGCAGCACCAATGGAAGCGCCCATTTCTTTCTGCTCCCCTTCATCGAACAGGATAACCTGTTCAAGCAGGCCAATGGCCAGTCTTTCAATGTGGCCACCGCGGTGGTGAAGACGTTCGTTTGTCCCAGCGAGGCAGCAGTCCAGGGTGGCCAGTTTTCCTCCGGGCATCCGCGGGGCGCCCGGTTGGTGCGCAACGGGGTCGGTTTTGGCGCGACCAACTATCCCGTGAACGCCGCAGTATGCGACGGTAATCGTACCATCACCGGCGTCACCGATGGCACCTCCAATACCGTCGCCTTCGCCGAACGCATGGCCGACTGCACCGGCCCCAACTATCCCAAGGCGGGCGCGACCCCGAATCTGGGCACCGGATCCTTCACCTATTCCATCTGGGCCCGCGGCCAAAAAGTCACCGCCACCGCCAACTGGCAGGATGGCGCCGGCGCCTGGAACCCCGCCACTGGCCCGCTGGGCGCCAACAACTCGTGGTGGGACATGCCTGCCTTCGACCTGCCAGTCACCACGGTCGGCCCACGCAGCGACCCCGGCTTCCGCCAGAACTGGAACGGGGGGGTGGTGAATCCCGGTGCCTTCCAGGTGGGCGCTTTCCCCAACGCCTGCGACTACCGTCGACTGCAGGGCCTTCACAGCACCGTGATGAATGTGGCCCAAATGGACGGCAGTGTCCGGTCGCTTAGCGGCGGCCTCACCGCTGTCACATGGTTCAACGCCTGCCGCCCCGATGATGGTTCGGTCCTGGGCGCCGATTGGTGATCCGGAAAGCCCCATTGCATTCACCCGTTTGAACCATCCGGAGATGAGATGAAACGACTGCTGTTTCCTGGCGCGTTTGCCGCCGCCCTTTGCTTTGCGGGCTGCTCGGGTGAAAAGCCCACCACCCAGCTTTCGGGCACCGTCACGTTCAAGGGCAAACCGGTTCCCGCCGGTTACATTAACTTCATGCCCGACTCCACCAAGAAGGTGTACGGGGAGGTGCGCATGGTGCGTATCAAGGACGGCGCCTACGCCACCAAGGAGGGGAACGCCAACGGTGTCTTCCCAGGCGACGCCCAAATCATGATCAGCGGGTTTGATGGCAAGCCCCTAGACTACTACCCCGATGGCAAGCAGATCTTCAACACTTGGCAAACCAGCGGGGTAGTGCCCACCGGCAAGGGCACCCTGGATTTCCAGGTCCCCGATTCCGCTGCCAACAATTTGAAGATCATGCCCACAGCCGATATCCCAGGCAGCACCGGAAACTGATTCCCAGCCCGGATTGCCCCCAGGTCTCCATGCACCCGATAATAGGTGCATGAAGACTTTTCTTATTTCCCGGCGTCGCTTTTCCAAATCCGTGGTGGCCGGCACTATCCTCGGCGCCTCATGCCATGCCGCTTCGGGCGACCTCGTCCGTTATGCAATCGAGCGCAAACCAAAAAAACGGGTTCGGGCCACTCTTTCTTACACCGTCCACTGCCCCAACATGGTGGCCAGTCAGTGGTCGGTTTTTGCCGCCATCGCCCCCAATTTTCCCGGGCAAGACACGACCCGAACCCAAATGACACCCCAGCCTACCGAGCAGCGCGACAAAAGCCCCGAGAACCGCGAAATCATCGGCCTTGTCACACCCGCCACTCTCACCACGCTGCCAGTCACCATCACCTATGAAGCAACCCTCTATTCCCGCATCTTAAAAACCCTTGGCCCAGACGAGTCGGCACCGCCGGTTGTTCCCCTTCGGCCCCTAGACCAAAAGAACTATTTGGCCAGCCGGGGCGACATTGACCACACCTCAGCCGCCTTCTCAGCCTGGCTGGCAAAAAACAAACTGAAACGCGACAAGGGTGAAAGCGATCTCGATTTTGCCCGGCGGGCGTATCTCTTTTTGAAAAACCAATTTGAATACGACTATAAACCCTTAGCCAGCCGCATAACCACTTTTGTCATCAAAGCAGGCAAAACCGACTGTGGCGGTCTTTCCATTCTCTTCACCGCCACCATGCGGGCTAACAATATCCCCGCACGGGTCCTTTATGGCCGATGGGCTGTTTCAGCCAAACCAAATAGCAAGTTGGGCGGCACCCCCTACTACCAGTGGCATGTGAAATGCGAATGCTTCATCCAAGAGGTGGGCTGGCTGCCTGTCGATCTCTCTGGGGCTGTTGAATTTGACAAGAAAGCCCCCCAAAGCCTTGCCTATTTCGGCAACGACCCCGGCACCTTCCTCACCTTCCATTTCGACCCCAACCTCACTATCGACAGTGGCCTGTATGGCCTGAAGCCAGTGCATAACCTGCAATACCCCATGTGGTGGTGGACGGGTAAAGGCAGTGCCGATCAGAAGCGCATCCTGGAAGATTGGCAGGTGGTGGAATTGCCTTTGGAGCCTGCCGCTAAAAGCCGGGAGAAGGGCTCCCCATGAAGCCGTTTTCTTGCACCAAGTGCCAAATCACACGCTGGTTAGCAAGGTTTCTGGCAGGCGTGTTTTTTCTTTTGTGGGGGAGCTTTTTTCTCCATCACCTCAATGAGTGGTATTTCAATCCTGTCGATAGGCCACCCCTATGGGTAACAGGCCTGATGGCACTCCATTTTGGCCTGCTCGTCGGTTTGGCCATGGGCTGGAAATGGGAATTGGCAGGGGGACTGCTCGTTTTAGGCTGCGGCATTGCCTTCTTTGGTCTTATGGGGGCCTGGAAAATCTGGTTCCTGATTGGCCCAACGCTCTTGCCGGGTGTTTTTTGGCTCGTTCTGGGTTTCAACCCACCCAGAACCGACCCACAGGCTCAAAATAAACCACTCACCGAATCCAACTGAATTCCTGACTGTTCAACAGGGCCCAGACCAGATTGTCCCACGCTTGCTTCTTGTCCCGGGCTGATTTGGCCGCTGAAAGATGATCCACTGCCAGCTTGCGCTTGGCATCCGTTGGCTTATGACCCACCGCCCACTGGAATAGCTCATCCACCTTAGCCGCATCGGGTCGGGTATCTTTAGCCAATAAATCAGCTCGGGCTCCCGCGCGGGAGATTTTGGTTTGCACCTCTTCCGAATTGAGCAGGTGCAGCACCTGAGCCAAGTTGGCCTCTGTCACCCGCTCACACTCACAAGGGCTTAGACGCTGCGGCCGGCCAAACACATCCAAAAAATAGGAACTGAATGACTCGTCCGGAAGCATAATCGCCCGCGTAGGGGCAAACTTGTCAGCAGGAAGCCCGGGAAACGTGGCCGGCGATCCTGCCACTTGGTGCACCGCATCAAACAACACCTCGGCGTTCATACGTTTGGGGTAATAGCGTGCAAAAGATTGTTTGTCGGCAGCATTCCCTTCGACCGGATCGCTCGAGAGTCGGTACACTTCGCTGGTGACAATTCTTCTGCAAAGCGACCGCAAGCTATAGTGGTCTTCCACAACATGCTTGGCCAGTGCCTCTAGTAAAGCCGGGTTGCTGGGCGGGTTGGTTACCCTCATGTCATCCAAAGGCTCCACAACACCACGGTCGAAAAAATGGGCCCAATAACGGTTGGCAACCGCCTTGGCATAAAAAGGATTCTTCTCAGATGTCAACCAGTCGGCCAACACAGCGCGCGGGTCTTCCTCAGTGGCTAGCGCAACCGATTTGCCATCCAGTGCTGTGGGCTCTATCGGCTTGTTGTTGCGCTTGTTCAACACCGTGCCGCTTGGGCGGTTGTAGTAAAACGATCGCTGGTTGTTGTTCTGCTGTTGGCCTGAGCGGGTGACAGCCTGCACATTCTTGCGCCCAAGACGGCCAAAATAAGCGGCCAAGCCCCAATAATCATCCTGGCTCCAGCGCTCATAGGGGTGGTGATGGCACTGGGCGCACTGAAGCCTTGTGCCCATGAACACCTGCGAAAGGTTATCCACCATCTGGTCAGGAGTGGCCAAATCCTTGTACCAAACCGTGGCTGGCGACCGTTCCTCATCACCCGTCGCCAGCAGAATCTCTCGGGTCATTTGGTCGTAGGGTTTATCCTCGCGGATCGACTCGAACAACCAACGGTGAAAAGCAAAGGTGCCAAAAGCTCGCTCGGGCTGGTTGCCCCTTTTCACCCGCAAAATATCCGCCCATTTGCCTGCAAAATAATAGGCATGTTCGGGACGGGACAACAGCTCATCGGCCCACCTGCCATCTTTTTCGGGGTTTTTGTCCTCCACAAACGAGGTCAATTCATCTGGGGTGGGCAAGGTTCCGGTCAAAT
>Ga0315905_10008714_pt1 | contig 10266 bp, 3 predicted proteins | sample LakEriMetagenome_5_FD_203522 | JGI IMG/M metagenome (GOLD analysis project Ga0315905, IMG submission 203522) | Freshwater fungal communities from buoy surface, Lake Erie, Ohio, United States - Buoy 4 MA121 | ecosystem: Environmental > Aquatic > Freshwater > Lake | place: USA: Lake Erie, Ohio... | reverse complement strand
GGCGCCCGTTGTGCGCGCCGCGGTGGTCTCGCGACGGCGGGGGACTCTGGAAAAAAAACGCGCGGCTGCTGCTTCCTCTCTTCCCTACATCACACCGCCGCCGCGAGCTCCCGCTCCTGCTGCTGCTGCTTGCCCCCGCCGGCCGCGCGCGCCGCGTCCGCCGCCGCCGCCGCCGCCTTGATCGCGGGCCCGCGCGACGCCACCGCCGCCGCGCACTGCCGCCCGCTCAGCGTCGCGCCCTCCATCGAGTCGATGTAGTCCTGCTTGGTGTACGACCCGGCGAGGAAAAAGTTGGGCACGGGGGTGGCCTGGTCGGGCCGGAACGGGTCCATCCCGGGGGCCTCGCGGTACAGGGACTGGGCGATCTTGACGACGCTGTGCCACGTCAGCTTGAGCCCCTCGGCCGAGGGGAACAGGCGGCGCGCCTGCCGGTCCGTCTCCTCGGCCAGGCGCTCGTTCGTCCAGGCCATGTAGTCGTCCGCGGGGGTGATGACGCACTGGAGCAGGCTCCCCTCGCCGTCGCGGTAGTACTCGACGGGGCTCGTGAGCGCGAGGTCGGCGAAGCAGGAGAAGTAGGCGTCCGCCGAGTAGAGGAGGTTGTCGATCCCGCGGGCGCGCCCGGGCCCGCCGCCCACCTCCATCATGCCCGCGGCCTCCCCGCCCAGCTCGGTCACCCAGCCGTCGTACCGCAGCTGCACGGTGATGACGGGGACGCCCACGAGCTTGTACACGTTGTCGAACTGCGGGTAGCGGCGCCACGCGGGCGGGAGGAGCCGCTGCGCGCCGGGCACGTCGAGCGCGGCGACATAGGCGTCGGCCGTGACGACGCGCTCGTCGCCCGCGGCGCGCCCGCCCACGCGCAGGCCCGTGACGACCGGCGCCCCGCCCTCGCCCGCGCCGTCGGCGAACATCACCTCGCGGCACCCCTGGCGCACGTGGATGCGCCCGCCGCGCGCCTCGACGTAGTCGGCGATCGGCTTGAGCAGGCGCTCGGCGGGCGAGCCGTTGAGCATCCGCAGCACCGACGCGTCCGTCTTGGTCGCGAAAAACTGAAAGATCGTCAGCATGCAGCGCGCCGAGATGTTCTCGCAGTCGATGAACCCCAGGGCGTACGCGATGGGGTCCCACATGCGCTTGATCGAGCGGTCCGACCCCCCGTGCGAGATGAACCAGTCGCGGAACGACACGCCGTCCAGCGCGCGCACGTCGCGCATGCCGCCCTCGGGGTCGACGAGCGAGCGCACGATGGGCGACGTGCCGAGCGCCAGGGCGTTGGCCGCCTTGTCCGCGGTCGTGAGCTGCGGGGTCGTGAAGAAGGCCTTCAGGCCGTGCAAGGGGGCGCCGATCTTGGTGCCGCCGAGCTCGAAGCGAAAGTCGAGCTCCTTGACGTCGCCGCCCGCGTTGACAAACGTGTGCGTGTGCTCCTTGAGCAGCAGGTTTTCGAGCGCGCCGCACTTGGCCATCAGGCGGAAGAGGTTGAAGTAGCACCCGAAGAAGACGTGCAGGCCCATCTCGACGTGGTTGCCGTTGCGGTCGACGTACGAGCCGACCTTCCCGCCGACCCAGGGGCGGCCCTCGTAGATGTCGACCTCGTGCCCCTGGTCGAGGAGCTCGACGGCCGTCGACAGGCCCGCGAGGCCGCCGCCGACGATGGCGACGCGCAGCTTCGGCGCGCCCTGTGGTTTTTTTTTGGGTGCGTTGTTGTTTTTGTGTTTTGGTGGCGAGGATGTGAGCGGGGATTGGGGGGTCGTGCGTTCGCGGCAGGCAGGTCCTGCGTCGGAAGACGCCAGCGACGCCAGCGAGAACACGGCGCGCACGCACCGGCGCAAGGGGCCCGAGCTCGGGCGGGAAGAGCGACGGCAGCGGGGCGTCCTTGGGGCCGACGTCGCCGCCGGCGATGGCCGGGGCGGCGGCGGCGGCGGCGGCCGCCTTGGCGGAGGGGCGGCGGGCCGGGAGGGCCGGGGAGCGGCGGGCTGCCGGGCGTGTCAGGGGCGAGGGAGGGGATGAGGGGGGGGGGAGCGTGTGTGAGCGAGCGAGCGAGCGAGAGAGAGAGAGGGCGCGTCGCGCTGTTCGGCGCGCCGCGCTGCCGCCGCCGCCGCCGCCGGCTCGCGCGACACGTGTCGGCGCTCGCGGCCAAATCAGTCGTCGCCCGCCACAGCTGCTCAAGGGCGTCGATTGCGTGCGGGCGCGCGCGGTGAGGCAGATGCCGCCGGTGAGGCATCGCCTGGGCGCATTGAGCGGCGCGCGCGGATTGCCAAGGCGCCTCTCTGGCGCGCGCGCTCGCGAGCGAAAAGGAGCTTCAACTCACCACCAGCTGGGGCGGCGACGCGGGGCGCGGCCAGCGCTTTGTGCGCGGCCGGCCGGCCCGACGTGCTGGCCGCGCCGGCGCAGCGGTTGGACGCCAGCATGTTGAGCGGGGGTCCTCGCGGATTGGGGCGGGCGATTGCGTTCGCCCCGTTGCGGGTTGGCGAACGGTGTGGTCTTTGTGGTGGTGGTGGAGGATGAGGACGACGACCTCGAGCGCGATCGACTCTGTGTGGCGTGATAGTAGAGATGAAGCGCGGTCGATGCCAATGCGGGGCTGGTCGAGGAGCGCGGGCGCGAGCTAGTGGTGCGAGTGTGTGCGGGCGGAGCGTTGCAGGGGGGGCGCGGGGGCTGCGATGGATGGCGCACACCTCGCCTCTCTCCCTCCTGCCCTCTTCTTCCACTCTGCCCTCGTCGACCCGCCCCGCCCCGCGCGCAGACACACACCCAACGCAGAGCAATCCGAAAAGCTGCGCGCGCAGCCGTGATCATCCAGATCGATCATGACGTGACCAAGCCGTAGCCGCGCCACCACCCGCTCTCCCGGACGAATCGCTTGCGCGCCCGATCCCATTCCTTTCGACAAGCAAGCCAACACGCCCGCGCAAACGCATCGACGATGCAGGGCTTTGTTCACTTTGACGACAGCGGGGACGCCCCTGTCCCGGTACCTCAGTTCACGGCGCACGCCGTCGCGCCCGAGGACGAGGCGCGGCTCGCCGCCGAGCAGCGGCGGCAGCGTCGGCGCGCCGCGTCGGCGTCGGCGTCGCGGCGCGGCGGGGGCGGAGCGCCGGCCTCCGCCCCTGTTGTCGCCGTGTCCGCTCCATCTTCTGGCGCGGCAACAGCGGGAGAAGCGTCGGCAGCAGCAGCAGCAGCAGCAACAGCAGCGGCGACGATATCTGTCTCGCCCGTCCCTCCCGGCGGCTTCTTCAGCTGGCGCCGGCGATGGTCCGCGACCAGCAGCAACGGCGGCGGCGACGGCCCGGCCGCCGCGCCCCCGCCGCACCCCGCCGCCGCCGCGTTTGGCCCCCCTCCCGCGTCGCCCGGCGGCGGCACGCCCGCCCCGGCCTCGCTCCCGCCGCTGGGCCGGCGGAGCTACGGCGTCGACGCCTCGACCCCGGCCAGCCCGGCCCTTTACGGGCGCCCGGTGGCTTACGGCGGCGGCGGGGGCCGGCAGGGGGGGTCGTCGCCGCCGCCCGCGTTTATGCTGCCGCCGGCCGGCGGGGGCGCGGCGGCGGCGTCGGGGGGTGGCGGTGGCGGCGGTTCCGCCAAGCGCGCAGCAGCAGCAGCGGCGGCAGCATCAGCAGCAGCAGCAGCGCAACAGCCGCCGCGGTCGGGCGCGGCGCTGGCGGCGTGGCTGTCGGCCCAGGCGCGCGCATCGACCGGCGGGGGGCACCCCTCGACGACGACGGCGGCCGGGCAGCATCAGCAGCAGCAGCAGCACGAGCCGGCGGGCGGCGCTGGCAGCAGCCTCCACGGCGCCTCGGCCATCGCGCCCGGCTCGCACTTTCCCCCGCCGCTGCAGCTGCCGCCGGCTGGTGGGGGAGGCGGTAACGGCGTTGCTGATGCGGGCGCAGGCGCGGCAGCGGCGGCGGCGATTGCCCCCCGCGCCGCCGGCGACGCCGCGGCCGCTGCGGCGCCGCCCCTCCTCGCCTCTGACCCCTCCTGGCCCCCGTCGCTGGGCGTCCCGCTTCTGCCGCAAGCGCCCCCTCCGTACGACGACGGCCTCGGCGGCCTCGGCGGCGGAAGCCGCGGCCACCGCGGCGGCGGCGCCTCGCGCTACCTCGCCCTCGTCCCGCTCTCGGACGCCCGCCTCAGGCCCCGCAGCGCCCGCTCCCTGCTCTCGGCCCTCGCCGCGTGCGCCCTGCTCGCCGCCTCGGCCGTCTTCGTCGCCGTGCCCCGCGGCTTCGAGGTGGGCAGCATCGGCGTCACGTCGCCGACGATGGCGTTCAACGGAACCTCCCTCACGTACCGCATCGACCTGGTCGCCGAGATCCCCTGCCACAACCCCAACTGGGTGTCGGCCACGCTCGAGGGGGACGTCAGCGTCGCCTATTACGACGCCGAGGCCGGGCGCGGGCACGCGGGTCCCGCGCGCGTCCCCGCGCGCACGCGGACGGCGGGGATGTCGGGCGGCGGGGAGGGCCTGAGGGGAGAGGAGCGGGCGCCGTCGCTGCGCGGCGCGTTGCTGGGCACCGTCGGCAAGAGGTCGGAACAGGAGGACGACGACGACGATCGGGGGCGCGAGCAGGACGACGACGGGCGCGGCGGGGGCGGGCGCCGCCCGCCCCCGCCGCCCCCCTCGCCGGCGCCGGACGACCCCAAGCGTCCCGGCGAGGACCGCCCGAAGAAGCGCGGCCACCGCCACCCGCCGCCCGTGCGCGTGCACATCGACGCGTCCTCGCTGCCGCGGCGCTACTCGGCCATCCTGTTCAGCGCGTGCTTCACGTTCCCGCGCGAGCTCGTCTTCTTCCTGCGCGGCAACTTCACGGCCGTGACGGCGCTCGGCTTCCGGCAGCGGCTGCCGTCGATCGACACGTACTTCATCGTGCCGTGCACGGCGCCGAAGCCGGCGCCGCCGCCCTCGCCGCCGCCGCCGCCGCCCCCCTCGCCGTCGCCCGGGCCGCCGCCGCCGCCGCCGCTGGTGCCCTTGGCGGCCAACCAAGCGCTGTTGTGACGCCGGACGCCCTCCCGCCCTCGCCCCGCGGGCCGCCGGCGGCGGCCCGCCGCCGCCGCCGCCGCCGGCCGTCGGCGCCGCGGCTTGACCCCCCTCGCGCGCGCCCGCAGCAGCATCCATTTACACACGACCGGCTTCGACTCTGTTACGACCTCAGCTCTCGCTCCTGAGGCATCCCTTGCCTGTCGAGGGCGATTGCGCGCGTCGCCTTTTGCCTCCCTCTCGACACTCGCCGCAGCCGCCTCTCCGCAATCGGCGCTTCCCCCGCGGCGGGCTCGTGCCGCTCGCTTCTGCCGGCCTTGAGGAAATCGACGTATCCCCTAGCTACCCATTGGCTCATCGGCACATCGAGCACGAGACCGGGCGCGAGACAGAGCGCGCGCGCGCTCGCGAAAAGCTTTCGCTTTCTCCGTCTGTGGCGGTCGACTCGAATCGTCTCCCTGCGCGCCGGCCATCCGCCAGGGCCCCTCCCCCAATCCGCCGACCGGCCAACTGTCTAGAGCGCACGCGCATCTCTGACCTGCCGGGCGCGCGCGCACAACGCCAAAGCGCGACCTAGCCCGGAAGAAGCATGCACCCACGCTCGTCGCTCCGCGGCGCCGCCGTCGGCCGCCCGCGCGGCGTCCTGCTCGCCAATGCCGCCGCCGCCGCCGCCCACAGTGGCGGCCGCCGCCTGGCCCTGCGCTGCGTGGCGCTCGGGCCCAAGTCGGCCAAGCCGCGCACCCCGCGCGCGCCCGCTGACCAGCAGGATCCCGGGCTCACCAAGCTCCCGGAGCACGAGTGGCCGGCCGCGCCCGGGCGCGGGTCGTCTGCCGTTGCGCCCGCCGCCGCTCCTCCTGCCTCGGCCGCCCCTCCTTCCGGATGGGAGGGCAGCGGCAGCAGCAGCGGCAACGGCAGCAGCAGCAGCAGCAGCGGCGGCGGCGGCACGAGCGCGAGCAAGCGCGACTGGTCCGCGCGCCTGCTCGACCTGGCCAGCACGTCGCGCCGGCGCCGGCGCGGCGGCAACCCCTCGGCGACCGCACCGCCGCCGCCGGCCGCCCACGCCCAACAAGAGGAGGACGAGGAGGAGGAGGAGGAAGTCATCTTTGGCGGCCGCGCGGCCGCGCCCGCCTCGGCGCTCGAGGACGACGAGGACTACGACGCGGAGGCGGCCGCCGAGGACGCGGCCGTGATCGCGGCGGCCATGGAGCAGTACGGCGGCTTTGCGGAGCAGGCGGCGCGCGGCCGGCGCGGCCGGCGCGGCGCCGCGGCCGCCGACGGCGGCGACGACTCTGACGACGACGACGACGACGACGGCTCCCCCTCCCGACCCCGCTCCCGCAGCCGGGGCGGCGGCGCCAAAAAGCGCCTCCCCGCCGCCGTGCGCTGCTTCGACACCGCCCGCATCTCCGTCAAGGCCGGCGACGGCGGCGCCGGGTGCGTCGCCTTCCGCCGCGAGCCGTACGTCGAGCGCGGCGGCCCCAACGGCGGCAACGGCGGCCGCGGCGGCAACGTGTGGGCCGTCGCCGACGAGACGCTCAACTCGCTCGTGCCCTTCCGGCACCGCGTGCACTGGCGCGCCCTGAACGGCACGCCCGGCAAGGGCAGCCAGTGCGACGGCGCCGACGGCGGCGACGCCGAGGTGCCCGTCCCCCTGGGGACGATCATCCGCGCGCGCGACGCCCGCGACGGCGACCCGCCGCTGGCCGAGCTCGTGGCGCCCGGGCAGCGCGCCCTGCTGTGCGTCGGCGGGCGCGGGGGCCGCGGCAATGCGTCCTTCAAGACCGCGCGCGACACTGCCCCGGCCCTGGCCGAGCGCGGGGAGCCCGGCGAGGACCTGTGGCTCGACCTCGAGCTCAAGGTCGTCGCGGACGTGGGCCTGGTGGGCGTGCCCAACGCGGGCAAGTCGACGCTGCTGTCCCGCCTGACGGCCGCGCGGCCCAAGATCGCCGCCTACCCCTTCACGACGCTCGTGCCCAACCTGGGCGTCTGCGAGACCGACTACCGCACGACCGTCTTTGCCGACATCCCGGGCCTGCTCGAGGGCGCGCACGACGGCAAGGGGCTCGGGCACGAGTTCCTGCGGCACGTCGGGCGCTGCCGCGCGCTCGTGCTGGTCGTGGACGGCAGCTCGCCCGACCCCGTCGGCGACCTGCGCGCCACCGCCAACGAGCTCGCCCTCTTCTCGCCCGACCTCGCGCGCAAGCCGCAGATCGTCGCGTACAACAAGGTCGACCTCCCCGACAGCGGCGACTACTGGGAGCTCGTGCGCGACTGCCTCACGGACGAGATGGGGGTGCCGGCGGCCCGCATCTTCCCCGTGTCGGCGGCCACGGGCCGCGGGGTGTCCGAGCTGGTGCGCGGCGTGCGCGCCCTTCTGGACGAGATGGACGTGGCCGAGGCCGCCGCGGGGGGCGCGGCAGGCCGCGCGGCGGTCGCGGCCGCGGCCGCCGCGGGCGCGGGCGCGGGCCCCGGGCGCCTGGCGGCCGAGGAGGCGGCCGCGGCGGCGCGCGTGACGCCCGCGCTGACGACCGACGCGCTCAACCGGACGTCCCTGCCGCGGCGGTTCGACTCGGCGTCGCGCATCGACGACTTCACGGTCGAGCTGCTGGCCGAGGACGAGGGCGGGCGGTATGACGATGATGACGAAGATGACGAGGGCGAGGGCGGGCGGCGCCGCGCGGGGGCGCGCCGCGGCGGCGACGGGGCGCGGCGGCGCAGCAGCCAGCCGCTCCGCTTCGGCGACGACGAGGAGGACGGCGACGAGGACGACGACGAGCTCGACGGCTTTGGCGCGCGCGCCCGCGACGAGGCCGCCGACGCCTTCGACACCGCCGCCGTCGCCCCCTCTTACAGCCGCCGCGAGCAGCGCCGCCGCAGCCGCCACCTCGTCGCGGGCGCCCTGCCGCCGGCGCCCCGCCCCCTCGGCGGCGGCCCCCGCACCTTCCTCGTGCGCGGCGCCGCCGTCGAGCGCTTCACCCGCATGACCAACTGGGACTACTACGAGGCCGTCCGCCGCTTCCAAAAGGTGCTCGACGTGAGCGGGGTCAACGCCGCCCTCAAGGCCGCGGGCGCGCGCGACGGCGACACGGTCGCGATCGGCGACGACGGCGCGTGCGAGTTCGAGTGGCGCGACGCCAAGGGCGACAGCGAGGTGTATGCGGCGTGGGCCGAGGACATGCGGTCGCGGGGCAAGGCGCGGGCCGGGTCGAGCGCGTGGCCGACGGGGCAGTAGCGGTGTGGAGAGAGAGAGAGAGGGAGAACGACGGCGAGAAGAAGAAGAAGAGATTGGGGTTGAACATTTCTCACAATCTTGCAAAGAGACGAAGGAAAAAGCGCGCGGCACGAGAGAGAGAGAGAGGAAAAAAAACCACAACCACCAGCAGGAGGGCGCGCGCGAGGCGCCCGCCACCGCCGCCGCGCCCGCGGCCGAATCCCTCCAAAACCACCTCCCACAAAACCGGATCAGTGCTTAAAGTGCCGCACGCCCGTCGTGACCAGCACGACGCCGTACTTGTTGCAGCACGCGATCGCGTCCTCGTCGCGGATCGACCCGCCCGGGTGCGCGATCGCCGCCACCCCCGCCTGGCACGCCATCTCGACGCTGTCGCCCCACGAGAACGGGAAGAACGCGTCCGACGCCAGGGCGGCGCCCTTGGCCTCCGCCCCGGCCTTCTCCAGGGCGATCTGCGTCGACTTGACGCGGTTGGGCTGCCCGCTTCCCATGCCGAGCATGCGCCCGCCCTTGGCGACCGCGATCGCGTTCGACTTGACGTGCTTGACGCACCGCCACGCCGTCGCCAGGTCCTCGAGCATCTGGGGCGTCGGCTGCGCCTCGGAGACGACGGCGAACTCGACCGCCTTGCCGCCGCCGCCGCCCTTGCCGCCGCCGCCGCCCATCTCGCCGCCCGCCCCCTTCTCGGCGGGCGCCAGGTCGTCGGGCCCTTGCCACAGCCACCCGCCGGACACCTGCCGCAGCTGCCGCCCCGTGGGAGCCCGCAGCGGGGCCTCCAGGATGCGCAGGGCCTTGCTCTTGCCCTTGAGGATCTCCAGGCCCTCGGCCGAGTAGGAGGGCGCGATCACGATCTCGTAAAACATGCGCGTCTCGCCGTCCGTCGGGGACCGGAACTCCCGGAGCTCCTTGGCGAGGGAGGCGTCGACCTCGCGGTTGAACGCGACGATCCCGCCGAACGCCGAGATGGGGTCGGCGCGCACGGCGCAGCGGTAGGCCTCGAGGAGCGACTCGCTCGACCCCTCCTGGGCGGTGGCGACGCCGCACGGGTTGGTGTGCTTGACGACCACGCACGCGGGGCCGGCAAAGTCCGACACGGTCGTGAAGGCCGCGTCGGCGTCCAGGTAGTTGTTGTAGCTCATCTCCTTGCCGTGGTGCTGCACGCTGTGCCCGACGCCCGAGCGCAGGCCCGCCTCGGCCAGCGACTCGTCCGCGTAGAAGGCCGCGCGCTGGTGCGGGTTCTCGCCGTACCGGAGCGGCAGCGCGAGGCGCAGCGGCACGGTGAGGGCGGGCGGGGGGGCGTCCGGGGCGCCGTCCTCGCCGCCGCCCCCGGCGCCCTGGGCCCACAGCCACTCGCTCACCTGCGCGTCGTACGACGCCGTGTGCTGGTAGGCCTTCCACGCGAGCCGCTTGCGCAGCGCCGCGCCGCCCGAGTCGGCGGCGGCGCCGCCGCCCCCGCCCCCGCCCTCCTTCTTCTGCGCCTGCTCGGCCGCCAGCGCCGCCAGCAGCGGCGCGTAGTCGGCCGGGTCCACTACCACCGCCACGTCGGCGTGGTTCTTGGCCGCCGCCCGGATCATCGCGGGCCCCCCGATGTCGATGTTCTCGACGCCCTCGGCGAACGAGGGCGCGGGCGAGCGCGTGACGGTCGCGCGGAACGGGTAGAGATTGACGCACACGACGTCGATCGGCGCGATGCCGTGCGCCTCGAGGGCCGCGCGGTGCGCCGGGTCGGCGCGCACGGCCAGGATCCCCCCGTGGACGCCCGGGTGCAGGGTCTTGACGCGGCCGTCGAGCATCTCCGGGAAGCCCGTGACCTGCTCCACCCGCGTGACGGGCACGCCCGCGGCCTCGACCGCCGAGGCGCTGCCGCCCGTCGAGATCACCTCGTAGCCGAGGCTCGCGAGGCCCTTCGCGAGGTCGGCGAGGCCCGTCTTGTCCGAGACGGAGATGAGGGCGCGGCCGGCGCCCTTGGAGCCGGTGGCCATGGCGGCGGCGGCGGCGGCGCGGGGGCCGCGGGCCGAGGCCGACAGCGCGCGGCGCGCGAGCGGCGGCGGCGTGCGCGGCGCGTTGGCGG
>Ga0315905_10008713_pt1 | contig 10266 bp, 10 predicted proteins | sample LakEriMetagenome_5_FD_203522 | JGI IMG/M metagenome (GOLD analysis project Ga0315905, IMG submission 203522) | Freshwater fungal communities from buoy surface, Lake Erie, Ohio, United States - Buoy 4 MA121 | ecosystem: Environmental > Aquatic > Freshwater > Lake | place: USA: Lake Erie, Ohio... | reverse complement strand
TTATATTTCAATATAATCGGTTGGAGGCTGAACAGCCTCTCACCCAAACATCATTTGAGCTCCTGCGAGCCCTCTGTCTTGTCTCTCTCTGGGGGCCCCACTTCGGTTCAGCCTTGCACGTACTCGTCCTGCAGCCCTGACGAGTGCTTGTCCTGAAGCCCTGGCCCGCTACGGGAGGTCTCACAAGGCACGAAGGGGTCTATCTTCTAGCCCCATAGCCGGCTTTTGTCCCCTACCAATCTTGTGGATTTGTGAGACAGTGCAAGAATTTATTATCTGCGTGACGCAGATGACTGGAATGCAGTAAAAGCTCCCCAGGGATCTGCCAACGCCTGCCCAGGTACGATACCCCCTGCACCATTGCCCGCAGACTGAGGCTGTGCTAGAGCCTGGACAGGCGCCTGTTGTACAGCTGTAGGCAATTGCGCGGCCACCTGGTACTGCGCGGCTGCGGATGCACCGCCAGGCGACGCAAGGATAGACTGCATCTGCGCCATCATCGAATTTCCCATGCCCGTTGGTGCAGCGAATTCTTCCCCAGTTTGACTTTGGCTCAATTCTTGAGCCTGCGCTCCCCCTGGCGCCATTGAACCCACGACACCGTCTTGTTGCATCTGGTGCAGCTGTACTGGTACAGCTTCCTCTGCCGCCCCCTCAACCTCTGGCGCCGCGCCCCCCACTGGCTCAACGCTTACGGAGCCCTCGGGCACAGGCTCGGCATGCACGAAGCCGCTCGCGCCCATCATGGCCGCGTTGAGCGTGTACGGCATCAAGGGCTGGTTGCTTGCAGGCATGACCATCTGGGGCACCGACACCGAGAGCGGAACTTGAACGTTGAGCGCAGCTTTAACGTTGCCAGTCTGGCCGCCGCCCGCCTTCCAGGCTGTGACAGGGTAGGAGACGGAAGTGAATACGCGAGACACTGACTTTTGATACGTGAGACAACGACTTTTGATTTCATGACAGATCACAGAAGTGACAGATCACAGAAGTGGAGGAGCACCATACGTGCAGGCTTGTGTGAGAGGACCAGGCATACCTGCGTAAAACGCCGTCGACGCCGGAGGCGGAGGCATCGCGACCGTATCGAGGTCCGGCGTGGTGGCCACCATCCCAGCGCAACCGGGACCACACCCCGCGCCCTCTGTGCCTGCGGGCTCGTCCGAGTACCCAAACTGCCCAACCCCATCAACGCCACCCTGCACGCCACCTGTTTCCGATGCCTCCGCCGCGGGGCCTGCCTTTGCAGCAGCTGCATCCATGGCGAGGTCAGCAATCTTCTTCGAGACCTGCGGCGAGGTAATGACTCTTGTGACAGCCTCGGCGATTTTGGTTGCCTCCTCCTCGACCTTCTCCATGCGCTCCTTCATGTGCCCCTCGACCGCTGCCAAAGCAGCTTTGTATTGCTCCTCTGCATCCTTTTCGTGGTCCACATCCGCCAGCTTTTGTGCGTTTTTCGCAGACACGAGCCCTCGCCCCCGGGTTGCACGCAGCTGTCGCGCCCTGTCCTTCTGGGCCTGCAGTTGCTTCTGCTTGCGCTGCATCGTGTGCAGCTGCACTGGCGCCCACGGCTTCAACGTGGGCGCTGGGGGCCCACCCGCGTCCACCATCACCTTGTCGTGGCCCTCCCGATCGACGTCGTGCACCGCCTGCGTCGACATCTGGATGGTCCCCGAGACGAAGTGCCCGTTGACATACCCCACCGCGTCGGCGGCACCAGGCGCACCCGGGCCGCCGGGGAAATGGATGCCCGTGAGGCGCAGCGAGCCGCCCGGCACTGCGACGATGCACGCCTTGTTATTGGTAATGCACGACGACGCGATGGACGGCACGTTGCCCATCGGGTTGCCTTCGATCTCGACCAAGACGTGGCCGAGCCGCCCGCCGCCCGCTGCGCGCGGCGCTCCGAGCCCAAGGGACGTGAAACATGCCGCCAGCGCGAGCGCGCCGGCGGCCGCAGCCAGCGCCGTTCTCGCCCGGGGACGCCCCTGCCGAGAGCTCACGCCTTCCATGCAAAGATCCCGCACTGTCCCTTCAGGGACTACTTGTGGCCACGAACAGGGGCAAACTAAACTTTGGTTTTGAAGCCAGACGCGCGAAGAGCGCGGGGAGCCCGCGCGCAAGCAAGACGGGTCGTCGCTGAACTATGCCTGCTGAGGAGCGCGAGGAGCGCGCGCGCAAGCGAGACGGGTAAGCCGCTCAGGCATCCCGGCGCGCCGGCCAGGCTGTAGTTGCTGCATGCTGCCGCTGGCCTGCCTGAGCGCCCGTGCCGCATGTCACAATGCACTGCGCGGCCGCATGCTCTCAGCGCGCGTTAGATACAGCCTCGACGGAGCGGGCCGCCGGGATAAGGTTATTCGGGTTGTCGGGGGGCGAGGGTGCACCTTTGCAGCCCCTGCTGATCGTCCGTTGTGCTTGCGCGATGCGTGCGCAGGCGGGGAGAGGATGAAGACGACGAGGGTGACGAGGACGACGGGGAGGCAGAGCCTGAGATTGTCGACAGCGGTTGCCGGGCCATGCCCACCCTCCCACTCCCATCCAAATTGCGCCCGCCCCTCCTGTAGCATGTTTTGCGCCTGCACTGCTGTTCCCAGCGAGAGAAGTCTCCTCGGATGCGCTCACGCGCCGCGTTCACATGTACCGCGCATGCAGGCGACGAAGACGAGGCCGAGGCACAGGGTGGGGCACCGAATGAGAATGACGGGGATGCGGCGGGCGAGGGGGCAGCACCCGATGTGAACGGCGAAGCTGAGGACTTGGAGGGTGAGGGGGATGAGGGAGCTGATGAGGGAGAGGGCGCGGGAGGGGAGGACGAGGATGCCGAAGAGGATGAGGAGCCAGAGCCGCCTGCAAAGGAGGTTAAGAGAAAGCCCGAGCCGTACGAGGTGCCCAAGTCTGGGCATTTTTTCATGCACGATGATCGCACCGAGGTGAAAGAGAAGGGTGAAGGTGAGGAGGAGCAGCCTCGGCGTACTCCGAAAAAGCTGTGGTCAGACGAGCCAAGGTGGAAGCACGACAAGTATCTCGAGGTGTGCGTAGGCGGGCTGTGTGATTATCTTGCTTGTACGCGTGCTTGCAAATCTGCAAGCCTATTATCAGTATGTCACCCGCGCGTGCGCGTTGTATTTTGTAATGCCTTGAATTATTATTATATATTATATTATTATTGTTACTATATATATGCTTATTACGCTGTATTGTGTACTGTCTTGAGTTGTGGTCTTGTCTCGTGTTCGGATGTGTGTCTGTGCGTGTATACTGTGACATGCGCGTGCATGGACCCACATATAACCTCTACGGTTGCGCGTGGAATAGAGGAAGTTATGCCTTTGGTGCTCTACTATGCACACGCGTGTGCACTACCATGCACACGCATCACCACGCGTCACCAGGGAGGCAGCGTATCTGAAGCCGTTGTGCATGCAGTGTCCTGCTGCGTGAGAGACGTACGTGTGTCTTGAGATGTACGTGCGTCACTTCGCCGGGAGGCAAAGTATCTGAGCTCGTGGTGCATGCATGCGCCAAACGCCTGCAAGCGCACGCCCGTGCACGCTCACTTTTGAATACGCTACGTACACTAGCACTTTGTTTTGGGTGCGGCGCAGCTGCGTCACCACCCTGAAGTAGCTTCATGTTCGAAATGTGTGCGTGGAGAGGTGGTTTCATTAATATATAAGATATGTTTAAAAACGATGACGGTAAGAGGGGAGTACGGGTTTATGAAGCTTATGAAGTAAAATAAAGGGTGGAGCTCGTTAGAGTGCCTTTTTACTTCATAAATCTCTTACCGACATCGTTTTTAAACACATACATACTACTAGCGTGCGCATACAACTGCAAAGGTGCTTTGGCGCAGGCGATCACGCAGTTGCTGTGAAATTCGTGAAAGTCATTATCATGGGTGCATATTTGTGAATTTCTGTCACTTGCCTGCAGGATGAAAATGAAGAAGACAACAACCAAGTGGAGAGCAGCCGGAGGAGCAACGCTAGACGAGGACGCGCTGGGCTGCGCCTGGGGGCACCGAGGGAGGCACAGCCGGAGACGTCCAGACCCGCACAAGCGGAAACGTCGAGGCCCTCACAGGCGAAGGCGGAGACGTTGGCGCCCTCAGCCCACGCACGTGCAGCGAGACAGGGAAGGGGTGGCGCACGGGGCGGCAAGAGTGGCAGATTCAACGAGCGCGAGGACGCAGATCCCGAGCCCGAACCAGTGCAAATCTCTAGCGGGTATGGCCGCGGTGGCACGCGTGCGTCGTACGTACCGCGTGGAGGGGGCAAGTCGTCGATCGACTTCCCCCCGCTTGGGGGAAAGCCTCCCCAGGTGGCCGTGGTCGCCATGGGTGGCCAGCTGGGTGCTGGACCTGGCGCGCGCGGCGGCGGCCGCGGAGGGCGAGACACGACGGAATATCATCGAGAGCCAGCTGCCGGGCGCGGAGGATATCAGGGTGCTGAGCGTGGCGGAATGCGTGTTGGTCGTGGGGCTCCAGCCGCTGGCCGTGGCGCAGCGCCACATGTGGCGATTCGGGCTGATGATCGTGGCGTTGCTCCCCCTCAACGCGGTCGGGGCCGAGGTGGCTCTATGATGGGCGGAGGTGGCATCTTGGGCGGCGGCATGGACGGCGGCATGGCAGCACCGCAGATGGTGCATCAAAAGCACCAAGGGACCATCCGCACCGTGCCGGACGACTATGACGACCCCAATGACCCCTTCCCGGCGCTTACCAGGTCACATGCCGGCGGCCGCATGAGCGCAAACGACCAGACCGTGACAGTCAACATCGGGGGACTTGGTGGACGCGGTACGGTGCAGCGCACTGCATTGGGCGGGGTAGACGATGGTTTCGCCAACATTGGCATGCCTGCGGCCAACGCCAATCGCCCAGGTGGCCGTCGTGCACGTGCTCCCAACGAGACTCCTTTTATGACGCCAGAGATCGTACATGCTCCTCTCTTCACTCCGAATTCCATGAGCTCCATGGGCAACTTGACGCTGCCCAACACGATGCCCAACACTATGCAAATGCCTCTCCAGCCCACCCACCAGCAAATACAGCAGCAACAACAGCAGGTGCCCAATGTTTGCATGTACACGCGCGCGTTGGCGCTAGCGATACCGCACAGCATCACCTGCCGGCCTCATCGGTTTTATCTGGTGCGCGCTGCGCGATTGCCTGCGCCCGCAGCTTTCCGCGTATATCATTAGGCCTGCTGCTCGCCGCATGCAATGCAAGGGAGGGAGGGAATGAGAGAGGGAGAAGGAGGGAGGGGGGGACGACAAAGAACAGACCATGCATGGGTGCCTGGTGCGCTGCCTGATTGTGTCGTGAGCAGATGCAGCAAATGTCGGTGACACCAGATATGATGCAACAGCAGTACAACGCAGACATGTACGCTCAGCAATGGCCGAGCCAATTTGCAGCTGCAGGTCCCTTTCGCCACGAACAATGCCAATAGTGCCAAACTGCTTGCCTCACTGCATACAACCTCTTGCTGTCGCCTTGCCGTCTCGAGCCCCGCCCTTGCTTCAATTGCCGTGTGCCGTTTGCATACCGGAAATGCACACGAACATGGGCACATGCATGCACGCACACCCATAACACCCGTAACACTGCGTCTAGCTCGCCTTCTGTGCAACCCCTCACCCGAAAAGCCTAAACCTTAACCCTAAACCCCACTCCTCGTGCAATCCTCTCGCTCTGACTGTCCTCCCTGCCCCGCACTCCACTGCTGCTCTCCCCTTCCTCTTCCCGCGTGGCCTAGCAGCGCAACCGTATTACGTTATGATGCAAGGCAATGGCGGACAAGGGCAGCCCTATTTCTATGACTCTATGGGCCCTGGCGGCTCAATGGGTCCTGGTGGCATGGGTAGCATGGGTGCCGGAGGCATGGGTGCCGGCGGCATGGGCCCCGGTAGTATGGGCCCTGGAAACCAGTACAGCCAGATGCAGATGGGTGGGCAGATGGGTGGGCCGATGGGTGGGCAGATGGGTGGTGGCATGGGAAGAGGTGGCATGGGAGGTAGCGGGCAGATGCCGCCCCTGCCCCTAGGAGCTGCGCCCTTCAAACCCGCGCAGCCAGTGGTGAGTTGTGAGCAGCGTTAGTTAACTAAACTAAAACAATCAAGGCAGACCTTCTCGAACGTCAGTGCCCTTTCAACTCTCGCCGCCAGTGTTGGGTTTTGTGCACCGCCACCGCGCACAGTTTGGAATGCGATGTCACACACACACATTCACCCTCATACACAAGTTGCCCTGCCGCGGCGAGCAAGCAAGCTTCGCTTCGCTGGGCGTTGAAACTGTTGCAATTTGGGTGTGTGTGTGTGTTGGCCAAAGTTCAACTGCCAATAGCATGTGTTCTCTGTAGAATGTGTTCTGTATAGAATGTGGTCTCGATAGAACAAGAATTTTGGCCAACACTGACACCCTGGGACAAGACCTGAGGGACATAGTAATTTGTTAGTTTAGTAAGGGTTTAGGTATTTTTTTTGGGTTTGCGCAAGCCCCTGAAACACGTCTGATTGTGTCTTGAGGCGTGTGCAGCCGCTGCCGAATACTGCGGGTCCAAGCAAGCCGCGGCGGTATTCGACCATGAACTTCGGGGACCAATCGATGCAGGTGCGTGCTCCTGACATTTCGTGATTTTTGGTGGGTTCTCTTTGTGTGTGCCTCCACACATGCTCGTTCGCCCCGTGCTGCAGCCTGCTGGTTCATATCTGACCGCAGCGCAGAACGCAACGCAGATGAACGGGATGGGTCAGTAACTACCGCCGTGGTTCGAGTATTAGCCCCCAAAAGAAGACAAAGAGGCTCCTCGCGAGGTCTGGCGAGTAGGCACATCCATGGAGGACAGGGCGGTGGGCAGAGAGGCAGGGACGGTGAACGAGAAGTGGCGGCTGAGGCAACAAGGCAACAACGAGACGGCAACAAAGAGACGGGGCGCTGCGTCTTGTCAACGTCAAGGCTGGAGAATTATGTCCTGAGAGGAATCAGTGGCGAGCTGCGCGCAGACGCCTGCGCTTACTTCATCGACGTAATTTTGAAGGTGGTTAGGGGAGACACTCGCGCGGAGGAGGAGGAGGAGGAGGAGAGCGGGTGGGCAGGAGCCAGATGGGAAGGAGGACAGGCAGGTGGAATGTGCTGTGTCTTGAATGTGCTGTGTCTTGGGACTTGTCAGTACGTTAGCCTGGGCCAGGAATGTCATCGTCCAAAGTTGGCCTGGGCCAAGAATGTGATCGTCCAATCGGAACCCTCAGGCCTCCGTCACATGAGGGTTTTTTTTTTTGTGCCTGCAGATGCTAATGCAGATGATAGTAGAGAGCGAGAGATGAGTGTCTTCGTTTTCGGAATACTTTATCAACACACAGCACAATCTAGGCGGTCAAACGAAATAACTCCCACGTCTCCTTCCGAAGGTTCCTTGAGGAGGATTGTTTCTTACAGTTGGAGGTGGCTATTCATTCTAGGCCAGATCCGCGGCGCGCGGCGGCACAAGGCCCGTGATCGTGAGCAGTTTGCTGATGGCATTCAGCGGGCGCATGTCCCCGGCGGGCAGCGGGTTGCTTGTGGGCTTGTCGAGGAATCCAAACGCCTCGACAAACTCTTTCGGCCCGGCTTTGATGGGCGCGTCCAAGTGCGCGGGGATAATTTTGTTGAATCTCCACTGCGCGATGCGCTGCACCCACTCCCGTGTCTCGTCGGGAGTGCGCTCGTAGATGAAGGTGCGCACAACAGGAGACACAAAAACTTTCCCGGCGATGGCGTCGAAGGATGGTGTGTACGGCGGACCCAGAAAACACGCCATAAGGGCCGACTTCTCCCACTTCTTAAATTCGAGCATCTCCTCTTCGCGATATGCCTTCAGAATCTCAGGCGCCTCCGACGGGATGTAAATGACAGCGTCAGTCACTAGCAACGTGCTCGACTTCTTGTGGAAAAAGGCCACCTCACTGCACTTTCCGATTCCCACCTCCGCGTAGACCACCTTCTGCTCAATCTCCGATGCCCACGGCGCCGAGGCGTCCATGTCTCTCAACACCTCGGCGTCAAAACCAAGCGGGATATTTACCGGCCAGCTCCATTGCCCTGGGGCCACGTACGCCTTCGCTTTGGGGAAACGCTTGATGAACGGGCCCATGAACAGCTTGTGCTCGAGGCCAGTGGTGGGCAGAACCACGTACTTGACCTCACCGAGGGCCTTGACCATGGCAACACACTCTTCAGTCGGGGCGACAGGCGCGTGAACCCACAGCCCGCCGTCATTGAGCCGGACTACTGTCATGCGAATGTTTACCGAGACGTTCGCAAAGCCGTGCTCCTGCTCGAACACGAAAATGTTCGGGTCGACCTGCCGCGCAACCGTCACGCGTTCGGCGTTGTACGGCTTGAGCGGGAAGGGGTTCACCCAGAATCGCGACTCATCATTTTCTAGCACTGGCCCGCCCTTTCCCACTGAACCCAGCCGCCCGCCAACTGCAGAACCCTGCCGGGAGCCCGGAACCACCGTGGCGCGAAAGCCGTCTCGGCTGCCCTGGTTCGAGCCGATGCGCTGCATGTGCAGGTCGAGCGCGCCGTGCCGCGCCGCAGCAAGATAGCCCGGCACCGTGAAGGCCTGCACTGCATGCAGCACCGCGGCCATCGCAAGCACCGCGAGTGCCGCACGAGGCGCCATCTCGTCCACTGTTGCTTTGTAAACGGTGCTTATATCGAAAGTTCGTGGCGCCGTGACAGGGTACCAGTCCTCACTACATCCCCACGCGAAAAGCTTGTCAAGTTCGGCGCACGCCAGTTTCAAGTTTAGGAAGGGGCTTTGGCCCGGTGACCTTAAAAATAAGCTCTCGACACACTGGCACACTCGGCTGCAGCCTGCCGGTAATATACAACAACCTGCCGCAGTCCGGCCTGGAGAGAGCCTCAGGCCGGCTCACCAAACATTGCCACACATAAACCCACACCCCAACTGCCGTCTGGTACCCAGTCCCATTCACGAGTCCTGCACTCAGGCTGCCTGCATTGTAGGAGTAGCGAAGGGAACTTCGGCGATGATCTCTGACTCGGACGTCGCGCACCTTGCTGACAGCTCTCAGGACCTTCCGGATGCTTTCCGGATGCCAACGCAACCGTGAAACACCTGACTCCAAAGTCCAAAGGCCGTGCTGTCAGTGACAGAACCTGAGGCTTGAAAGAGAGAGAGCCTGAGAGAGCTTTATAAGGAACTATCGGTCTATCCATAACGGGGGATCTAGGGCGGCGCCCGGGCACGGACTCTGCGTCACCACGCTACGGTCTGCTTCCCCTCACACACTTGGCTGAGTAGCAGCCTACATGGCAAAGACTTTCCCCGGACTCTTATGAGAGGCTCGCCGGGTGGTGCCGCTGAGCCTGATCGCCACCGCCAGAAGACACTGGACCTGGCTGCGTAGCGCGAGCGAACAACTTAGCCAGTTCTCTGGGGAGGCCCGTCTGCACCGGGCTAAAAAAAAAGAAGGGTATTGCACCCCATTCCTGGGCTGTAGCTCAAGTTAGAGTGGGGGTATGGCGGGTGACACCCGTGAGGGAGGAGGAGGAGGAGGAGGAGGAAGAGGAAGAGGAAGAAGGAGGAAGGAGGAGGAGGAAGAACAAATTCAAGGAGAACATACTGAGCTGAGCAGACAACTACGGCTTTTTATCCAACCCAAACCCCGGTCCTCCTTCACAAAGACTGAGGGCATATGCGTGCTACTGGGGAACCCTCGATCGTATTGAGTGAGATCTTGACTCGCTCGGGGAAAAAAATAGTGTACTGAGCTTTCTCACGCACATCTGTTTGAACTCAGTAGCGACCCTGCCGAGCTACCTTGATCGCGTGCAATGTGATGCCGGGTGAATGTCTCATGCCGCGACTCCATTCCTGCCGTGAACAGATTGTCAGAAGAGGGAGGCAGAGCCAGGTCGAGGGAGAGACAACCTAGACAGGCGCGCAAAAAGGGCCAGAGGACAGAGACGCCGGTGATAACATGACCAAACAACGGGTCCTCGGGTGTCCCACCTCCATGTGATGGGCACCGGGAGCAAATTCAAACCACCGCCGCCATCGCCACCACCAACCCTACCACCACCGCTGCCACGTGCATTTTTGCCAATTGCGCGTAACGACGAGACCGGCGTGGCGCTTCGAGAGCAGTCTGTCACACAGTCTCTGTGAACTTGTCCCTGTTCACGCACGCCGACGCTGGGGGACAGACGCCGGTCTGCTCCCGCAGGCAGGAGCTCGAGCTCCTCGAGCTCCA
>Ga0315905_10008711_pt1 | contig 10267 bp, 15 predicted proteins | sample LakEriMetagenome_5_FD_203522 | JGI IMG/M metagenome (GOLD analysis project Ga0315905, IMG submission 203522) | Freshwater fungal communities from buoy surface, Lake Erie, Ohio, United States - Buoy 4 MA121 | ecosystem: Environmental > Aquatic > Freshwater > Lake | place: USA: Lake Erie, Ohio... | reverse complement strand
ATCAAATGTGGGACAAGATTAGCCGATGCGACATTAACAAAGATTGGTCAGCTTCTATCATTGAAAATAAGGGGCAACTCCGAGCCTACTTCTGCGAAGTAGCCGCCTCGTTTGATTTGGCTAGGGGTGAAGATCACGGCCACCCAGTTGTTCTTGATTGGTGGAAAAAGCCTATCTCGGCTTTCTCTGACCAAGTAAAACATTTTTGCACCGGGTGTGGAGTTCCCGCAAGACTTCGAGGCAATATGGACAACGAGGAGATTGATACATACACAAAATCAAATGCTGACATTGCACAAAAGTCTTTAGCAAAGGGACGAAAAATACAGCTTCTTGATATCGAAAACAAACTAAATCATAAGGTGACAGAGTATTTTGCAGGATGAAAACAATCAAATACTCGCAGAGGCTAGGGGATGTCCTCAGATGCCTACCCGCCGCCAAGCATCTAGCCGACCAAGGCCACGAAGTTTTCTTTGATTGCCTCCCTCAATATCATTCGGTCTTTGATCTTGTCTCCTATGTAAAAGCTGGAAGCAAGGGGGATGTTTTGGATTTAGAAATATGGCCGAACAAGTACGAGGCTTATAGGAAAAGCAGGAGAAGCTGGACTGACTTTGTATATAGTCACCCAGAGATTAAGGATGCAGACAAGACCAACATTGTCCTAGATAAGCTAGACGACAAACCAGCCGAGGGACTTCCAGAGTCTTACAACCTAGTGGCCGCCTTTGGAATTAGCCAAGGATTCTATCGCAACCCTCTCGACATAATCACCAAGGCAAGAACTGATATGGGCAAGGACAACTTCTATGTAATGACTCCACCAGAGATTCAGATTCAAGGGCTTTCTACCTACACCGCCTCAAGCGTTTCAGAGATGGCAAAGGCGATTAGAGGAGCAAAGGATTTCTGGGCTATCAATAGCACCCCCATCGTTCTGGCATCAGTAGTGAGAAGGGGCAAACCGACTGGCTTCTTCCCCCAGAAGAACGAGTGGGAAACTGACAACATTTTCGACTTTGAGGGGATGTTTAGGATGGATTGACATAGGAGGTGATTTTATGGCGGGGACAATCGACACCTCTTACTTCTCAACTGATCTGCAATTTATGATTGCCGATATGTTCCAAACAGTCACCGGGCTTGCCTCTTCCGCAGTTTCAGCATCAGTCACAGACCTCGCCACGGCTAGTGAGCTTGAGATAGGCGGGGAGGTATTTAGAGTCACCCAGTCTGTTGTTGTCTTAGCTTCGGCAATCTCTGCCCCTACGATTGGCTCACTCTGCACCGTGAGTGGGGTGGAACGCATGATCGGAGGATTTTCGCAAAGCACCGATGGCTTGTCCTTCACTATCGAGCTTGCGGAAATTACTACCTAATGGCCTCGATTGAAAGGGAGGTGGAGAACGCCCTCCTTAATGTTGTTTCTGGTATTACTGGCGTGAACTTTTTCACCAGCGAGAGGGGAACGGCTCGCACGATGCCCAGCGTCACGGTTCAAGCCAGCATCAGCGGGGAGGAGCTTGTTCCTTTCTCTGGTGTATTCAAAACCCCCGCCACAATTACCTATGTGGCAAGAGCAGACACCACGGCAAGATCCGACTTCGACGCCAAGTTTTATGACATATTAGAGCAACTTTATCGCGACCCAGACTTGGCCAGTTATCTAACCAGCAACTCGAACATAACTTTCTATGTGGCGAAGGTGACTGGGGATAACCCTGCCGTGATTGGGCAGAACAGAACTTGGTCAAGGGCTATGACTTTAGATATTACGGCAACGGCAAAGAAATGAACAACAGCGTTCAAATCAATGTAGAGGATGCGTTGGACAATCTTCTAGCCAATATCCCCAATCTCAATGTCTATAAGACTAATAGGATAGGGGCAAAGCTATTCCCATTCGCAACAATCTCTGCATCGGTTGGGGGTCAGCTTCTTGGCAATTATACTGGGGTTTATGAAGTTTCCGTTACAATCGACTACTCTGACACGGCGGCCAAGATTAGCCAAGAGGCTTTTGACTCTGAATACTGTTCAATCTTTGAGGCGTTCTATTCTGAAACTCCACCCCTCTTTACCAAGATTCAAAACAATATAGTGGATACAAAGGTTTATACGGCACGGATTACTGGACAAACCCCGACGATTAGGACGGCAAAGAGGGCTTGGCAGAGGGGTTTGCAGATAAGCCTAATTTGCACCCCATCAGAACTAGATGATGGCTTGCGGTATTTGAACTTCTACCAAAAGCAAAACTCAATGTATGTGGCAGTCATTTAACAAGGGATAAGGCTATATGGCACTTTCCATTTTAGACGGCAATCAATCAGCAACTACGCTTTCAACTATCCTTTCGAGTGGGCAACACATCACCGCCCACACGGTTATTAGCCTTGGCACTCAAGCCATTACAGATATAGTCAATGCGACTTCGGCTAATCTAACCAACACCCAACTCCGAGCAAGCGCAGTTACCGTGGGCGGGACAGTTACGGTTGGGAACAGTCTTACGATCAGCTCCCTCCCCGCCATCTCTGGCACGGTGACGGCAAATGTCCTTGCAGGAAATGCAGAAGCAATCGTTGCTAGGCAGATTGCTCTTGGTGCAGATGGAGATGATTTTGATAATGGAGCTGGCCGTGTGGCAGTGGACTTGGTTAATAATAATGGAAATTCGATAGTTCAAGGCGGATTCCTTCCCATCTCTGGCACAGTCACCGTCGGCTCTGCCCTCCCCGCTGGCACAAACCGCATCGGCGTGGTCACGATTGGAGCAGGAACGGTAACAATCGGAGCTGGTACTAGCCAAATCGGAAGCGTCACGGTTGGAAACTCCGTAACGATAGGCTCCCTCCCCGCCATCTCTGGCACGGTGACGGCAATGGCTGGCACTAATTTTAGCACAGAAATATATGAAGGGATTCTAACATACGCGGGTAACGAAGGTGGAGACGGAGCTGTGGCGCTTTATGTAAATGTTGGAAATTTATATGGAGCCCTCCCCGCTGGCACAAACCGCATTGGAGTGGTGACGATTGGAGCAGGGACAGTCACCATCGGAGCGGGAACGGCACAGATTGGGTCAGTCACCGCATCCATCAGCGGGACGGTTCCAATCAGCATCACCTCCGTCACGGTTGGCAATTCGGTGACCATTGGTTCGCTCCCTGCGATTAGTGGGACGGTGACCGCCAACACCTTCGCCCTGCAAGGCACGGCAGTCACCACCTCTAACTTTACCAGCACCACCGCCTCTACCGTGCTCGCCTCTTACAATGCGACGAGGGAAGTGCTGACTATTTTTAACGAGGGGGCGGGTAACCTTCATGTCTGCGTGGGGGCCACTTGCACCACCATCGCATATCAGGTGCGCCTATCGGCAGGGGATTACTACGAGGTGCCTAATCATCAAACGACGATTACCCACTCGGCTGTATTTGCAACCGCTGGCACGGCTCGGGTGACGGAAGTCAGTTAAGGAGGGGAAAATGGCCCTCGTTAAGAATCCTAGCAACATCGATAGCCTTTTGTTTTCTACTGGAAGGCAAAAGGCTTTTCGTGTGGGGCACGCTGGCTCATATACAAAATCAACTGGTGCTGGCGGGTTTGCGGCAATCGGAAATACTGGCGGTTTTAATTTTACTATTAGTGCGGGAACTGCGGCTAGCGGAACCTCAAAAATTGGATATCTTGATCCGACTGTTGGTCAAATGACTGCTTCGCTTGGGCTTATTGATTACAGCAGGCGTATTAGATTTTCGATTGGTGGAATGATGGGTATGGCATCTACAAATTCAGTTAATAGAATCGTATTTGGCGGCACTGGCAGTGCGACTGATGCCCCGCTTGCTGGCGTGAATGGGCTTACTGCAAAAGGATTTGGTGCTGAATTTGCCCTTCAATCTGGGGTGATACAAGCAAGGCTCATAGGATTTAATTCTTCATATTTAACCCCGACTTCTTACACCACTCTAACAAATGGTTTTGGCCTTGCGTCATCTGACACTCGCTTTTTTGGTTTGGTGATTGAATCGGACGGAGCAGGAAACATCTATCTATATGGAGCAGATTCACAAACCAGCCCAGCAATAAACATAGGTCAGACTCCCTTGCTAACTTTAACTGGTGGGCCAACTAATTCTACAAGCTCCAACCGAAATGGGCCAGAAATTCAATGCTCAAACTCGTCATCACTTCCAACAGCATCCCCATCTGCAATTTTTCAATCTAGTTATTGGATGATTGATGTCCAATAATGCCCCTCCTCCTCCTCACCCTCTTGCTCTGCTCCTGCTCGCCTAAGAAGACGGATAACACAGGACTGCCACGATATTCTGATATGTCAGCGGCCTCTGAAGCAGGGCAAACTCCAAGCAAGTAGAGCCGGTATGACGCACCAATACACTTATGAGGATTTTATGTCATCGCTCAAATGGCTTGAGGCCGAGGGCTATATAGAGAAGTTCTACGATAACAACGGCGATCTATGCGTTCGTGTGTGCGAAGGGGCAGAGGATTGTGAGGTATGAGCGCAGACCAAGTAGCGGATTTGAGGGAGAGGCTCGCCCGGATTGAAGAAAGGCAGACTAACATAATCTTGATTTTAGAGCGGCACACTAGCGAGCTAGCCCAATGGTCTAGCAAGATTAACAGCAAGGTAGACACCCTAGAGAGGGATTCGCATACCATCAAAACTAAGCTCTGGTTGGTTGCCCTAGTGTCGGGAGCGGTATTTTCTACTATATGGGAACTGATTAAAGTGCGGGTGTTCCCACGATAATTTGACACTAGCAAAGGAGATTATGAAAAACACACTTTCTGACGAGGTTTCAATCTAATGGCGGCCGTTACTATCGGAACGGCAGGGCTTTCTTTCGGCTTGGTTGCGGAGGCTGGCATCGGGTTGGTTCAGAGCTTTTCAGAGGCTCGTAATGTTGAGAAGAACGAAGTTCGCAATAACGCTGGCGACATAGTTGCCATCGGATACTTCAACGCCACGACCTCCTATTCCCTCTCGGTTGCTATTACTGGTGCTTACAATGTGACCGCAGGGGCGGCACTTGCGGCCTTGGCAAATGCAACCACCCTCGGCACAACGGTTCGCATCGACTCTATCACGCTAAACAAATCTAACGATGCCTTTGTGACCCTTGATATCTCGGCGACCGGCTATCCGAATGTAAGTTAAAGAGGTTCTAAACCTCTTAATTAAATCCTAAACTTATGACCGAAGCCTACTGGGGAACGACCAACATAAAAGTGGCTAGTGCCGTTGCTTCCTTTGGGGCAAAGCCAAGACAACTCGACCCGGTAACAAGGACAATCAAAGAAGACGGAAGCACTCAAGCTACCTTCTGGTTCGAGGCAGGGGCAGGGGCAGAGGCCAAGGCAGAAATGGAACGCCCTTGGTCAGAAATGAAGAGCGACCCAGAAAGCCCAATTAGGTATGTTAGGGCGGCACTAGAGAATAGGGAAACTTTCTTGGGTCTTTTAAGGACATCCGTCCCTGTTCGCATTGTGCAGACAAAGGGCGGTCAGACGCTATTGATCTCAGAAAATGCAACCCAAGAGCAAAGAAAGGCAATCCTAAAACATATATGAATGAAATCCTAGACAGCGAACTAAACTCTATATTTGTTTCACCAGAAAGAGAGTTTTGTGGTGATTCCCTAGCACCATACACAGAGGGGAGCAGACTGCTCTTGCTCCAAGCAAAGACAGATGAGGATATTCCGCTATTCTTTGTTTGGGCTTTTGTATTTTTGCATATTCAATTAGCTAAAAACAGAAAGGACACAATTCGATTGGCTTGGGACAAGGAATCTTTTAGGGACAAGGTTCTGCAATGGGCAGACACAAAGACAGAAGCCCAAAGAGAACAAGCAACCGCACTCGTTGGAGCGATTCTTGAAGAGGCATCCAAGGGTATTGTTGAGCCAATCAAAACAGGAATCCAACTGGGAAACGCCTAACGCCAGCGGGGATTGCGGTAACAATCTTTACGCTGGCCGAGAGAACTGGTTGGAGCATTGAGTATATTATGTGGCAAGTTTCATTGGCTATGTTAAATCAAGCAAGCCACACATTTATGTGGGCTTCTGGGGTTAATGTGAAGAGGGTTGTTAGGGGGAAAGCACGGAATATAAAAGAGATGGAAAAACTCTTGGGCATAGACCCTTAACAATAAGCAAGGTTATGGCAACTTCTGGAATCACCAGCAACATCGAGGCCGTCAAGGAGGCTATTAAGGCTTACGGCCTAGTGGTTCGCAAGGACGCAAATGTTGAATCAAAAAAGAAAGTGGCAAGCATAGCCTATGAGGCCGCACGCTTTACCCCATTCGGAGAGAAAGGGGCGTTAAGGGCAGAAATATCGAATCTTTCAATCACCAAAGACGGAGGGAATAAGCGATATGGGAACACTCAATATGTTGGTCAATATAAACTCATAAACTGGCAAAGAAAACTTTCTGGGCTTTTGCCGGTTGGCAATAGCAAGTTTCGCAAGGTGAAGCAGTACAAGGTAAGACCGGGGGCGTTATCTGTTGAGGAAAACACAATCAAAAGAAGGAATCGAATTAGAGCAACCCTCGGCCCATCGCTTCGTGCAAATCCTTTTATGGACGGGAAATACAAGGCATTTATCGCTAAAAGAATAAGATCAATAAAATTTATCCGTGCGGCTTGGAGCGTGGCGGCTGTTGCCTTGGGGGGCAAACCATTCAGCAGGGGAGACTTCGGCCCACAAGCCCTACAAAGATTTTCTGGGCTAGCCTATGGGGGAGGGGATGTAAGGGAAATCGGCCCAGACATCACGGAGTATTCAATCTTCAATGGGGCTGGAAAGTATGACACAAGAAAGGTAATTAAGGGAGTCCAATCAGCACCAGAGCGACCCGCAAAAGACCAAGAACGAGCGGCAAGAATTATTCAAGAAGCTCTTGCCAAGGGGGTTGAAGCCGTCCTAGCTGACATCAATAAATACTTTGAAACAAGAGCCGAGAGATACCAGAAGGCAATTAGGATACTTAACAGATTTAAATAGATATGCTCCCAGTCATATTCAAGTTCTTAACAGACACCAGCGGCGCACGCTTTGATGAAGTCACAAGCGGCCTAGACGATGTTAAGGTGTCATCGCAAAAGGCTGGGCAAGCGGTTCGCAGTTTTGCCTCTGTTCTGCGATCTGGGCAAGAACCAGTTGCCGCCTTGGCTGATTCGTTCGGAAGCCTCACAAGGGCTTTTCAATTAGGGGTTGGGGCTACGGTTGCGGTTGTTGGTATTGTTGAGGTCATAAAAAGCTATATCGCAGAGAGCGAAAAACTAAATGCTATAACCGACCAAATTAACACCACAATCAAAACCTTCCAAGATTCTGCTGGTGGGCTTGACCTTGGAGGGGCAATTACGCAAATCAAAAGTTTAGGCAAGGCAATGGAGGACGCTCGCTCCAAGATGGGGGAAAAGACTGGGGTAATGTCAAAAGTTGGTAGGACGATTGCAGATACATTTTTTGGGGGGTCACAAGAGAGAGCCAACGCAGGGGTTGAAGCATTAAAGACCGCACAAGCTCAAGCGAGATTTTCTGCGGGAATAGCATTAGACAAAAGAATCGAAGCCGTTGAAACTGGTAAAGTATCAAAGTTTGCCGCAGAAAACTTGGCGATTACCCAGAAATATAACGAGGAGAGGCGCAAAGCAGTCGAAGCCGGGATTCAAGAATCAGACCTCCGCAAGCTAGATATCTTAGAGGTTGAAGAGCTTGCCAAGGTGGCAAGAAAAGAGATTGATGAACGAGGCAAGGCAATCCAAGAACAACTAGACGAAGAAAAACAAGCAACGCAACGCATTAACGAAATGCGGATGAAGAACGAGGAGAAAATAAACAGCCTCCGGAGGCAAGGAACAGATGAGCTACTTAGGGGGATTGATAGCCTAAACAAAAGCAGATTATCTGGTGCAACACCTTTGCTCAATAGATTTGTATCCTCGGCTGAAACTCTTGGGATTCGTGGAGTAAGGGAGTCGGTGGAACAAAAAACAAGGGAAGGGGATGTGAGTAACGCCAAGGCGTTTCTTGGGAAGTTCGGGATTACTGAAAGGGACATAGGCGCAAGGGGCGAGTTGTTCCCATCAGCACAAGGAACGCTTTCATCCTTGGCACAGCTTACGACCGAGAGCAAAAGACTTGAGGACGAGAAGCTATTTAATTCTGTCTTTGGAATTGAACAAGCAGTTATGGATTTACGCAAAACAATCGAGGACAAGTTGGGAGTTCCCATCTTGAGATCGGCCTACTAATATGAGTGCTGTTCTTATTGGATCATTAGGAAGCGGCGGAAAGGTTTTGCGTAAAACACAAAGCTCAACTGATGTGGATGGACTGGTAACGCTAGTCGAAACCTACACAATCCGCATACAAGATATTGGAACTATTGAGCCAGATAGAAACACGACTTATTCCAGCTTTACTGGTTTAACTACATATCCGAGGATGCTTGTTGAGACTACAAGGACAGAGCCTTTGGATGGAGGATTCGCCCAGCTTATAGTCACCTATGTCGGCCTAGACTATACGACTGGATTGCCCCCAGCTTTCATCACAACCGTTGGACAACCCGGCGTGGGTGTATATGGGGCAGATGCGGCCATAGTTGTTAAATATATAACGCAAGATTCCTTATTCGATACGCTTAAGGGCGGGAACATTTCACTCAATCTTGGTGGGACTAGCCTAACGCTTCCTACAAAAAAACTAATTCCAACAAGTATAAATGGAACTACCTTGCCCCCAAACCCAAGAGGCAGAGAATATCGGCGTAGTAAAAATTCTTCTGAATTGCAAAGTGCCGCCAACATTGCTTTTGAATCATACATAAGGGCAAATCCAGTAGGCATCGGAGGAATTGCACAGCCGCCCATTATTACTTACGCCCCCTTACATGAATGGATTTATGCAGGATATGTGCAATCATCTATTAGCTTTCAAAGGCGTGGACTATTCAATCAGATCGAGGAGCAGTTTACCGAATACTTCCGCGGCACAGACATATTTTATCAGACTGATGGCACGATTAACTTTGCAAAGGTCAACGCCTTCTCTGAAGTGAACTACGGGTTCTGAGGTTATGGCTGAAAATCCTTCACCGCCAAAACTACCGGGTAAAAGCCAACCTCTACGCACCATTCGCCCAACACCAGACGGCGTGGGCATCTCCGCAGATTACATCAATAGCATCATCCAACGCATTGAGGACTTGGTGCAAGTGGCGCAGTCCCAGAAACCAATCGCAGGGAATAACATTCAGATAAACTTTACAGCTCAAGGCGCGGTCATTAACGCAACAGAGTAATGATTCGGCCTAGACTGCCCAAGGTGGCTAGTGGGACAAGGCTTACCACCGATCTGGTTAATGACATTATCAATCGCACCGAGTACGCCGCCGATCTTTTGCGGCAATATAAGCTCACGGCTGGGAATGAAATGTATGTCGAACCGCATTATGACGGGACAAGGGTTAGCTATTTACAGCCAGTCGGCGGTGGGGCTACGCCCAAACAGCCAATTACATCTCCGTATAGGATTGTTGGAGTTGCAACTGTTGGCGGCACAGATCGCAGTTTTGTTTACAACGGTTCAACTTTTACTGATATAATCTATCCCGGAGCAACTCAAACCACGGTCGCTGATATCGACGGATTGAACATTGTTGGCAATACAGTTGTTGGTGGAATAACTAAGGGCTTCCTATATAACGGCTCAACCTTTACTGATATTATTTATCCCGGCTCAACCCTAACATTAGCAAATGGAATCGACGGCTCAAACATTGTTGGGGCTACAAGGTTTTTTGAGGAAGTTTTTACATTTAAAGGCTTTCTATACAATGGCTCAACATTTACAGATATTATTCCACCCGGATCACTCCTAACAAACGCCAATGGAATCGACGGCTCGAACATTGTGGGGTTTGCACAGGTTGGAGGGCAAAATACAGCCTTTTTATACAACGGCTCAACCTTTACAAATATTATTCCTCCGTTCTCAAATAATAATGATGCACAAGGAATCGACGGCTTAAATATTGTAGGGCTTGCAAACGCATCTGGAGTACAAGTAGGTTTTTTATATAACGGCTCAACCTTTACACAAATAATCTATCCGGGTGCGGGTGCTACTCAAGCCTATGGAATCGATGGCCCAAACATTGTTGGGTTGGCCATCGTTGGTGGAGCAGTAAAAGGCTTCCTTTACAACGGCT
>Ga0315905_10008710_pt1 | contig 10268 bp, 13 predicted proteins | sample LakEriMetagenome_5_FD_203522 | JGI IMG/M metagenome (GOLD analysis project Ga0315905, IMG submission 203522) | Freshwater fungal communities from buoy surface, Lake Erie, Ohio, United States - Buoy 4 MA121 | ecosystem: Environmental > Aquatic > Freshwater > Lake | place: USA: Lake Erie, Ohio... | reverse complement strand
CTCCGGACGCCCATCACACCAGCCTGCCCCCCCCTGCCCCCCCTGCCCCCGCCCACCTTGTTGACCTCCTCATCCACCTGCTCATCAGCCATCAGCTGGCGCTCCTTGCCAAAGTACCACCAGTCCGGCCAGTCCTTCTCCACGAACTGGAAGCCCATGTCTGCAGCGGGGACGGGGCAGGCGGGCGGGCGCTCGCACGCTGGCCGGCGGGGCATGCCCCGCATGCCCCGCACAACGGGTGGGGGGCCGGGGGAGGGCTGCCAGCCGGGCGCGTGGGGATCGACACCCACCCTTCACCACCTCGCTGAACTTGGACTTGCTGCCGTGCACGAACTCGGGGCCGGCCTCGATGGGCCAGGGGGCCATGCCGTGCACCTGTGGGTGCCGGGAGTCGTGGTGGGGCGCGCCGTCGAGCGCGCATCGCGGGCCATGCGGCGGCTCGCGCGTACTTCGCCTGACGTGCCCCCCCGGATGCGGCGCGCAGCCGCAAGTTTTTCAAGAGCACTCCACAAGCCCTGTCGCACCTGACATACGCGCCCGCCTATCCTGTCCTGGGCCTCCACAATCAAAACATCCGCGTACCCGGCCTCCTTCAGCTGTTTAGCAGCGTAAAGGCCCGCCAGCCCCGCGCCTACAACAACGACGGAGTGATAGGCCTCGGCCTGTGCGCTCATTGCCGCCGGCGAGGTCGGCGCGGTGACTGGCGTGCCGGAGCCCGGGAGCGGCACCACACAATGGATTCTTGAAGTTGCACACTGAGCAATTGCGGTGCCGCTGGCTGCCTGACTGGTGCGTCTCATTACACGGTCTTACCTCGTGGTACCGGTTGTCTCGTCGCTCGCTACCCCCGACGCCGTTCATTCAATTCGAAATTAGCCACAGCAAGGCAGCAGCATGGCAGCCCTGATCGCTCTCGCGCTCCTGGCGGCAACCGTTGACGGCCAGCTTTCTGCCTTCGCTCCTCCCGCCGCCGAGGCTCCGGCCCCGGAGGCAGCCGCCGCAGGCCTCGCGCTGGGCATCTCGCCCGCCTGCATGTCAGCTGCAGTAGGTGGGCCCGGCGGGGAGGAGGGGGGGGGGGGGTGCCGGGCGCGCGCCGGTGCCCCAGCATGCCGCCCCATGCAACCTCGGCGGGTCGCAGCTGCCAGCCCGACCGCGCCTCTCCCGTCGGTTGCCGCGCTGCAGAGCTGCAGACCTCTGAGCCTGAGTTGGTGCTGCCCACACTCACGTGATCATGTTCTGCCCAAGCTGGTTGCATGCCCAGCATGGCCCCGCAGCCCAGTCCCCTGCTCCGCACGCCTCCCCTCGCTGCCTGCAGAGCTGTAGACCTCCTGCCACCCCGACCGCGCCTCCCCCGCCGGTTACCGCGCTGCAGGGCTGCAGACCTCCTGCCAGCCCGAGTTCACCGCAGCGCAAACGTTCTTTGGCATCGACATCGCCTCGCAGGACGCGTCCACGGTGGAGGTGCGGTCCCTGGCCGCACCTGGGAGCTCGCTGCCTGATGACCCTGCCGACCGCCGACTGCCCCAGTGCCCCACCCACCCTGCCCTGCCAGGTGGGCGCGGAGCAGCTGCAGCAGTACGTGCAGCAGGCGCCTGTGCCGTCGGGCGCCTGCTGCCGCGCGGCGTGCGTCTTCAACGTGGAGCTCTGCTCCTGTGAGAAGCCCATCCTGGAGCTGGTCATCCAGTTCACGGGCGAAGACCCGGCCATCTACGGCACACGTACGCTCAGTTGGCACATGGTGCCACCCCTTGCCTCGCCCGCCGGCCGCCTGCCGGCGCCGCCTGCCCACCCACCCCCTGACCCCCTCCCAAGCTGCACACGGCCAGTCAGCATGGTGGCACGCACCTCATCAAACATCTCCGTCGTCCCTGCCACACGCACGTCATGCACTTGCCTGTTTGCAGTTGCCGAGGGCTTTGCTGGGGCCTGCCAGTACGACCTGCTGTACAACACCACCTGCCCGGCTGTCAGCGGCGCGGGACCGCCGCCCGTGACGACATGCGATGCGATGCTGCCTGCTGCAACGCCGGCGAGCGGCACGCGCAGGAGGCTGCTGGGTGGCGCCTGAGGGGCGGGGGCCATGCAGACGCTTATTCGCCAGGGCGGCAAGGGCTGCACCACACCCCCGCCTGCGACGCACGAAGCATCCATTTGATGCTGGCAGCGTGCGTGTAAGAACAACAGCTGGCCCGTCACTGTGCATTTACACCTGCTGCGGCATGCGAGCTGATCAAGCAGGGCCGCTCCTGTGCCATGGGCTGTACATCTGTGCAGGCAAGCGTGCATGAACGACACCACTTGAATGAACGCTGCAGTCACCACCGCCTGCGGGTCACCACCGCCTGCGGGTCACCACCCCTGCGGGTCACCACCCCTGCCGGTCGCCACACCTGCGCGTCACCACCCCTTCCCGCCACACAGATGGCGGGGGGGCTGCATGGGAGCAGGGGCCGCCCGCATCAAGCGGCGGTCAGCTGCGACCGGTCTGCTGCCTCCTTGCGAGCGGCGGCCTGCGGGCACAGCACCAACCCCGGGCTGGTGAACACCCAGCAGCTGCCCAGTGACTGCCGTCAGGTCAACATGCGTGCAGTGGACGTGCGTGCGCAGGCAGGCGCCCCTGGTGCAGAGGGACAGCCGCCAGCCGCCATGACCATGCACGGCATGGCGCAAGGGCCACCCGCCCCCCAAACTGGCAGCCCATCTTTGCAGCTGCCACCCGACGCGTTTCGTCAGCTGCGCGTGCCACGCCCAGCGCTCGCACCTGCAGCGCCGCCAGGAACTGCATGGGGCTGCAGGGCGTGGGCAGCTGGTCCGCGAGCGCGTGCGCCAGGAAGGGCAGCTTGCGCAAGCAGCGCCCGCTGAAGCCCTCGCACGCCGCCGCCGCCTTGGCCAGCACCTGGCTGGCCGCCAGGCTGCACGCGCGGGCGGCTGCCGCTGCCTCGTCCGCTGGCTCATCCGCCGAGCTGCTGCTGGCGCCCGCCAGCTCGCGGTAGGGCAGCACCTGGATGCTGCCAGCACCTGCGACGGTGCAGCAATACGTGTGTGAGGTGCCTGTTTGTTGGGTGCGTTTGTTGGGTGCACTTGCTGGGTGCGTTTGCTGGGTGCATCCGTTGGGTGCAGTCTGTGGGTGCAGTGGGTGCCTACCTGCCACCACGCCCGCCCGCACCAGCTCCTGCATGGAGGATCTCAGGATCTCGTAGCGTGCATGCTCTCCAGGCGGGCCAATGTAGGCCTGCGGTCACAGGGACGCAGGCGCCAGTCCTTGCGGCGAAGGTGCTGCGAGGCTGCCACAGTGGTGTAGCAGCGCAGCCCGGCCTGGCATCATGCAGCATGATGTGCAGGCCAGGCGCAGCAGCTTGCTGTGGAAGCGGCGTGGTGGCAGGTAGGCACCCCATGCACTCGGCAGCTGCACCCCAACAAGTGCACCCAGCGGATGCACCCAGCAAATGCATCCAACAAACAGGCCCTGCCTTGATGTCAGCTCGGTCCACGAACGCCAGGTCGATCGCCTCCGTGATGTTGCTGGTGGTCAGCACCATGACGTTCGGGTGGTGGCGCAGCGCGTCCAGCTGGGTGAGCAGCGCATTGACGGCGCGGATGGCGTCGCTGGGCTCCGAGCCGCCGGCAGCCGCCTGCGGTGGCATGCGGGTGGGGGGTCATGGGCACAGGCACGGGGAGCGCGCGGCATGCGGCGAGCCGTAGGAGGCTGCAGTGAAAAGCAGGTGACCGCAATGGAAGGGTGGTGGCTGCAGCCGCAAGAGCAGTCGCCGCCTGCGACCGCTGTGCGCTGCGCAGCTGACCTCCAATCGAGTCAATACGATCGGCGCCCACCCTCGCGCGCCCCACCTTGCAGGCAGCCGTGAGGCTCTGCACCTCATCGATCAGCACAAACACAGCACAGTGGGCACAGCCCCGCGCGCTCCCCACCTTGCGGGCAGCCGTGAGGCTCTCCACCTCATCGATCAGCACAAACACCAGCGCGTCCTCCTCCTCCAGCAGCTCCCCAATCTTGCTGAACAGCTTGCTCACCAGCTTACCGCTTTCGCTGAACCACTGCGGGCGGGAAGGCAGAGGCGTGGTGTGCGTGCACACGCGAGCGTGGTCAGGGGATGACCATGGGCGGGCACAATGTCCATGTGCGTGTGGAAGGGGGGGGGGGGGGCGTGGTCAGGTGCTGGGGCAGCAGCTCCGCTGCTGGCCTACCTTGCTGAACAAGCTGTGGGCATTGACCTCCACCAGCTGCCCGGCCGAGTACCTGCGGGGCAATGCACGGCATGGCTGTTGGGCGCCTGCTGCCAACCACAGACGCGCGCAGCTGCATGCCCGCCCAGCCAAGGAGCAAGCCGAGCCCCCCTCCCCCCACACACCTGCTGGCAAACTGTATCATCAGCTTCTGGGCCAGCGCCTTGCAAAGCGATGTCTTGCCGGTGCCGGGCGGGCCGTGCAGCAGCACCAACCTGCAGGCGGAGCGACCCGGGGCAACCCGTCTGCGCATCTGTCTGCAGGGCACACAGCCCAGCCCGCACGGGCAAGTGCGCAGGCATGCGACCCGCCCAAACTCCCCCCGCCGCCCTTGTTGCAGGGTGCGGCTGCTGCATCCCGCTTGGGGCGCCGTGCGGCAACCTGCTGGCGCTATGAGCCAGGGGCCTCCCCGGGCTGGCCAGCTGGAGGGCAGGGCTCACCGGTTCCAGGACACGAGGTTGCTGTCAACGCCCAGGCTAGAGAACAGCAACGCGCTGGATGCGTATTTCAGCAGCTGGCGCTTGATGCCGATGTCGTAGTGCAGGCTGCACATGGCAGCCGGTGAGGTGGGGTGTGACGCCGTGGCGGCGGGCGGGTTTGTGCCGGACGGAGGGAGGCGCGCGGGTTCTGGGGGCATGCTGCCGGCAGGAGTAGCAGCCCAGCGGGCGGCCATGCACCCGCACTGCGCCACGAGCTCAGGCTTGCTGCAGACGCCGGGTGCGCTGCTGCCACCGCGCTGCAAGGCAGGGAAGCTGATCATCAGGCAGGCTGCGCAGCTGGGCGCGCTGTGTCGTCACCTGTCCCACAGCCCCTCAAACTCCCTGGCGGGAAGCGCCCACTCGCGGTAGGAGGGCACGCCGTCCTCCCCCTCGTCATCGTCCGCCGGACCTTCGTCATTCAGCTGCGCGGCAGCATGTATCAGGTCAACGGGGGCCCGCACGCGGAGCAGCTGCCGACATGCCATGCACCTGCGGAGGGGGCACTGCTGGCCCGGGGCGGGAGCGCGGGGCCTTGAGCTCGCCCATGACCTCAGCAGCTGTGGCCCACCTGGTATATGTGAATGGTGGCACTGTATTGCCAGCACATGAGGGCACTGTACTTCTTTTGCAGCTCAGCATCTGCGCCAACGAAGGGGGCGGGAGCAACACCAGGGGCGGGTGGCGGCTGCTGCGAGTGCCAACTGACCTAGGCATGCGCGCGCATGCTGTGCTGCTGCACGGCCTTGCGTCAGGCGTGCGCGTAATGTTCTCACTGCACCTGACACGACCAGCCTCATGTGCCTGTCAACCCATGCAGCACGCCGTGAAGGCAGCCGCCTGCGCATGCAGGGCCTGCGCACGCGCCTGTGTCCACCAGCGCGATGGCCTCCACGTGCTGCTTGAGGAACACATCCGAGCCCTGTCCGATATCTACAGGGCCCTCTACATACCACAGGGTCCTGCCCTCAAGCCGCCTGCAGCGCAGGGCGGGCGCGCGGGCTCCATGGCAAGTCCTCGCCTGGCGGCGAGGGCAGCCCCGGCGTCAAACACGACAATCGCCGCCCATGCGCACGCGGAAAGTCAATCTTACTTGGTGACCGCCGCGTGCACGTCCTGCGGCGTGGCTGTGCTGGTGTCCTTCATGCGCACTTCCACTGCACAGCGTTTGGGCAGCCAATTGTGAGCGGCGCGGCATCGAGACGCGGGCTCGATCTGGTCTGCGGCCGGTACGCACGCGACACAGGGACGGAAGGGTCCTCATCGCCTGCATCGCATCCGTTCGCGCTTGTGTCGCACTCCCACTGCATGGCTGGCATGATCGGGGCCCAGCGGCAAGACTGCGTCACTCCTGGTGCGATCCGGGACCACGACAGCCAAGACGACCTAACATTTGCATTGATCAAGACCAGCGCAACAGCTGGGCTGCACTACGGCAGCTGGGCTGTCAGCTGCCGACCAGCAGTGGCCGTCCCTACCAGCCTGCGCCATTGCCATATACAGCGCAGTGGCTTACGGCGTGATCAGGCTGGCGATAGCGCCAACCCGCGCATCCCAGACTGGCGCAAGTCGTGTTGCCGCCCTTTCGCAGGCTGCCGTTTCACACAGGCTGTCGCGCAGCAAGCGGCGTGGGGCGCCTGAACTGATGACGCACGCATAGCTCACGTCCACCCGCCAGCGGCGGCGGGCTCGGCGGTGGCACCTGTCGCTCGAGAGACATGGCATCCCAGCACGTGCTCCCCTTGTCGCTCGAGCAGTACATGCGCCTGCACAGCGCACTCACCAAGGGCCACGACACAGTCCAGCCCATGTCGGAGGTAGAGCAGCAGTTCTACAAGCTTGGCGACTTGAAGCAGGCGAGCCGGCAGCAGGCGGGGCGGCTCGCCCTGCTGCATCGAGCCCATGCAAGTGCCGCTGCTGCCGCCACACCCAGTGGCCGGGCGGTGTTGCAACAAGAGCAACTCTCAGCAGGTGCACACTGCTGCTGGATGCAGGTGCTGGCGCTCCACGGCCTCTCCCTGCAAGCCAAATCCAGCCGCAACGACGTGCTGCAGCAGCTGGTCGGCTGCGTGCTCATGCCGCCCTCCCTGGCGCCAGCACAGCCGCCAGCACAGCCCAGCTCGCAGCAGGCGGCAGCCGCGACTGCACTCCACAGTGCTGGCCTTGACTGCAGCGACAGCGCCAGCCCTGCAGCAAGCGGCACATCCTTTGCCTGGCAGCCCCTGGACCTGGTCAACTTGAAGTGGGCTGCAAGGGGGTTCCAGGCACCAGAGTGCCTGCAGCTGCCAGTACTGCGGCCGCAGCGCCCAGCTGGCGCCCCCGCCAGATGGCCAGAGCCGCCCGCCCCGCCATCCCACGCCCAGCACAGCCTGGAGACCCAGCAGCCCCAGAGCTTGCAGCAGCAGCAGCAGCAGCAGCAGCAGCAGCAGCAGCAGCAGCAGCAGCAGCAGCAGCAGCAGCAGCAGCAGCAGCAGCAGCAGCAGCAGCAGCAGCAGCAGCAGCAGCTCAGCTCCCCGGGCCCAGGGCCAGCAGCGCAGGCGGCGCTGTGCTCAAGCCTACCTCGCCACACACCTGGTGGGCAGCATGCTGCGAGCCAGCACCCATCCATCCATGCGCAGCAGGGCAGAGCTGCGCAGCCGCTGCAGCAGCCATTGTACCCACAGCAGCAGCAGCAGCCAGCATGGGGAGAGCAGCCCTGGTCAGGTGCTTTCAGTGACGATGAGCCGGCCGCGCACTTTGGTGTGCAGCTGCAGGTGCGTGTGTCGTGCCACTGTCGGGTCGCCTTGCTGGCCTGCACCGGCTGCATGCCCGCTGGGGCGCACGCCCGTTGCTGCGCCGCATGCTGATGAACTGCTGACTCAGTGTCGCTGGTGTTGTCTCCTCGCAGCCAATGGCGATGCTGTCCGGCTGCCTGCTGGGGTCAGTCTGACCTGCAGCACACTGCTCGGTGTGCAGGAGGTGCCAGCAAGCATGAGTGGAGGAGACCCCTGCCATCCCGAGCAGCAGCAGCCTCTGCCAGTGTTTGCTCACACTCCCTGGCTGCAGCAGCAGCTGACGCTGTTTGCAAGCCAGCCAGGCTGCATCATCAGTGACGAGCCGGTTGATGGAGGGGCTGGTGAACCTGCAGCTCAGGCAAGCCTGGGGACAGATGCTGCCCTGCACGCCTTGGGCACCTGCATGCCTTCTAACCGCTGCCGCCCTGGGCCTGATGCTGTGCAGCAACCACCTACACAGTCACACCCATGCTACATGACCCAGCCGCGCGCAGATGGTGCCCTGTGGACTGACATGGCACGGCAGCCGGTGCTTACCCCCTGCAGGCGGCTGGGCGACAGCTGCCAGGCAGGCGCGTGGCGTTCCTGCTGCTTGAAGACATGCAGGCACGTGCGCAGCAGCTGCACCCGTGCCCGCCGATGCTGCTGTGTCGTGCTGCCCGCCTGTGCTGTTTGAGGGCAGGCAGGCTGTGGACTGGGCAGGGCGAGGCTCCACTTGCGCCCTTGCCGCACAGCAGAGCGCGCGCTGGTGCTGCACCCTGGCGGCTGCAGGTGGAGGCGCAGAAGGGCCTGCAGACGCTGGAGTCGGGGATGTACCAGGGCAGAGTGGTCAGATTCGTGGGCGCCGGCTGCAGCAAGCAGCTGTGCTACTCCTGGTGTGGGGGAGGCCACGCCTTCTACATGGTCAAAGTGAGGAGGGCGGCGCACCTGCCCGTGACCTGTCACTGCACGGTCTCCCAGGTTCGCATCACTGCATGCGCCCCGCAGGTGTCGCCGCCGCCGGGCAGCCAGGTGGCTGGCCGGGCAGTGGCGCTCAGGCTGGCGCCACTGCATGTGCCACGCAGGTGTCCCCACCAGCGGACAGCAAGGCGGCCGGCCGGGCAGTGGAGCTGATGCTGGACCTGCAGCCCCGGCTGCGCTGCAGCACAGCGGAGGAGTTGCTGCTGCTGGACAGCGAGCAGCTGCAGGCGAGGGCGGGAGCTGCTGGCCTGCATGCATGCCATGCAGCAGCGCAGCGTGAGCCCCTGCAGCTGGACGTGCGCTGGCGCCCCACGCGGTCGCCCAGGGTCGCATTGCATGACGCAGCAGCAGCCCGTCACGGGACCTGGTATGATCGCGCCTGCTGTGCTTGTTCAATCATGCCGCAGGACGCCTGGCTGCTGCTGTCACACAAGGGGAGCAAGCAGCCATGCGAGGGCCAGCACAGCCCCGGCTGGAACGGCAGCGCAGCTCGCAAGCGTGCCAAGCCGTGACGATGCATGCGCGCGGAAATTGACCGACAGTGGACCAGATCTCACACACCCAGCTGGCCAGAACCTGCGACCCGCAGGGCACCTCAGGGTTCAGTGCATTGTTGCTGGTCATATGCCTGGTGGTTTGCTGGGCGAAGGAGTGAGGGTGAGGCGCCTGCCGTTGGCCCTGGCTGCGGGCGACCGCTCCAACCGGTCGGCTGCATGGATACATAGTAACGTGGGGACTCCAGCACCTGGCACATAGACATGATGGAACCACGCGAGCGCCCCGCGTCTGCCAGCACGCTCAGAGGCTTCCTGCTCAAGAAGCACAGCCAGGGCAGCAAAAGCAGCATGATGGTGCGTGGCTTGCTGAGCCAGGGCGCCGCGACCGGCGCACGCTGGCGCAGCTGCAAGGCGACCACGCCTGTTTGCCCAGGCAAACGGCCACGCCGGCCACCGTCCAAGCAAGTCAGCATGCTGGCTACAGCATGAGCTGAGCATGCGGCGCTGCTTCGGGGCGGGTTATGGCTCCTGTAATCCCCCTCTTCTACTTACGCCGCAGGGCCGCAAGTACGCGCGCCGATGGGTCGAGCTCGCGGTGCACACCCTGTGCTATGCCAAGACCCACACCGACATTGCAGCCGGCAACATCGAGGTGTTTGCCATGCACGAGCTCATGTCTGTACGCAAGGAGGGCACCAGCAAGTTCACGGTGAGCACCCGCCGCCAGGCTGGTGGTGTGGTGCTGGCGTGGCCGACCCGGGCCGCCGTCAGGCGGCACCCAGCTCCCGAGATGGGAGGCCTGCGCTGGTGTCTCTCGAGCTCCGCTGGTGTGTGCTGCCGCCGGGCGGGTCGCAGCCCGCCAGGGGCAGGCCGTCATGAAAGGACACCCCATGCTCCACACTGCACACTGCAGCTCAAGTTCCCCGAGCGCTACCTGGAGTTCAAGGTGGAAAACGGCAGTGAACTGGAGCGCGACCGCTGGGTTGCCACGGTTCAGAACGCCCGGGATGATGCCCTGAGCGCGCAGGGAGCAGCAGCGCAGGGCGGCCACCGCCTGCTGCAGCTCAAAAAGCAAGCCGAGGACGCCCTGCTGGACGACCCAGCCTCCTCCGGCTCGCCACGCATCACCGCGCGCAGCAGCCACAGCAGCGACGGGGCATGCAGCCGCGCCAGCAGCAGGGGCGCCTCCGCAGCAGACAGCAGGTGGGCGCCGGGCGCGCCTGGCACGCACATGCTGCATCCTGCAGGGTGGTGCAGCCATGCATACAGCCGGCCTGAGCCACCAGGCTTGAAGCCACCCTAATTACCCCCACCGGCAA
>Ga0315905_10008709_pt1 | contig 10269 bp, 10 predicted proteins | sample LakEriMetagenome_5_FD_203522 | JGI IMG/M metagenome (GOLD analysis project Ga0315905, IMG submission 203522) | Freshwater fungal communities from buoy surface, Lake Erie, Ohio, United States - Buoy 4 MA121 | ecosystem: Environmental > Aquatic > Freshwater > Lake | place: USA: Lake Erie, Ohio... | reverse complement strand
CTGCCCCACGGGCACCTCCTCCACAGCCAGCACCACCTGTGGAGCCTTCAGGTCGGCGGTGGGAGGCGGCAGGCCCGCCTGCAGGCAGGCCGCCTGCAGCGCAGCAGCCATGATCTGAATGGCCCGCCCGCGGCCGACTGTGCTGCTGGGCTGGCTGCCTGGGACCTGTTGCTGCTGCTGCTGAGTCTGCTGCTGCACGGGCAGCGGGTCATGAGGCTGCGCCTCGGCTGCAGGGGGACTGCCAGCTGCCGGAGCTGCGTCAGCGGCAGCCGGCTCGCCAGCCGGCTCGCCGGGCGCTGCGTCGGCAGGCGTGGCTGCTGCCGCTGCTGCATCTGCAGCAGCTGCCGCTGCGCTGGCCGTCGCCTCCTCAGCTGCTACTGACGCCTGTTCCTGGTGGTCAATCCCAGCTTCTGGCGGCAAGGGGACCGCACGCTCCGAATTGCGGCTTCTGTGGGTGACGGCAAACCTGATACTGCCCGCAGGCGGATCAGCGGCGGGCAGCTGCCCGGCGGCTGCCGAGCTGCCTCCATCCCCCGCAGCTGCTGCCCCCAGGTAGGCGCTGCACGCCCGCAGAGCTGCTGCCTCCATGGCAGCGGGACCGTTGACGCAGGACGTGTATGCGGGCACCAGGCGCTGGCAGAACCTGCGGCGGCAGCGGGGTGGGGGCGGGGGCGGGCAGCGCTCGGCAACTGGCGCCCGCCGGGACAGTGCTGTCGTGCCAGGCGGGCAGCTGACCCAGGCGGGGCCCTGGGTCCCGGACGTCTCCTCACTCACTTGGGCGGCTGCACCTGCCCATCCTCCAGCTGCTTCAGGATGGCTCGGACGGCCGCGTTGATCAGGGGCGGCGGGAAGGCGCTGCCCTTTGCCAGCAGCAGCACCACGCCCTTGCAGTTGACCTTGGCTGGCTGCAGCGTCACGCCCTCTGGCAGGTGTGGCTGCAGGAGCTCCAGGGCCTCCCTAGTGGCGCGCTTCTCTCTGCACGCAGGGGGGGGCAGGTGTTTTTCCTGGGGGGTAGGTATGTATTTAGTAGTGTTGTTGCTGAGGGTGCCCCAAGGGGCGATGCGACACGCCAGGGCGGAGCGGCCGTCGCATCGAGCTCCATGCGGCGCCGGGCCCGGACTGCGCATGCCCCACACCCCCCCCCGGTGGCCCTCTACAGCGCACCTCTGGTACGATGTGGTCCCCAGGAAACAGACGGAGCCTTGCGCAAGGTTGTGCTGCGCATTGTAGTCGTAGCGCAGGAGGCCGAGGCTCTCGGGCGGCGGCGGCGAGCCGGGATCGCCCTCCATGCGCTGCTTCTTGCTGGCGCCGCCTTCCAGGTCCGGCGCCTTGCGCCGCATTTCTGCTTCCGCTTCCCGCTTCAGTTTCTCCATTTGGGCCCGAGGAGAGCCTGCGCGCCCTGATTGGTGATCTGGTCTGGGGTGCAGCTGCCTGCGTAGGCGGATGTACCTAGCCCACGCGACAATCAATGGCCCTAGACACGATGTGCGCGTGGCATCTTGCCGGGTGCTGACCGGGTGGCCGTGACTTCCGGGCAAAATGTCGACGGGAGCCCCCGCCGCGCCCGTGGCGGAGGCTTGGCAGTTAGAGTACCAACGCGTGTTGCCGGAGCTGCGACGCCTGGCAGCGTAAGCCCTCCCTTGCGATCGCGGCAGCGTTTTGCATGGGGTCCCAGCATCGACGCTCGGTGCATCACCTGGCCCATGCAGGTCGCAGGGAGCCCCATGGCCGCTGGTGGTCATGCGCTCCAGCCAGCTCGATGCCCAGCGGCTGGATGGAGAGCTGGGGGTCATGATCCAGGAGCAGCTGGCAGAGGTGTTCAAGCACTTTGCACCGGTGGGTGCTCGCTCCTGCTGCCGCTCCCGCCGCCGCTCCTGCTGCCGGCCACCACCGCTCTGCAATCGTCTGCTCTGCCCACCAGCAGAACGGCGTCGCCTGGCTGGGCGTGCTATTGTTGCTCCATCCGCAGCACCATCTTGACGCGCCTCACCCCGCACCCCGCCCACTGGTCACCAGGGTCGCATGTCCAACCTGGAGCCCGAACTCAAAGCCGGCCTGGCGTTCCTGGTGGGTGGCAGCGGGCGCCGCTGCATCGCCGCCGCAGCTACAGCGGCTGCTGCAGTCATCAGCACCACGGTGCACCCCGTCCGGCTCCTGCCGGAGGATGTCCTCCGAGCTCGGCAACACATGCGTGTTGGACAAGGTTGACTCGGCCAGCAGTTCTGAAAGGGGGCCCGCTGCAGCCCGCCCGGGCGCCCTCACAACCCGGACCAACGACGCCTGACAGCCGCACCTCCCTGCCTGCCGCCGCCCAGGTGTTCCTGCTGTCCATCTGCCAAGGCAGGGCCACGCCCGGCAGCCAGCTCATGAATCTGCGCTACCGAGACGAGGCGTCCATGCACGCAGCTGCTGCACAAGCAGCGAGGCGTGCCGCCTGCAGCAGCGCCAGCACCAGCGCCAACGCCAGCAGCAGTGCACCTGCTGCACCCGCAGCTGGCCCCTCGATGCAGGCGCTGGCGCCCGCAGCTGGTGGGGCGCCCGCCTGCAGCGCTGACCAGCAGCTGCCCAGCAGCTGGCAGCCGCCGCCTTGGGTGAGTGAGACCGCACCCCGCATGCCGTGCACGCACCCCCCTGCTGGCAGCGCCCAGGGAACGGGCGCGCGTGCACGGGCGCACCATGCTGCTGCCAGGCCGGCGGGCAGCACATGGTGGGCCCCTCACGCCGCGCCAGCGCGCCCCACACGGTGCCCTGTCGGCTGCAGCTTCATGGCGGACGCACGGGTGTGGAGGGGCCGCCGCTCAGCCGCAGCCAGCGGCTGCTGTTTGGGATGGGCTACGTGGTCCTGCCCTACCTGTGGCACAAGGTCAGCAAATCGGTGTTCGAGCGCGAGCGGAGCAATGACCCGTGAGTGGCAGGGCTGAGGCGCCGGCTGGCAGCTGCCGTGTAGCTGGGCCACCGTCAGGAGGCCCCAGGGTCCTGCGGTGCGCGCCTGATGCGCCCCCCTTGGGGAGGAGGCGGGCTGAGCGCTGTGCGCGCCATGCACCGCTGCCCAAGAGGACTGACTGCGCCTGCATGCTACCTGCTGCGACCGGGCCGCAACCGGGGCTGTGGGTGTGTGCTGCTGCGTGCAGCGATGCCGAGCAGCGGCTGGCGCGCGTGCGCAAGGCGCTGGCGTGGGGGGAGGCGGCCTTCCAGGCGGCGTCCCTGGCCAACCTCTGGCTCTTCCTGTGCGAGGGAAAGTACAGGTGCGGGGCAGCTGGCGGGCAGCTGGCGTGTCAAGAACTGACAAACCAGAACCTGCTGGCACAGAACTGCTGTGTGCGGCAGTGGTGTTGTGAGTCATGGCCCTGCTCCCCTGCCCCGCCCCTGTGACTGTGCCGCTCAGCCCTGGGCGCGGACAGGCCCAGGGCCCAGCTTCATGGTGCCAGGGCTGGTGGCTGGCTGGTGCAGGTCCCTCCTGGAGCGCCTGCTGTCGGCTCGCCTGGTGTACCAACAGCCCAACATGGCACGCATCATCAGCTTCGAGTACCTCAACCGGCAGCTGGTGGGTAGCACTGCGGGGCACTGCGTTGAACCCTAAACTATAAACCCTAAACCCGGCGGGGCAGCCACTGGGGAAGCGGCAGCTGCTGGTGACCATGCTGCCATGCGGCTGCGGTAAACAGGCAGGCGCTGGGCACCCGAACCGCACCGCGCCCTGCGCGCGCCTGCCTGCCTTGCCCGCAGGTGCTGACAGAGCTGTCAGAGTTCATGGTGTCCCTGCTGCCCCTCCTCAGCGTGGCCCGCATGAAGGCGGCGGTGCTGAAGGTGTTCCCCAGGTGGGGCGGGCGCCCGGGCGGTCATGCTGCAATGCTTGCGGTGTTCCCCAGGTGCGACGCGCGCCCGGTCATGCCGGTCATGCTGCAACGCTTGCGCACCACCACTACTGCAGGCAGGGCTGCCTGCTTGGGACGTTCCCCAGCATGGTGCAGCCGCGCTGCCTGACCCTGGTGGCCACGCGCCGGCCGGTGTCCTGCAGAGTCCAGGGAGGCATGGCAGGGGTCGCCACCAGCTACCCAACAGCCACCGCCGATGGCACCGCCTTGCTGGGCTCGAAGCACCGCCGCCAGGCGCACTCCCACCAGTCGCAGCAGCAGCAGCAGCAGCAGCAGCAGCAGCAGCAGCAGCAGCAGCAGCAGCAGCAGCAGCAGCAGCAGCAGGAGCAGCTGGGCAGCCCAGCAGCAGCAGGAGGCGCCGACCCGCAGCTGTCAGGCCCGCCGCTGGCCCAGCCAATCGGGCCGTGCCCGCTGTGTGGGGCGGGGGACATCACCCTGCCCTTTGTGGCGCTGCCCTGCAGACATGTGTTCTGCTATGTGTGCTTGCGTGCGCAGTGTGAGGCTGACCCTCAGTTTGCATGCCCCCTGGACGGGCAGCGCATTGCTGCCATGCGCCGCCTGGCGGTGCGGCTGCCTGCGCTGCGGCCTTGACTGTGGGGGCGTTACATCGGCGCATCGCGACCCACCGCCTGGTGGGGATGCGCGGAAGTCGGTATGGGTTTGGCTGATGCGAGCACGGACATTTACTGCCCTCCAGCTGAGATATGCAGGGGCCCCTTTTTTGACAACGGGTTACAAATTCTGCTGCGCAAACCTTGGGCAGCAACGTCGCGGCGCTCTGCTGTGGTGCATCACACGTGTGCATGAGCGTGCACACAGATTGTGGGTCTCTGTACACCCCCGTCCCCTCCCACACGCGTCCCCGGGTAACACTGGCAGCATGCGCAGGCAAGCAGGTAATACATACGCACGCTTCATTGGCACAGCAGATGCAGTGCACACATGTCATGTCAACACAGCAGCGGCCGCTCAGTGAGGGCAGGCCGCCATTAACAGGGACACCTCGGGTGCGATCTGCATCTTGTGCAAGGGCCTGCGCACCCTGTTCCGCTCAGCAAAGGGCGGGGCAGTGCTGGAGCAGGCCTTCAAGAAGCGCGTGCTCTAAAAATGCTGCAGCGCGGACGCCAGGGGGGGCCCCTCGTCCGTGCACTGGAGCCCTTTGGAGTCAAAACCTTCAACGGGGTGGCCCATGGGTGTGTCCGCCCACAGTGCCGAATGTAATAAGTGAGTGAGAAGCCAGACATCGTGTTGTGGCCACAAAAGTACCCCACAAGCTGGAGGGCGCCGCCATGGCGTTTGACGGCGCTGGAGGGCACCGCCGATGCGTTTCAGGGCGCTGGCATTGCGTTGAAGGACGCTGGAGGGCGCCACCGTGACATGATCAAACGAGGCCGCTGCTGCCACCACGACTGCCTGAAGGGCCAGACTGCATCAACAGCAACGAACTCGAACGCCGGCGTGTGAACAACCACGCAGCCTCAACACCTGGACGCGCAGAGGTGCCAGAAGGTGGCTACAACACCTAGGGGTGCTTTTCAATGCGCGGACCCGCGCCTGGCCCCTCTATCTGTGCTGGGGCACGCATCATGCTCAGTGCTGCAGAGCGAGGAGGAGACAGCAACCCGCCACGAGGGATGGTACAGGGTGCCAGGAACCGCATCCAGAGAGCATGAGCCCTGCAGGATGGCACAGGGTGCCAGAAACTGCGCCCAGACAGGCGGGCCGGCGACACAAGACTGACAATGAGCCAGTGTGCGCTGTGCCAGGAGGAGGGGAGAGTGTGCCATCAGCCTGTGTGCGGCAGCATGCATGCACATCAAATGCACCGGGCAGGCAGGCAGCAGCAAGGTACAATGGCACGCGAACTGAATGCATTGGCCGCAATGGCCTCAGTGCCAACAAAAGCGAAATGGGAAGTGTGACACATCCTGGCTTCCAGCTGGGGGCGGCAACAGTGCCAGGCAGCAGGCAGACAAATCAAAACCATGGAGAAAGTGCACCAGTTGATTCATGCACCCCTTCCCCCCCACACCCAACCTTCACGGGCATCATTTTTATGTGTCAGTCAGCCCAAATGAGGTGCGGTAACTGTGCAATTCAGCCCCCAAAAACGACCATGCACGTCTGAGGTGAGGCTCGGCTGCGCTGACGCTGCCGCCAGCCCGCACCCAGGCACAACCTGCATGGCTCCAATCCCTGCTCACTCTCAAACCCTAGGCGGTGTTGGAGGAGAACTCTGCAGAGGACAGCCCGGATTCACAGGGGGTCGTTCAAAGTGCTGGTGTCGAAAAATGCAGGCCGAGCAAGCCGCCACAGCTCCTGCGGTCGACGGGCCCTGCCCACCGCAGTTTTGTTCAAATGCCGCACGCAGGATGGCAGTGCTCTGGTGCCAGCAGCTGTGCATGGTGGCAGCCAAAGCCTGCCCCAGATGCAGTCTCAGGACAGCAAGCTGACCCTGGATGCATGGGGCTGGTGCGCTGCTGCATTGCCGCACTCAGGCCCCCCTCGCAGGTGTGAAAAACAAAGGGGTTGGGGCGGCCACGCCCTCATCAGTTGTGCCGGCTCTGCGCCAGCTGCTCGTCTGTCGGCTGCTCGTCCACTTGCTCCAGCTCACCTGCGGGCACAGAGCGCGCACGCATGGCGTTGCACCCACCACCCGTGCGCCAGTGCAGTGCACGGGCACTGGAGTGTACCCACCACCATGCGCGCACAGCCAAGCACACCATGCGCCGAGATGCACTGAGGCAGGGTGCCAGCCACACAGGTAGCTGCAAGCGGGCACCGCAGCAGCAGGGGGCCAGGTGCACGTGGGATGCAGCGCACCCGCGGATGATCTACGGGTTGCCGCAGGCCTGGGCGCATGCTCCAGCCCTTCCATGCTGCCCACCGCGCCTTCAAAAGAACCTGCAAGCACACAGGGAAAAGGTTGCATGCACAGCCTACTTGGCAGCAGCAACCCTGTGCACTGGTCAGCTTGAGCAGAGCAGCACACATTTCAGCGCCAGACACACTGCACCAGCATCATGCAGCATCACCCATAGCCGCAGCCTCAAGCAGGCGTGTCGGCCCTAGCACACGCACTTGGGCGGCTGGCGCTCGTCACACTGCCCTGCTCCGGGGCAGGCCTGACCAGCACGGCACCGCTGCCGGCGCTGGCAGTGCCGCTGCTGGCGCTCAGGCCGCCAAACAACGCCAGGTTGCTCAGCAGGCTCGACACCGACCCGCCGTCAGAGGTACGGCGGGTGAGTTGCTGCGGGAGGCAGGGCATGCGGCGGACGGGCGGGTGTGAGCAGGTGCAACACATCAAACCGGTTGATGTGAGTTGCTGCAGCAGCGCAAGGACCTGCAGGCAAGCGGGCATCCTCATGACCACCCGGCAAGCAAATGGCAGCAGTGGCAGATGGGATGCGAGTAAACAAAATTATCAGCACTGTGCGGTGCAGCTGGTGGGCAGCTGGTGGGTACCTGTACAATTGGCGTGCCGGGCTGCTGGCTCTCGCTGGACGTGTTGCCAGGCGCCAGCTGCTGCAGCTGCCCAAGAATGGCGGGGCCGACCGCGGGGTCGACGATGCACGCAGCGGACGTGGTGCGGGTCAGCTGGGGTTGCAGCTGCTCTCCAGGGCTGCCAGCCAGGGCGCTGGCGTCGCTGCTGCTGGCAGCGTACCCCGCCGACGCGGGGCCGGCGCCACTGAGCAGGGCGGCAGTCAGGGGGCAGCCATGGCTGCCCAGGAAGTCCGGCAGTGCGGCCAGGACCCCGCCCTCCTCTGCCAACAGATGCCGGGAAGCTGTGGCAGCAGCAATGTCGCGCACCAGCGGCGCAAAGTGGAGCGTGTACGCCGCCGCGGCGCTGCCCGCTGCGGCCGTCATGCGGGCGAACAGCGCCTGCATCTCCGCGGCAGCCGCGGCGGGTGCCTCCAGCAGTGGCAGGCACGCGAGCGCTCGCTCCTCGGCTGCCGCGTCCGCCGCTGCCGGCTGCTGCAGCAGCGTGACCACAGCAAACAGCTGCCGCATGCCGGCGGGCACGTCGGCGGGCGCGCTGCGCCAGGTGGCTGTCAGCTGCAGGTCCCCCGCGGCAGCGAGGCTGCCCGCTGCAATGCGCGTGTCGTGGAGGGGCTGCAGCGCGCGCTCCGGCAGGATCACGGTGCGCAGGCAGGCGCCTGGCGCCGCCAGCGGTGCCTGCACAGCACAGGGCACGCCACGTCATGCCAGGTGGTGGCCATGCAGGCCCGCCTCTGCGCAGCGCGTCTTGATGCCAGTGTGCCTCCACTGCATTGTATGTGCTGCATGTGCGTGCTGGCGCTGCGCTTCCCTGGTTGCAGTTGTGTGCGTGCTGGCGCTGCGCTTCCCTGCTGGCAGTTGTGTGCGTGCTGGCGCTGTGCTTCCCTTGCTTGCAGTTGTGCGTGCTGGCGCTGCGCTTCCCTGCTTGCAGGTGTGTGCGTGCTGGCGCTGCGCTTCCCTGCTTGCAGTTGTGTGCGTGCTGGCGCTGCGCTTCCCTGCTTGCAGTTGTGTGCGTGCTGGCGCTGCGCTTCCCTGCTTGCAGTTGTGAGCAGCAACCAGCAGCAAGCTGCACCGCACGCATGCCCACCTGCAGCCGCGACAGCCACGCGCCCGGGAGGTTGACCCTGCAGGAGGCAGTGTCCTCCTGGTGGGCTGCAAGGGGCCCTGTATCCGGCGGGTAGCTGCTGAGCACCGGCGTGTCCAGCCAGGGCGACGGCTGCTGCTCGAGCGGCGGCATCACTGCCACTATAGGTGCGTCGCCTGCACGCGGCAAGGCAAGGCAAGGCATGTAAGATTGCTTGCTCATCAACAACATGCATCAAGGCAGTGCAGCTGGGAGGGCACAAGAGCCACGAGCCACGAGCAGGGCACGTGGCGGCAGGCAGCCCGCCCGCGTGCAGGGGTGGCCACCTGTCAGGCTGAACGACGGCGCCACCATCTGCAGCCCAGCCGCCTCAAACCGTGCCATCAGCTCCTGCAGCAGCAGGCTCTCCAGCAGGGGCGCAGCTTCCCCGCTGCTGCCTGCTCCGCCCGGCGCCTCGGCCATCAGGAAGGCCGCGGTCACGCCAGCTGCCGCGGCGCCTCGCCCGCTGCCGCCGGCAGGCGCCTCCGCTGCAGGGGCGGCGCTGCGGGGCTGCCAGCCGCTGGGCAGCATGAGGCACAGCATGGCGTGGACGCAGCCCTGGAAGGAAGTGACGGATGTGTGCAGGGCCTGCATGGCGGGGCAGCCATGGGTCAAGTGTCGGGGGCAAGCTGCGAGTGCGCAGCCCGCCGGCGCTGCCTGCCCACGCAGCCCGCTGGCGCTGCATGTCGAAGCCCCCTGCCACATGCTGCATGGGCTGCAGCACGGCGGCTGGGCTGTCACCTCACCTGCAGGCCTGCTGAGCTCACGGCGTCCTGCAGGGCGGCCTGCACCTGCGGCCGCACCAGCAGCGCCAGGGCGCCGTAGCTGCCCGGCAGCTGCGCGCCCTCGCGGGGCACCACCTTCACGGCGAACATCAGCGTGCACGTGGGGGAGGTGTAGAGCACAGACCGCTCGCCCGACGCTGCAGCTGTGGCAGCCGCAGCTGCGGAGGCGTGCTGCTGCGGCGGGCCGGGTGTGGGGAGCGCTGGGATGACTGCAGGCCTGGGGCTGGGCGCCTGGGGCTGGCTGTCGATCAAGCTGGAAGACTCGCTGTCCGTGACGGGCCACACAGCACGGATCTTGTCGCTGGACGGCTGCAGCTGCGCAGGCGGCTCCCGACTGGCCGCGGGCGAGCTTGGTGCAGCCGCAGCCGCCGCCGCCGCCGCCGTTGGAGGGTCCGCCGCCGCCTCGCCTTTGGCCAGTGGGGCAGGCGGCGGCGTCGGCGCGGGCAGCGCCGCAGCCAGCAGGGCGGCCAGGTACGCGCAGGGCCACATGAGGCATGCCACCAGCGCCCACAGGGCTGCGTGTCCCCACAGCAGGCTGGCGGCGGCTGCGTCGCGCAGCATGTCGCGCGCGTTGGCGCCCGGAACAGCACAGCAGGCCGCCAGGCGCGCCAGCCGCCGCTGGGCCGCAGATGTGCGCCCGCCCCTGCAGACGAGCGCGGCGCGCGGCATGATGAGACGCCTGCCAGCCGCTGGCAGGGATGCAGCGTGCGGTGGCAGCGTTGGCATCACCGGGAGGGGGCCATGCGGCGTGCTTAGCAGCGGGTGCCGCACCGCCGCCGCTGGCGCTGGCGGCGTGGCGCTGGCACTCCGGGGGTGGCGCGCGGGGATAGGCAGCAGCTGGCAGCAGCCAGGGTGGAGGGCGTGTGGCAACCAGCCGGTGCCGGTGCGCTCTGCGCACGGCACCGCAGGCGGGGGGGGGGGGGGGGGGGGTTTGGGGCGGCGCCCGCCGGGGGGGGGGGGGGGGGCCCCCCCCCGGGGTGTAAACACG
>Ga0315905_10008708_pt1 | contig 10269 bp, 10 predicted proteins | sample LakEriMetagenome_5_FD_203522 | JGI IMG/M metagenome (GOLD analysis project Ga0315905, IMG submission 203522) | Freshwater fungal communities from buoy surface, Lake Erie, Ohio, United States - Buoy 4 MA121 | ecosystem: Environmental > Aquatic > Freshwater > Lake | place: USA: Lake Erie, Ohio... | reverse complement strand
TTGTTGGAGATCGAGAGGCCGGCTGCGTCGTCCTTCGCGCTGTTGATGCGCAGGCCGGAGGAGAGGCGCTGCAGGGAGGTCTCGAGGGACTGGCCGCTGCGGTCGAGGTTGCGCTGTGCGGTCAGCGACGAGATGTTCGTGTTGATGACTTGGGCCATTGTCCTTGCTCCTTGAGTGGGACGCTCCGGGCTGAATTACCCGGGGCAGGTCTGGCGACTCGGTTTCAGGTTCATGCCGATGTTCGGCACTTGCATGGGTTATCGACGCCCCCTTTTCAAACTTTAGCGATTTCTTCGAACGGGGTTTTCCATGCCGGGATGCGCGTCCTTTAAATGGTTGTGCGCGCTAAAGCACGGGAGGCCCTCGCCGATAAGCTAAGGGTCGGCGTAAGCTCGACACACACTTCGAAACTCTCGCTCGCTCAAGGTGGTACCTGATCCATGAACGCCAAGTCCGCGCTGTCCTTCTACAAGCAGGTGAACTCGCAGACCGGCGTGGTCGACGCCGACCCGCACCGGTTGATCCAGTTGCTGCTGGACGGGGCGCTTGACCGCATTGCACAAGCCAAGGGTGCGCTGATTGCCGGGGACACCCCGGCCATGGGCGAGGCTCTGGGCAAGGCCATCGGCATTCTGTCGGGTTTGCAGGGGAGCCTGGACCTCGAGCGTGGCGGCGAGATCGCGGCCAACCTGAATCGCCTCTATGACTACATGAGCATCCGTTTGCTCGACGTACATCGTGAAAAGCAACCGGCCTCCCTCGACGAGGTCGTCGGTTTGCTCGGCAGCATCAAGAGCGGCTGGGACGGTATCCGCCCGCAGGTAGTGCCCGCATCGGCACGCTGAGCCCGGTCAGACGGATTATTGACATCAACTGAGGTCTGCTTCGTGGTTTTCTTGTCGAAACCCTGGCAGGCCTGACTATACTCTGGCCCGGATATCCGAGAGGAAGACCGGGCCATGATCGCCGGCGAACGCATCCTTGTTGTAGAACCCGACGCGCAACGGGCCGAGGCCTGTTCGGCGATACTCGGGTTTTTGGGTATCGAGGCCGTTGTCGCTACTCCATCGGCATTGATATCAGTCAGTGGGTTGAGTGCTGTCGTTCATGCATCAGGTGAGGATCATGTGGCCCTCGAGTCCGGTGTCAGGGAGCTGCGTGGGCGTGCCCCCGACCTTCCCCTGATCCTTGTCGGAGCAGTTGCGCCCGCGGTTGCCGAGGCGCTTGGCGCAGTGGCGGTGCTCGACTGGCCCTTGCGCCAGGAACCGCTGCTGTCTGCCCTGCATCGTGTCCGCATCTATGCCGATCAACACGCTCAAGCCCGTGAGCGCAGCACCGAACCCAAATTGTTCCGAGCGCTGGTCGGGCGCAGCGGCGGGGTGAGTGCTGTCCGAAGAATGATGGCGCAGGTCGCCGATACCGATGCCACTGTCCTGGTACTCGGCGAGTCCGGTACGGGCAAGGAAGTGGTCGCCCGCTCCCTCCACGACCACAGTCACCGGCGTTCGGGTCCGTTCGTGCCCGTCAACTGTGGTGCGATTCCCGCCGAGTTGCTCGAAAGCGAACTCTTCGGCCATGAAAAGGGGGCCTTCACCGGTGCGGTGACGGCACGCGCCGGGCGTTTCGAGCTTGCCCGCGGCGGCACCCTGTTCCTCGACGAAATCGGCGACATGCCTCTCACCATGCAGGTGAAGTTGCTCCGGGTGCTGCAGGAGCGCCGTTTCGAGAGAGTGGGGGGGTCCCAGACTCTGGAGGCGGATGTGCGCATCGTCTGTGCCACCCACAAGAACCTCGACGACATGATCGAGAAGGGTGGCTTCCGGGAAGATCTCTACTACCGGATCAATGTGTTTCCGATCGAACTTCCACCCTTGCGTGAACGCGCTGACGATCTCCCGGTGCTGGTCAACGAGCTTGTGCTCCGCCTTGAACGGGAGGGTAGGGGAAGTGTGCGCCTTGCCCCCTCGGCCTTGCTGTCGCTCTCGCGCCACCCATGGGCGGGCAATGTCCGTGAACTCGCCAACTTGATGGAGAGGATGGCCATCATGCACCCCGGAGCCGTGGTGGGTGCCCGTGATCTGCCTGCCAAGTTCCGTCATCTCGAAGCCGGAGAGGACGATGCGGCAGGCCTGCCCGAGCCGCCAGCCCCCATCGCTCGCGCGGAAACTGCCTCCCCGGTGGTGGCGGCTTCGGGTTCTGATCTGGCCCTGTTACCCGTCAACGGTCTGGATCTCAAGGAATTCATCCAGGATCTGGAACAGAGCCTGATCCAGCAGGCTCTGGACGATTGCGCGGGCGTGGTGGCGAGAGCCGCCGAGCGCTTGCGGTTACGGCGTACCACCTTGGTCGAGAAGATGCGCAAATACGGAATGATGGGGCGCGCCGATGCGACGGAAGATTGACTGATCCTGGGGATCAGCGTTTCGTTTTTAGATAACAGACTGTTTTAAAAAGAATAAAAATAGCGGCACGCGGCTTGCTAAAGCCTCCGGGTAGCGTCAAGTACCCGGAGATCCCGGCATGTTGCATTCCCGCGTTGGTGAATCGTCCATCCACGACAGCACTGATCTGCAGGCGGCTTTCGCCATCTTCAATCAGGTGTCCACCCAGTTCACGGACTCGTATCGGCTGCTGGAGCGGCGTGTCGAGCAACTCTCCACGGAGCTCGAACAGGTCGACCGTGCGCGCCTGCGCGAACTCGAGGAGAAGGAAGAACTGTCGGGCCGGCTGCGCAGCCTGCTCGACCTGTTGCCTGCCGGTGTGGTGGTGCTCGACCGCAAGGGTCTGGTCGTCGATGCCAACCCCGCCGCGCAGGAGATGCTGGGCGGTGGGCTATCCGGGGATCGCTGGGGCGATGTGATCCGGCGCGCTTTTGCACCGCGCCGGGATGATGGTCACGAGATATCGCTCGCCAACGGCAAGCGTCTGAGCGTGGATACCCGATCGCTTGAACGTGGCAACGGCCAGGTCGTTCTTCTGACAGATCAGACCGAAACGCGTGAGCTGCAGGATCGCCTGAGCCGCCACCAGCGTCTGACCGCGATGGGCCGGATGATGGCAGCCCTCGCGCACCAGGTGCGCACACCGCTTGCCGCGGCCATGCTCTACGCGTCGAACCTTCGGGATGCCGAATTGCCGCCCGAGCAGGTTCGGAAGTTCTCCTCGCGCATCGCCGAGCGCCTGGCACACATGGAACGCCAGGTGCGCGACATGCTGGTTTTCGTCCGCGGCGAACCCCAGCCTTCCGAACAACTCACGGCTGGCAGCCTCTTCGAGGACATACAGGACGCGATGGATGCCCCGCTCAACGCGTCCCGTGCCTCGTGCAGCGCCCGCATCGAGTGCGATCCCGCCTTGCCCCTCGTAGCCAACCGCGACTCTGTGGTCGGCGCCGTGCTCAACCTGGTGAACAACTCCCTGCAGGCCGGGGGCGAGGGTACTCGCATTGATCTGCGCGTGTTCCGGGACGGCGAGCGGCTCGGCATCGTGGTGCAGGACAGCGGCCCCGGCATGAGCGAGACGGTGCTTCGCCAGATCGGACAGGATTTTTTCACCACGCGCGCCCGTGGCACCGGTCTTGGCATCGCGGTGGTGCGCTCGGTGGCGGCGGCGCACGGAGGCGCTCTCGAGATGCAGTCCACGCCGGGCAAAGGAACCACCGCATGCCTCTGGTTGCAATGCCCGGTACTGAGCGATGAGGTGGCAATGACGGGAGAAGCACATGGCTGATATGCGTATCGACGGGCTTGAAGTCCTGCTGGTAGAGGACGATGCCGAACTGCGGGAAGCGATCGGCGACACGCTCGAACTGGCCGGCGCGCGCGTCGTGACGGCCTGTGACGGACGCGAGGCCCTGCGTCTGCTGGTAGACAGCAGCCCGGGCGTGATCGTCACCGACGTCAACATGCCTCACGTGGACGGCCACGAATTGCTGCGGCGCGTGCGGGAACTCAAACCCCATGTTCCCGTGATCCTGGTCACCGCTTTCGGCACCATCGACCGTTCAGTGCAGGCAATGCGCGAGGGCGCTGCCGACTATCTGGTCAAACCCTTCCGGCCGGCCCAACTGATCGAGGCCGTATCGCGCTTCGCACCCTCGGGGCGCGGCTTGCGCGATGACGAGCCGGTGGCGGTCTCACCCGTGACGGTGGAGTTGCTCGGTCTTGCCCGTCAAGTTGCGGCAAGTGATTCCACGGTCCTCCTCTGCGGCGAGAGCGGCAGCGGCAAGGAAGTCATGGCGCGCTACATCCATCGCCACTCCCGCCGTCGCAATGGCCCCTTCGTGGCGATCAACTGCGCGGCCATTCCGGAGAACATGCTGGAGGCGTTGCTTTTCGGCCACGAGAAAGGAGCCTTCACGGGCGCCTACACGAGCATGCCCGGCAAGTTCGAACAGGCCGAGGGCGGCACCTTGCTGCTCGACGAAATCTCGGAGATGGATGCCGGCCTGCAGGCCAAGCTGTTGCGCGTCTTGCAGGAGCGCGAGGTGGAACGCCTGGGCGGACGCAAGCCGCTGCAGGTCGACGTCCGCGTGCTTGCCACCACCAACAGGGACCTCCGCACCGAGGTGGCCGAGGGTCGCTTTCGCGAAGACCTTTACTACCGGCTGAGCGTGTTTCCCTTGCGCTGCCCTGCGCTGCGGGAGCGCCCGGAGGACATCATTCCGCTGGCCGAAAAACTGTCTGCCGCGCATGCGGCACGCATGCACCATGTGCCCGTGCAGTTCGACGCCTCTGCCTTGCGCGCCATGCTGGGCCACGCCTGGCCCGGCAACGTACGTGAACTGGACAATGCCGTGCAGCGCGCGCTGATCCTGCAGTCGGGCGCCATCCTTGCTGCCCCCCACCTGCGGCTGGAACCCCAGGGTCCCGGTATCGCGCGGATCACGCTGGCGGCATCGACGCCCGCGCCTGCCGTGCAACCCGTCGAGCAGGCTTCGGCCGAGGCCGATGGCGGGCTGAGCGGAGATCTCCGCCTGCACGAGTTCCAGATCATCGTCGATACGCTGCGCGACACCCGCGGCAGCAAGAGCGGCGCGGCAGAGAAGTTGGGCATCAGTGCGCGTACGCTGCGCTACAAGCTCGCCCGCATGCGCGACTCGGGGCTGGACGTGGACGCCGCGCTGGTCGGTGCCCGCTAGAACTCAACTGGTGTACTCGGGCGCGAAGCCCATGTCCCAGAGGATCACGCTGCCGCACATGATGGCGATGAGGATCACGAGGCACACCGCAACCACGGCGCTTGCGAACAGGAAACCGCGCTCGCGCGGCACGTGCATGACGACGGGAATGCCGGTGTAGAGGAGCCAGAGGCTCCAGCCGAGGCCAAGGATGCCGAGCGGCAGCGCAACGGAGAGTGCGGGGAGAACGCCGATCACGCCCAAGAGGAAAAGCGGTGTCGAGGTGAAGCCCGCCACAGTGATGCCATGCATGACCGAGGAACGTGCGCCGTAGTTCCCGGCCATCCAGTGGATGAAGTATCCGATCGCCACCACGGACGTCACCATCGCGAGATAGAAAAGGACGATCAGTGCAAGGGCGCTGTCCGCCGTAAGGCGCACGGTTTCACCGTCCCCCACCTGCCATCCCACCGCACTGGTGCCGTGATACCAGGCGAGCGCCGGAATCAGTGCCATCAGTGCCGGGTAGATCAGGTTTGCACCTTTCCCCGCCGCCGGCTCGAGCTTCTGCCACTCACCTGCAGGATTGAACAGCAGTCCCGGGATGTGCTGGATCATGGTGTACTCGCTGTGCTGGCCGCGGGAGGCCCGCGCCCGTCTGCGCGTGCCTTGTGGTCACTATAACCGTGGCCCCGGGGGCGCGGTTTGACCTGAGTCAATCAGCAGATTCAGGCGATGTCCGACCCGTCGGCGACAGCGCGCAGGCTCTCGATGTCGATGATGGTGATTTCCTTGTTGTCGACGCCCAGCACACCGAGTTTCTGGAAGCGGCTGAAGACGCGGCTGACGGTCTCGACGGTGAGGCCGAGGTAGTTGCCGATATCGGTGCGTGACATCGGGAGCCTGAAGTTCGCCGCCGAGAGTTTGCGGCGCTTGTTGCGCGCCGAGATGCTGAGCAGCAGTGCTGCCACGCGCTGATCGGCGGTGTTCTTGCTGAGGAGCGTGAGGAGCTGCTGGTCTTCGGCGATTTCCTGGCTCATCAGCTGGAAGAAGTGCTTCTGCAAGCTGGGGATACGCTGGCTCAGTTCGCCGAGTTTGTCGAAGGGAATCTCGCAGATGGAGCTCGTTTCGAGTGCACGCGCCGAACTGGCGTGGCGGTTCTTGGCGATACCGTCCATGCCGAGGATCTCGCCGGGGAAACAAAAGCCCGTGACCTGCTCCTCACCGTTATCGGTGATGGAGTATCCCTTCACACTGCCCGAGCGCACCGCATAAACGGATTGGAAATCCTCGTCCTGACGATAGATATGTTCGCCTTTCTGCAGCGGGCGGCTGCGCTGGATGATGCGGTCGAGTTGCTCGACCTGCGCGATGTCGAGCGCAAGCGGCAGGCAAATGGTGTTGAGGCGGCAGTTGTTGCAGTTGACCTGGAAGTCGTGGGCGCAGCGCGCGGCGCTTGGCGTGTGGATCAAATTCCGGGCGGGTGCGGCTTCTGAAGACATGCGCTGCTCCATGCTCCGGTGATCCGGTGTCTGTGCGCGAGTATATCGGTGGGGTGTGACAGCGGCTATAAGGGCTTGATCGCAGTGTGCGGGACGCTCAGATCGTGCGCGAGAAGCGCTGCCTCTGCGGATCCAGCCAGGCGTCGAAGATCATGCAGATGTTCCGTACGAGCAATCGGCCGACGGGCGTGACGTTCACGCGTGTGCCGATCCGCTCGACCAAGCCATCAGCTACCAGCGGCGCGAGCCGTTCGATTTCCGGTCGCAGTACCTCCACCAGGTCGACGTTGTGGCGATGGCCGGTTTCTGCGGTGTCGAAGCCCATTGTGCAGATGAGTTGCATGATCACGTCGCGCCTCAGGCGGTCGTCGGCTGTGAGTACCAGTCCGCGCTGCGCGGGCAGGCGGCCGGCGGCTATACGCGCTTCCCACGCATCCTGCGTCTTCAGGTTCTGGCAGTAGACATCGCCCGTGCTGCTGATGGACGAGACGCCGAGGCCGAGCAATTCGGGAGCGAGCTGCGTGGAATAACCCTGGAAATTGCGCTGCAGCGTGCCATTGGCCAGCGCCTTCGCGAGTTCGTCTCCCGGTTTCACGAAATGGTCCATCCCGACGTAGACGTATCCCGCCCCGACCAGCGTGTCGATGATCGTGTGAAGCAGAGCGAGCCGTGCCTCGGCGCTCGGCACCTCGAGGCGGTCGATGCTGCGCTGGCTGCTGAACTGCCCGGGCAGGTGCGCGTAGGAATAGCAGGAGATGCGGTCGGGCGAGAGGCGCAGTACTTTTTCCAGCGTGTCGTCCATCGTGGCCGGGCTTTGCCGGGGCAGGCCGTAGATGAGATCGAAACTGATGGAGTCGAAACGGTGCTCGCGCGCCGCCGCCATCAGCGGTTCGACCATTGCGTAGGGCTGTTCGCGGTTGACGGCTCGCTGCACGGCAGGATCGAAGTCCTGTATGCCGAGGCTCAGGCGATTGAAGCCCAGCCCCTTCAGCAGCGCGACGGTCTCGACGCTCACGCTGCGCGGGTCGATCTCTATCGAGTATTCGCGCTGCGGCGAGTCGTTCAGCGAGAAGTGCACGGCGAGTTCGTGCATCAGCCGCGTCATGCCCGCGTTGCCCAGAAATGTCGGCGTACCGCCGCCCCAGTGGAGTTGGGTGATGCGCCGGCGCCGGTCCACATGGCGCGCGAGCAGAGTCATTTCCCTCGCCAGCGAATCGAGGTAGCGATCAGAACGCGTGGCGTTCCGCGTCACCACCTTGTTGCAGCCGCAGTAGTAGCAGATGTCCCTGCAGAAGGGGATGTACACGTAGAGCGAGAGCGGGGCGATCGTAGGCGGACGCTCGCGCAGGTAGCTCTCCCAGGCCCGGTCGTCGAAGGCGTCGCTGAACTGCAGCGCCGTCGGATAGGAGGTGTAGCGCGGACCGGGAACGTCGTACTTGCGCAGCAGTTCGCTGTCCCAAACGGGTAGCTGGACGCCCTGCGGTGATATCGCGGAAACGGTCGGCGGAGGCTGGCGTTCGGCGTGTTTCATGGCGCGAGTCTACGAGCCGGGACCTCGTGCTCCTTGACCTGAGTCAATCCTCGGGCGTGCCGCTCGCCCGTGCGGTGCGGGCATTGATGCGGATCAAAGGTGCGCGTGCGCGCGCCGCCTACAGTCGACTCCACGGAATGTCCCGTGGCAGGAGATGACAGATGCGAAACATCCACCGTATGAGCCTGTTGGCGGCTGCACTGCTGGCGTCGGCGGGCGCCTCCGCCTATGAGGCCGGTGACTGGATCGTGCGCGGTGGCGCGGTGATGGTGGCGCCCAATGACGACAGCAGTAACCTCGATCTTGCAGGCGCGCAGCTCGCAGGCACTGGCGTGGAAGTCGATGACAACACGCAACTGCTCCTCAACGTGACATGGATGGCGAACGAGCATGTGGGCGTCGAGTTGCTGGCCGCCACGCCGTTCGAGCACAGCGTCGACAGCAAGGGTTTGGCGGGCCTGGGGCTCGGGCTCTACGACGTGGAAGTCGGCAGCGTGAAACACCTCCCGCCCACGTTGACCGTGCTCTGGTATCCGATGGAATCGGGTGCGGCGTTCCAGCCCTTCGTCGGCGCGGGTATCAACTACACGATCTTCTTCCAGGAAGACACCAGCGGTGCGGCGCAGGCTGCGCTCGGTGCACGCAATCTGGAGCTCGACGATTCCTGGGGCCTCGCGGCACGTGCCGGTTTCGATTACATGCTGAACGACTGCTGGTCTTTGCATGCCGGCGTTTACTACCTTGGCATCGACACCAAGGCCAGCCTCGACACCGCACTCGGCAAGGTCGGCGTAGACGTGGACATCAACCCCTGGGTGTATACCGTGGGGCTTGGCTACCGATTCTGATGCCCGGCGCCCCCGTGTCCGTCGTGGTGCGGGGGCTCGGCGTTCTGCATGTGCATGGCCGGCGAGTGATGTGCGCCCTGATGCATATGCATGAGCGGCACAGACAACGTCCATATACCGAAGCCCGCTATGAGCAGCGCGATGGCCATCCTGAGGCCGCGTCGCTGCAGCACCGTGCGCAATCGCGCCGCGAGCGCGCCGCTGCTCATCACCGCCGGCAGGGTTCCCATGCCGAAAGCCATCATCAGCGAGGCGCTGCGCAATGCTTCGCCGCCGCTTGAGGCCCATGCGAGCGTACTGTAGACGAGGCCACAGGGCAGCCAACCCCACGCAATTCCTGCGAGAAGAGCGCCTGCGGTGCTGTCGAGTCGCGCGATCCTGAGTGCGCGCGGCCCTATGCGTTGCCAGGTGCGGTGGCCTGCACGCTCAAGCGGTGCGAGCGCTGCGTGCCAGCCGCCAATCGACAGCCCCATCAGCACGAGCAGCACTCCGGCCACGATCCGAGCGATCCCTCCACCCGCGCCCGCAGAAGGCAACAGCGCGCCGCCAAGTGCTCCCAGCGCCGCATAACTCGTGACCCGGCCCGTGCCCATCAGCGCCAGCAGCGAGAGTTTGCGCGCGGGGCGTACACCGGAAGGCATCGCGAAGGCCAGCGCCGCGCTCAAACCTCCGCACATGCCGATGCAATGCACACTGCCGAAGAGACCGATCAGCCACGCGGTGCCCAGCGCGGTGTTCATGATGCGTCCTGATCCCGCGCGCCCTCAGCGGGAGTTTCGGGCAGCTTCGCCGGTGTTTCGTCTTCGAAGAGGATGCTGTTGGCAGCCTTGTCCAGATCGTCGAACTGTCCACTCCCGACTGACCATAGCCACGCCGCGAGCGCGATCCCCAACAGCACCAGCGTCACGGGGATGAGCACATACAGGCTTTCCATGACGCCACTCCGTTCAGCGCGACCCCGCGGCATGCTTGCGCAGCCGGAGAGCATTGGCAACGACCACCAGGGAGCTCGCGGACATGCCTACTGCGGCGAGCCACGGCGCCACCCAGCCGGCGGCGGCCAGCGGAATGGCGACGAGGTTGTAGAGCATGGCCCACGCCAGGTTCTGCCGGATCACGCGGCGCGCGCGGCGTGCCACGGTTATGGCCTCTGCGATACGCCTGATGTCGCTGCCCAGCAAGAGGCAATCCGCCTGTGTCCGCGTGAAATCCGTCGCGCCCGCCACGGCCACCGACACGCCCGCACCGGTGAGCGCGGCCGTGTCGTTC
>Ga0315905_10008706_pt1 | contig 10270 bp, 10 predicted proteins | sample LakEriMetagenome_5_FD_203522 | JGI IMG/M metagenome (GOLD analysis project Ga0315905, IMG submission 203522) | Freshwater fungal communities from buoy surface, Lake Erie, Ohio, United States - Buoy 4 MA121 | ecosystem: Environmental > Aquatic > Freshwater > Lake | place: USA: Lake Erie, Ohio... | reverse complement strand
CCCCCCCCGCCGTACCCGATGCTGCTGCTGGTGCCGCCGCCGACATCCCCGCCGCCACCCCCGCTGTCGCCGTACGGCGACCCGCCGCCGCCACGTCCGTTCTTGTTTCCGTACTTCTCGCGATAGTACGCGCCGCGCCCTCCGCCGCCGCCACAACCCCGTCCACCGCCACCGCCACCGCGGTACCCGCCGCCGCCTCCGCGGCCATACATTCTGGTCAACTGCTGCGCGCGGGGGACACGCGCCGATGACCACTCGCCTGCGGTCACCAACAGTTGGTGACCTACGGTCACCAACGCGATTCGCCTCAACAGTCTCGTACTCCTTCCAAGTGGTGGATGGGCCCTGGCAACCTGTTCCAGGGCGAAGCCTGCGGCACGCGTGCCGTGGCCCTCTAGCACGCCCGTCTGGGCCTCCGAAACCGAGCCAACAGGCGGCGGTGGCCTCTCCCTTTCGCCTGGGTTTTGCACCACGGAGGTTCTCCTGTCGTTTTCAGCAACAAGCTTTTTTTTATTTGTTTACCGAGTTTTGCCAGTGCAGCTTGTTACGTCTGCTGAAATGCTACGACTCGTCGGCCCACGATCGGTGGGCATCGCGGCAAGGGTTGCTTGGGGCGGCACAGCGCTCGCTGCGGGCGTGTGCGGTGGGCGGCTTGCCAGGCTTGGTCCCCGCGGCGGCGCCGACGCCCGCGCACAGCGGGACCACTCGGTGTTTGCCGCGGCGCAGAGCTCGGCCAGGTGCGCAGGAGGCGTGCAGGAGGCGCGTGGCGGTGCGCGTGCATTCCTGCCCGCGCGTGTCTAGCCGGCGCCGCGGGGCTGCGCGGTTGGGCCCACGTATGTCGTGACGCAGTCCTGTCCTGTCGTGTGCGCCAGCAGACGTACTGCCGGGCCGTTGGCAGTCGCGAGGGCGCCATGCGCCTGGCAGCAGCGCAGGGGCCTCTGCAGCGACGCAGAGCCGCGCGAGGCCATGGAGTATGACGTCGTCATTGTCGGGGCAGGTCCGGCGGGCTTGGGTGCGGCCATCCGGATCAAGCAGCTGGCCGCCGAGAGCGGCAAGGACCTGAGCGTGTGCTTGGTCGAAAAGGCTGCCGAGGTCGGCCTGCACATCCTGTCGGGTAACGTTTTTGAGCCAAAAGCTCTCGACGAGCTCATTCCCGACTGGAAGGAGAAAGGCGCTCCGCTCAACACAGCGGCAGGCAAGGACGTCTTTGTGTTCATGACGGGCGCGAGCGGCGGCATTGAAATCCCCAACTGGATGCTGCCCAAGACGCTCGACAACCACGGCAACTACATCATTTCCCTTGGCGAGCTCTGCCGGTGGCTCGCGACCCAGGCGGAGGAGCTGGGCGTCGAAATCTATCCCGGCTTCGCTGCCGACGAGGTCCTCTACTCGGACGAGGGCGCCGTCATTGGTATCGCCACGAAAGACGTTGGTATCGGCAAAGATGGCCAGGCCAAGGACACGTTCGCCCGAGGAATGGAGCTTCGGGGACGGCAGACGCTCTTTGCTGAGGGTTGCCGAGGCTCCTGTAGCGAGGATGTCATTGAGAAGTTTTCGCTCCGTGAGGGCAAGGACATGCAGACGTACGGCATTGGCATCAAGGAGGTCTGGGAGATACCAGACGCCAACTTTGAGCCCGGGCTGATCCAGCACTCAATTGGCTGGCCTCTCAAATCTGACACCTACGGTGGGACCTTTTTATACCACATGCAGCCCAACAAGGTCCTTGTGGGCATGGTGGTGGGGCTGGACTACAAAAACCCGTACCTCTCGCCATACCAGGAGTTCCAACGCTGGAAGACGAACCCCTATGTCAAAAAGCACCTCGAGGGTGGCACTTGCATTTCTTACGGTGCTCGCGCGCTCAATGAGGGCGGTCTGCAGGCGATTCCCAAGCTGACCTTCCCCGGGGGGGCCCTCCTTGGATGCTCTGCGGGCTTTGTAAATGTGCCGAAGGTCAAGGGATCGCACACGGCGATGAAGAGTGGGATGCTGGCGGGTGAGCAGGTGTTTGCTGCGCTTGCCGGGCAATCCGAGGAGACTGTTGCTCTCGGTTCAGAGATGGCAAAGTTTGAGACAGTGGAGGTGTCGGGGTATCAGAAGGCCATGGAGAGTTCGTGGGTCTGGAAGGAGCTGACCGAGGTGCGCAATGTCCACCCGGCGTTCAAGTGGGGCCTGTATGCGGGCATGATATACTCGGGGCTGTCGCTCAAGGTTTTCGGCGGCAAGGAGCCTTGGACGCTGGGCGGACACAATGGCGAGGGCGACCACACCACCACGGGCAAGAAGGCAGACTACCAGGAGATCGCCTACCCCAAGCCGGACGGCGTCTTGACCTTCGACATTCTCTCCAACCTCACGCGCAGCGGCGTTTCGCATGAGGGCGACCAGCCCGCGCACCTCACCATCAAGCCCGAACTCGCCGACTGGCCCGTCTCCAAGTCATTTCAGGAGTGTAATGTGTTGCTAATGTGTTGCTAATGTGTTGCTAACGTGTCATTGCTAACGTGTCAAGTGATTGCAGGAGTACGCCGGACCCGAGGGCCGCTTCTGCCCCGCCAAGGTGTACGAGTACACAACTGACGAGGACGGCTCGAACCCGAAGCTGGTGATCAACGCGCAGAACTGCGTGCACTGCAAGACTTGCGACATCAAGACCCCAGGCAATTATATAAAGTGGACTGTGCCCGAGGGCGGGGGCGGCCCTCAGTACACTGGCATGTAGGTTGCGCACGTCCGATAGATCGGCCTCGACGTATTGCTTGCACCGTGCCTCAACACTGGGACCACGCTACAACGGGCGCTTCACTTTTGGGCAAAAAGTTTCGGGGGGGGGCGTGCTGCGCCGAGTGCTTTGTCACTTTGTTCGGTTAAATTTATTGGAGAATCTCTATGCACCTTCCTCGCTCCAGTGCCTGCATCCTTGTCCTCCTCTCGTTCCAGTGCCTGCATCCTTGTCCTCCTCCCTTCTTCTACAGACGTTGAATCCTGGTTGTCAATAGAACCCCCTCGTGTTTACATCGTACCTGCACTTACTGCTCCACCTCTGATCCTTCTCCTCCGTGCACAAAATACACACTCAAACGCCTCCCCCGCTTAATATGTCATTCCATTCCACCTCTCAAACTCCCCCCTCATTGTCGGTTGGTGAGTCACAACAATCTATCTCCCGATTATCTCTCTGTCTCTCTGTCTCTCTGTCTCTGTGCCTCTCTAGCGCGCGCGCTCTCTCTCTCTCTCTGTCTCTGTCTCTCTGTCTCTCTGTCTCTCTCTCTCGCTCCGTATCCCTCGCGCCGCATCCACACCTCGCGCTTGGACTCCACCCTGTCCATAGCGTCCACTTTAAACGATAAACCATCCTCACCCATTCGCCGAGCTTTCCTACTTCCGCGCGGCCAAAATTAAATATTGAGCATGTTCCGGAGGTCAGATAAGATTGAGCCAATGGTTGGACCCTGGCATTGCAGTTCGCGCGTCAATATTTCAACAGTGCATGATCAATTGATGTGATGCGTCCATCGTCCATATTTCAACCGTGCATGCGTCAATATTTCAAAGTCAAGTGCGTAGGTCTCTTTTACTTGTATAGTAGGTCTCTTTCACTTGTATAGTACGTCTCTTTTGCTTGTGCGTCAATATTCAATATAGGTTTAGTTTAGGTTTAGTACTCGGAAAAAAGCATCAAGCTGTGCAGCAAGTCCTGTAGGGCTGCCTTTAGTTCAGGTTTAGTTCAGGTTTAGTTTAGGTTAGTACTTGGAAAAAAGCATCAAGCTGTGCAGCAAGTCCAGTTGGGCTGCCCGCCTCCGACCACCACTTAATCGACTGCTCTGTTCCCTTCGCTGACCAGTCCATCACTTGGTCTGTCCCCACCATCTGCGTGTGCGTGTACGTGTTTGCGCGCTTGAGTGTGTGCGTGCGTGTGCTGCGGTTGCGTATGTGCGTGTTTGTGTGCACTAACATGCACGAGCACATATGTGAGCACCAACATGCACTAGCACATTTGCTAGCACATTTGCTAGCACATTTGCACAATCCGTGCAAATGTGCTAGCAAATGTGACATTTGCTAGCACATTTGCTAGCACATTTGCACAATTGCTAGCACAATTGCTAGCACAATTGCTAGCACATTTGCTAACACATTTGCTAGCACATTTGCACAATCCGCACCTCACCCCAGAAAAAAAACGCACACACAGCACACGCACAGCCGCACGAGCGCACGCGCCAGCATACACACGCACGTCGCGCAGCAGCACCTGCGCAAGCATGACGGGGGCGACAGGCCACGCGATCAAGAGAGCATAGGTCGAGTACGCAAGCATCTTAAGGAAGAATTCCACGCGCGGATCGAGCCCCAGTTCGCGCCCACTGCCGGACAATGCAGAGCGACCAAGTTGTGCAATCTCGAGATCCTCCCCAGGCTCCGCCCACCCCAGGTCCAGCATCACCCCCATGTACTCGTCGAGCGACACCTCGGCCTCGCAGGAAACGAGGGCGATTTCTCGACTGCGCCGCTTGCGGTTCGTGAGACTCTTGATGCGCGATTCCCGCAGGTCCTGGTATCGCGCGTACTGCTCGGGGCTGAAAAAGCGCCACTCGCTCTCCGCCTCCTGAATATGCACATATATGGTACTGTCTAGTGTTTCTCTCTCTTTCGCTCGCTCTCGCTCTCTCTGTCTCTCTGTCTCTCTGTCTCTCTGTCTCTATGCTTGTGAGTCTCTCTCTCTCTCTCTCTCTCTCTCTCTCTCTGTCTCTCTCTCTCTCTCTCTCTCTCTCTCTCTCTGTATGTGTACATACACATACACACACGCACACGCACACACACACGCACACACCTCATCCATCTCAGCCCACTTGGCATTTTCAGCATACAGCTCTGACGCGTTGAGCGCCACCTCCTTGCTCAGATCATGCCCCTTCTTTACCATCAGCCGCTGCAGCGCCTCCTCACGTGACCCCCTCAGCGAGTCCAAGCTTCCCCACGGCCCCACCATGACAATCTCCCTCTCCACCCCACCCATTCCATCCGCCTGCTGACCAACCACACCACCCACTCCTACTCTCACTCCCCCTTCGCTAAAGCCCACCCCGATTTCCCCAATGCTCCCAATCCGCCCAACTCGGGGCGTCTCTGCTTCCAGCGCTTCATCCCTGCCCCCCTGCTTCATTTTCTGCTTTTCTTGTTCTATTCCCTCCTGGCAGAAATTCTCAAAAGTCAGTGTCCCTCTACAGTATCATTGAATACGAATAAATCTTCCTCCTCCTCCTCCTCCTCCTCCAGTGCCCCTCAAAAGTCAATGCCCTAGCGCGATTACTTCGAAAAGCCAAAGTACAGGAAGTACTTTGAGTACAGGAAGTACTTTGAGCATGTGCACCAGCACGTAAGCCCGAAACTCGTGAACAGAGGAGTAGGGGAGACGCTGGTCAGCGGGGCGCCAGCGGTTGACGTCCTTGATGAGCTCCTCAGTGCTCATGCGAATGGCATCCACTTGCTCGCGGAAGCTCGACACCTCCCAGTCCAGCTGGCTCTGCAGAATAGTTTTCGCAGGTCCGCGCTGCACATCCATGCCATCCGCGCCGATGGTCACCATCATCGAAGAATTCTGCGTGCGCGTGCCCTGCTTGCCGGCGACCTCCGACATGACGGAAGAGAGCAGCCGTGACACCCCCTTGCCCTCCGCCGAGCTTCCCTCTGCCGCATTTCGGGCAATGCGCGACGACACATCACGCGAAGAGGCATCCAGCCCCTTGGCGCCACGCGATGCTCCGTCATCCTTGCTCGTCGGCGACGCCGACACCCAGGCGGAGGTTTCGGGCAGGCGCAGCGCCTGCCGCACGTCGTCCTGGGCTCGTTTCGCTCGCGCTGCAGCCCGGGGCGCGGGGTCGCGCTCACGCAGGATGGAGTTTTGCAGCTCCAGCACCTGGGCTCGACAGTGCGGATTTGGGGTTAGGGTGATAAATAGGAACTATGGTTGAGGGTGTGTGGACTCAAGGGTTTGGGCATTCTTTGTGGGGCGTAGGGGGGCACGTGACAAGGGTCGGGGTTAGTGGGAGGTGCACCTGGCGCTCAATCAGCTCCCACGGCACCTTGTGCCCTTTGACGGGGAACCTCCCACGGCCCTGGGAGTAGGCGCTATCCGCCAGGCGGGCGCTGCGCAACACAAGGAAGGCGTAGTTCTCTTCAATCTCCGCCTCGATCTCGTCCCTGCTCTCCTCAAAGGTCTTGGAGGCGCTGGCCTTTTCGGCCGGCTTCTGCCGCCCGCCCCAGAAAATCTCGTCGCTGCCCGCGCTCCATCGTCGAAAATCTAGCCCCAGCCCCAGCCCCAGCTGTTCCAGCAGGCCCTTGGTCCTCTTCTCGTCCTGCTCCCGGATGGCAGCGTCAAAGGCGCTCTGCACGATGCGGTCATCTATCTCATCCAGCCTGCCCAGAACGTCCACGCCGCCGCCTGTCTCATTGGCCCCGAGCGCCAGCCGCAGGTACGGCGATGGAACCGCGTCCCCAAACACGTCGTCTGCCTCCTCCAGGAGATCCGGAGTGAGCTCCCACGGGCCGGGCTCCTCCTCAAGGTCGTTTCCCACGTCCTCATTGACCCTGCTGAGGATGCGCGCCCACTGCTCCTTCTCGACTTCCTCATCGCGCTTGGCCTGCAGCTGCTGGATCGACTTCTTCAACATGTACTTCCGCTCCACCTGCACCGCGACCGCCAGCTCGAGCGCCGCCCTCTCCGTGCCCGCGCGCCCTGCGGCCATGCATATGCAGCGGTCTTTGCGCAGCGCGGCGCGCTTCGTCGCCCGAAGCGCCGTGAGCTCGAGACCAGTGGCAAATGCGCTGCGGAGCGGGCGACCCCGTGCCGCCGGAGGGCAGGCCTCACGCGGCAACGACACGGCGTGCGCCGTGACGGAGAAGGTACAGGCCAGTAAGAGGCCGAGCAGGCCCCAGCTGCTCGGCATGCCATCAATTTTGTGTCCCAGCGCCAGCGAGCGCGTTTCTTGCTGCGCGCCGCCATGGAGTCCGGCGCCCGAGCGGGCGCAAAATCGCCTCCTCCGCCTGTTCCTTCGGCGGCCCCCGTCCAGCTGCATGTTACGACCCAAATATGGCACTAGTTCGTGGGTGAGAATTAGTACCTCTACACCTCCGTGTATCCGCCAACCGGGGCGGGAATGGTTGTCACCGTGCAGGCGACGCTTGTGTCGGACGAGGCGCAGCAGGCGGGGGCGGAGGCGCCTGGTGTGTATCGCGATGGTGTTCGCTTGCGCGTGCGTGCGGGCTGCGTGTCGCGGCGGCTCGCTTTGCCGCGCCACTTGGTGGGTCTGAACGGCGACGCGTGCTCTGGCAGCGGGCAGCCAGCCGAGCTGGGAGGCGGTGAAGAACCTGGTAGAGCAGCATGCGGGCTGGCAGGTGCGTGCCAGAGCTTCGTGTGCGTGTATCGCTCTGTGCTGCCAGCTGGCCCTGTGACCTCTCCCCGGCTTGCCGTGCCCGTGCCTCGTCCGCGCGCGCCAGGGAGCTCGGGCTCGCTGGTCTTGGCCGCTGCATCTGGGTTGCAGCGCAGCCAGCCGCGTGACTCGATCCCTGCCATGCGTTGCTGTCGCAGGCGTCGTTTCGCGAGGCCACCGCCGAAGAGCGGAAGCATGGGCGCGTCTTTTCCATCGACGTCTCGTATTCAGCTGCGGCTGCAGCGTCGCACGCTGCGGCTGCGCCGGGCACCGAGGGTGTCTATGAGGATGCCGCAGAGGGAGGGCAAAGTGTCCCTGGTGATGCCAACGGCGCGTCGTCTTTCCTGTTGTCTCCTCTTGGCGTGTCCAAACTGCCCTTTGCGCCGCGTCAGAAGCAGCGCCCCAACTTGGCACAAAAAGCCGAAGACTCACCAGTCCGTGCCCGGGTGCTGCAGTCTTTCCCGCCGGCAGTGTCAGCACACGCAACATGGGGCTTGAACATCGCGCTGACTGCAGTGGGGACCCTCCTGCCGCAATCCTGTGACTCATCTCCCCCGCAGTCTCCCTACCCCCCTGCTGAAAATCGTGCCAGGCCCTCGTCCTCGTACCTCCCTGGCGCTCGCCAGAAGCTCAGAATCGGTGACTCTACAGACTGCAAGAGGAGCTCTGTCACTGCAGCCGGGGCGCACGGAGGATGGTCGGGGACGCGCGAAGACAGGCCAGCGCGGCCGGACGACGATCACTCTGGCAGCGCCCTGTGGGGCGGTGGTGGCAGGGAGTTTCAGGTAGGCAATCCCACCATGACCAAGGCAAAGTTCGAGCGCGCTGTCCCGTTTGCGCTGCAGGGTGAGGAGGAGCTGCGGTATATCGATGCGCACCCCGAGCTCGCACGGGTACCGAGCGACTTCCAGCTCTTCATCATTGCGAGACAGCAAAAGACACGGTGTCACTTTAGCTACTGGCTGCAGCAGAGGCAAGATCCCGACAATATCAAGCATTTCAAGAGCCTGCAGGAGCTCGTGCTGCTGCTTGAGGAGCCTGCGGAGCTGTATAGTAAAATGGCGACCAAGGACTACTATAACCCGCTCGCCAAAGCCAAGTTCGACACCGCCATCGAGTTTGCGCTGCAGGGCGAGGAGGAAAGACGCTACGTCGAGCAGCATCCTATCCTGCAACGCGTCCCTGCCACCCACAACCTCTGGATCATCTGCAAAAACGTCAAAAATTCGGAGGGTGTCAGCAGCGGAAAGCGAGTCACCTTCTGGATGCAGGTCTCATGCACAACAGATATTTAGTTTAGTTTCGTTTATTTAGTTTGGTCTGGAGGCACACCTTCCCAGGCATATTCAATCTGCGCGTGGATGCAGATCGGATGCACAACAATCACCTCGCTCGAGCTTGCGTACTTGCCCGTTAATCTCCCTAAACCCTAAACCCTAAACCCGTCCAATCCGCAGCCACTCACTCTCACCCACCCACGCCTATTCACCTGCTCTCTGGCGCAGGTCTCCCTCGCCCACACACCCCCACGATCACATCCCTGAACCCAAAACCCTAAACCCTAAACCCTAAACCACCCTGCCAATCCCAACTCCCTCACGCGGACACTGACTTGGTCTGAACATGCGCGCGCGCTCTCTCTCTCTCGCGCGCGCGCGCTCTCTCTTTCGCGCGCGCGCTTTCTCTCTCGCGCACGCTTTCTCTTTCGCGCGCGCGCTCTCTCTCTCTCTCGTTCTGTCTCTCTCGTGCCCGCTCTCTCGGTCGTTCGCTCTCTCTCTCGCGCGCGCTCTCTCTCGCTCGCTCTCTCACCGGTGGGCAGCTTCGCGAGGACGAGCGCGTTGTGAAATTCTACAAAGGACTCTTGGAGTTAGGTGCGACACATTATCGTAATTAGACAACCCCTAAACCTTGGGCTCGAATCCACGAACCCTAAAACCTGCCTAAACCCCAGAGCTCTCTCAGTCCAGTTCAGCACTACGATCGCAAAAACGTGGAAAGGGTGACGCGTCATGTGTGCGCGCAAACGCAACATGTGAGGAGGAGGATAATTACATATGACAGTGTAAAGGAGCAGGATAATAGGACTTCCAAAACTCCTCACCCGCGGGGCTCCTCATCCGCGGGGCCAAAAAACTCCTCACCCGCGGGGCCAAAAAAAAAACGCAACATATGAGGAGGAGGATACTTATATGACAGTGGTAATGAGGAGGATGATAATAGAACTTACAGAAACGCACGCCTCACCCTCGCGGGGACAGGTGCGGCTCTAGAGGGCGACTACAGCCCCCTCCGTGCGCGCTTCGAGCAGGCGCAGGGGCAGGCGCTGACAGGGGCGGAGGAGCAAGAATATCTGGAGCAGCACCCCGTCCTCGCTCGCGTTCCGGCGCACCACCGGCTCTTTATTATCTGCCGGCAGTCGCCGGGGCACACTAAGTCGTATAACTTCTGGGTGCAGCACAGAGAGGTGATGCTTGTGCATATGCATGTATATGCTAACACACACACACACACACACACACACACACACACGGACACACACACGGACACACACACACTGCTGCAGAGGCCGAATGAGCTCTGGTATTACCGGTCGCTGCACGAACTGGTGGACGTCTTGGAGGGGCGTGCTGCTGAGGATGACTTCTCCTCAGCTTCCGAAGTCGACGAGGTGTGTGTGTTTGTGTGTGACACTGCAGCACAAGCTGCCAGCCTGCCTGTCTGCCTTCCTCCCTGCCACCCACCCTTCAGCCACTCACACTCCCTCCCTCCCTGCCATCCACCCACCCTCCATCCCTCCCTCCCCCCTCCCTCCCTCCCTCCCTTCCCCCCTCCCT
>Ga0315905_10008705_pt1 | contig 10270 bp, 18 predicted proteins | sample LakEriMetagenome_5_FD_203522 | JGI IMG/M metagenome (GOLD analysis project Ga0315905, IMG submission 203522) | Freshwater fungal communities from buoy surface, Lake Erie, Ohio, United States - Buoy 4 MA121 | ecosystem: Environmental > Aquatic > Freshwater > Lake | place: USA: Lake Erie, Ohio... | reverse complement strand
GGACGAGAGACCCGGTATTTGCACTTCCGAGTTGGCATGCAGGCGACCGGAAATCAAGCTGAAGCCGTGCACAGCATTCTTCTATGTTTCCGATCACACTAATTACGACACCCATACATATTGAACAAGTCACACACACAGGAAACTTACGTCCTCGTCCTTTTTCTCCGCCGCAGCAGCTTCGCCCGCGGGCTTCTCCTCCTTCGCGGCGTCCTCATCAGGCACCTCCACCTCCTCGGTCTTGGTGATCTGAAGGTAGATGGGGAAGTTGATGAACTCGGAGTAGCGCTTGATCAGAGTCTTGAGCTGATCCTCCTCCAGGAACTCGGTCGCGTCCTCCTTCACTTTCATTGTGATGGAAGTGCCGCGGCCCAGCGTGTTGCCACGGGGGTCCTTGGAGATGGTGTAGGAGGCATCGGCAGAGGACACCCAGACATACTGGTCATCGTCGTTGTTCTTGGTGACCACGGTGACCGATTCGGCAATGAGGTAGACGGAGTAGAAACCGACACCGAACTGGCCGATGAGATTCATGTCGCCCTCCTTGGACATCTTCTCGAGGAACGACGAAGTGCCGGACCTGGCAATGGTGCCAAGATTGTTCATGAGATCCTCCTTGGTCATGCCGATGCCCGTGTCTGAGATCGTGATCGTGCCCGCCTTCTTGTCGGAGGAGATACGGATCTCGAGCTTGGTCGCGTCCCCGTCGCCGAGCACCTTGGGGTCGGTGAGCGAAAGGAAGCGGATCTTGTCAAGCGCATCTGACGCGTTCGAGATCAACTCGCGGAGGAAGATCTCTTTCTTCGAGTACAGCGAGTTGATGATGATGTCCATAAGGCGGCCCACCTCCGCCTGAAACTCTTGCTTTTGGCCTCCGGCCTCGAGCGCCGCCTTCTCCTCCACGCTGAACCCGTCATAGCTGAGGGTTGGGCCTTCCGCGGCATCTGCTGTCTTGTCAGCCGCTGAGGCCTCCTCGCAATGCACGCCTGCTCAAGTGCGCGATAGGTTTCGGTTGTCATCAACTAGCGTGATGCGCCACCAAAAGCTTGGCCCGCAGCGGGCAGCGCAGCAGCGCGCGAACGCGGCGATGCTCGCATGTGCTGAACCATCGTCCGCTGACTGTCAACACCGGGACCATGCGCTGCGCGCAGGCGCGCGGGGCGAAACGCGAGGCGCCGCCCCGTCTTTGTTTCGCGCGCAATTTTCCTCTGGAAGCCGCGCACGCATGAAAAACAGTGCGCGTGCTGCGCGACAAAGACCTCCCGACGTGCACCTGTTAGGAACGACGCCTGCAGGATGCAGCACACGAGCAGGGTAATCCCCAGCACGTGTGTGGCCTTCACCATGCTGCACGCTCGCGGACGCCGTGATGGGTTTTTGGGCACCCCAAAAACTCTTGTCGGTTTTCTCGATTCTTCGAACCACGTCACAACGTGTTCCGTATGCATGACGTGTCAAAACCAAGGAGGAGGATTCCTTTTTGCACCGTGCACGAACTCAGCAGGACCTCGGCATGCTCCCCCTTTGATTTCACGTCTTCTATGTCAGCCGCACGCTTCCCCTGCGTGCAGCTTTCATTGAATTTGCAAGCACATAAATCCCCTTCTTCTGGCGTGGCGTGGCGCTGGTTGTGCAAGGAGTGCGTGGGTTAGAGAAAACCGCGAACGAGGGACGGGCCAAGCGTGATTGAGCGAAGAACTGTGGGGCCAGGCAGGCAGATTCCTGGGTGTGCCTTCACGTGGCGTCCTTTGGACTAGGCGCGCTCAGGCGCTGAGCACCGAGGAAATGTTTGTGCGTCAACATGTTGATTCTTACGTTAATGAGAAGGCTGCTGCTGGGAGCTGGTGGCGGACCAGATCAAGGTGGGCCAGTCCATTTGTATAAACAAGGTACACCGTACCGGGTGCTTACAAACCGAAGAAGCTGCACAACAACCATCTAAGTACCAGTATGGGAGAGCAGCGTGCCCATACTGAGAGAAGAAAAGGGTTGAGTCAGATTTACAAATGCCAAACCGCAGCAGCGTAGCAGAAGCAGCCGCTGGTGGTTAAAGGGCTCGTGATGCATCAGGAAACAATCGGGGGATACTGTATCTGTAACGGTATGCCTAGATAGCCATCCTCGCCATTTGGCAAGCCAAATGGCGAGGATGGCTATCTGGGCAAATCGAGCTCATACAGAGGCCCGGGGTCATCTGGCCACGCGACGGAGGCATCTTGTCCGCCAGCTTCATGCCCTTCTGGGCCTCGGCTAGCATCAGCAGCGGGCGAGGACCCGGACACCTTGCCGCTTCCACTGCTGCTGCCGTGTCTGCTCCTTGAGTGCGCCTTGCGTCTGGCGTCTTGCAACGAGACGAAGTCAGCGATCTCCGCCTCTGTTAGCTGCCCGCATTCCAGAATCTCGACCGTCTGCAGTGGACGATCGTCGTCGTCGACGGCCAAGGCCTCGATCTCCCGCAGCGCACGCATCCCCGCAGCCACTGCATGCCCAACCACAGCCTTGCGTGCGTCAGCATCCGCGCGCTCACGCTCAAGAACGCCTTAGACACGTGCCGCATAGTATGCACACGCGCTATAGAGCATGCCGAGAAACCTTGGCCGAAGACAACAAAATCATGATCGAGCCACGGTGCCGCATCCATGGTGATATAAAACTGAGCCGCACCGCCCGCCAGGACCCATTCATGAAAAACAAACACATGAACATGACCATCAACATTAGAATGTGGCTGCAGGGCTGAAAGCTCACAGCACAAGTCCTGGTCTCAGACGCAAGGCTGAGGCGGTCAAGAGCAGAGCCACGCGTGCGCCACCTTGCCCCGCCGCCACGGCCGATGCAGACCTCTATCCTCCCAAAGCCAAGGGCACACACACAAATAGCGGTCAAATGACGGCGGGTGCCGCAGAAAGAGCCACACGCGCGGTGACGGCGGGCGGTGAAACGGACCTGGCAACCATTACTCTTAGGTCGGCCGTTGTTAGCCATGGCAATGAGGGAAGCCGAGAGATGTCGCGCAGGCCGAGCGCCGCCCACAGGCTGTTCATTCTCAAAGCCGGCTCCGTAGATTGATACCAAGCCTTCGCCGACGCGGTCACCGTGCTTGTACACGATGTCGCCGCCCTGTGCGGCCGACAGTTTAGAAAGAGCACCGGTAACAGGCACATGCACATACGCGACATGCGCGCGGCGCCGAATCTTGAGAAAGCCGCAACAATGCTGACCCCCGCACCCTTCCGTTTTTCGCCAGGCTGACGCTGACGCGTCAGCGTCAGAGCATGCCCGCAGCGCGTGTGCCGGCAGCTACCTGCAATACAAAGCCCCTGCAAACACGATGAATGGTAGCGCCGGCGTATGTCAGGGGTGACGCATCAGGGCCCTTTTTCTCGCCCGTGCACAGGCAGCGAAAGTTTTCCACGGTTTTTGGCCCCCATTTCGGATGCAGCTGCAGGACCACTCGCTGACCAAGGGCGCGGCCGCCCACGCCAAGCCGCATCCAGCAGAACACTTGACCGCGCATCTCTTGCGCCTCCAGTACCTTGTCCAGATACAGCTCAGGCGCAGGGTGCTTGTGTGACGTACCCGCCTGCCGCTCCTGGGCCCCCTTGTTGCTGCCCCAGAAAGAGCCGAAGGCCTTCTTCTGGGCTTGCACTGCCTCTTTTGCGCGCACTTTGCTGTCTTTATCGAGCTCTGCTTTGAGCTTGAGCGCGTCGGGGCTGCTGGGCTGCATTCCGAGCACTGCTGCCACGTCGCGCGAAGCCGACGGCCTGTTCCCGAGTGCCATGTGTGCTCGCGCGCGTCTGCCCGTTCCCAGCCGGAGCATCGCAGTGTCGTCAGCGCAACAGACTCTCCCCAGCTGAGCACTGCAAGCTTTGTCCCGCGCGAGCTCGACACCCCAATCAGTGTGGGTACACACAAACGCAGCAGGCCAAACCTGAGCAAGGCCTTGAGGGAGCGCTCGTCCAGCTTCAGCGCCAAGTCGCAGGCCTCCACGACCTGGAACACGGTCATTGCTCACGGGCGGTGAGCCAACTGGCGCTGCAGGTAGCCGCTAGACCAGCAAGGGCGAGGAGAGGCACAGCGACCAGCAGCGAGCAGCAGCGACAGGCGGGGCGGACAGCAGCGCAGACGATGGACACCGCACAGAGGCACAGCCGGCACAGCCTGACGCAGAAAAGGGAGCAGGACGGAGGCAGGCGGCGCTGCATTTGACGTGGACCTGGTCCCAGGCCTCGAGCTTCATGCGCGCGGCTGCGAGGTTGAGCAGGCACTTAGCCTTGGTGCCGTCGGCCTGAGCCGTCGCCATCATGCCGCAGTCGATGGCATCCACTGCGTCCTGCGCGCGCGCACCGCACACCAAACACACTTACGAATACTGCAAGGGGGATCCGCCCTGCAAGGACGCGGGCAGGCAGGAGAGGGAAACGGAGGCGCAGAGGGTAACGGGGGGCGCAGGCGGTCGGGCGCGCAACCTCGTACTTCGCACATGCATCAGCGTATTCGCCCTTTTCAAACAGCACATTCCCCTCCTCTCTCATATCTTCCGCCTCCTGCACCACATGGTCCATTCTGCTTTTCAGTAATCACTCGTGCACGAACTCACCTGGCGTTGACAACGCCTTCTCCCCTCTCTTCAAGGGAGAATGCTTGGAGCTTGGAGCTTGGAACTCCAAGTTCCCAGCTCCAAGCCCCAAACTCCGAGCATGGCCAGCCGCGGGGACCCACGCAAGGCGTCGGACAGGCGCTCCGCCTCCCCGCCTGCTGTGTGGGGCAGTGGAGAGAAGGAGCGGGGGGTGGTGGCGCTGAAGCCCATGGGGCCCTCGAACATCATGGGCTTCCCCGAAGTCACCCCGAGCGCCGGCGAGCAGGCCAACCCACGCCACGGGTTTGTCAGCAGGCCGGGCGGCGCGTTCAAGTTTCAGGCAGTGCGCCAGATGCCCACCCAGGCGCCGAAGAACCCGTACCAGGTGCCTGTATCGAGCGTCTGTCTGCGGACACACGCCAGCTCCGCGGTGCGTGGGCTCAGCGCGGTCACCTCACACGACTGCTCCCTCGCGCAGGCATTGCGGACATTGACACACTCGAGCTCGGGCAGCACGCGCCACACGTCTTCCTCCCATGCTGCCACGCATTCTCTGCCAGTGAGCGGAGCTCGCGGGGGCAGGTCGAGGCCAGGAACCTCTCATGATGTTGAACGCCCTCCTCGGGTGGGGTCCTCAGATGTTGAGGTACGCCCTGATGGCACGCTGGTGTTAGTTGAGCGCTCTGAATTTCCAGGGTGTGGAAAGTCCGTTTTTGAAAATTTGGGGCGTTTACTCACTATCACACATCCCACGTATTGTCGCAGGCGCACATCACAGCGCTCAAAGACTTGCACAGGTCACTGGCCTCGGCGGAAGAATCCCAGCGCGATCTGCATGATGAGTCCCTAGTCGACATGCAAGGCCAGACGCCCGGTCGTGCACTGGACACGTCCAACCCCGCGGTACACGATGAGGTGTTAAGGGATTGGGAGAGAGTGCACGAAAACAACCGACCGGGGCAACACCAATCAGTGAGCATGCACATAGACGAAATGCACAGTCATGCGGACGGACGACGGCCACTGCAAACTCCAAGCCTGGATATACGGAGGCCAAATACATCTATGGGATTCAGCACCTTGTCAGAAGATGCGGCTACCGCGAGAGGGCAAGAACGATCGGGCATCCCATCTTCTACGAGCACAAAATATGAGGACATACTGCCTAGTTGCATAGGCAGGCGAAGTGCCTCGCGCACGCCTGGTCTCATTTGGGTCAGTGCCCCGGCCCCACGAAAATGACAGAAGATAGTAAGGCATGCGCATACGCTGTCCCTGCCCAGTGACTGACGATAAGATTTGTGGTATAGTTGCACAAGTTGGCAGGAGAGAAGGGCAGTCGAGCACGGAAGATGCCGTATGGAGCCCGTAGCAGTGAGCTCATAAATGCGGAAGCTTCTCGCGTTTTCGGCGAGGTCCGCACAACCATTGTTCCCTCAGGATCTGTGGGTAGAACGGAAGACGTGTTCAGAAGCTCATCCGCAGCTACCGCGCAGTGCTTACTGACTGCCCTGGTCACTGGTCACAAGTGTGATTTCTCACGAAGTCCTCATTTTTTAATGGACAGGTAGCAGACGAAGCGGTGGCATCGAAAATGTCCGGGGTGAGCAAGTTTGTTGAAGCACGGGCCCTCGACTTGCGTTTGCAAAACGCTCTGGCGCAGGCTAAACGTATCCTCGAGCGCCCTCCGCTCACCGAGGCCCAGAAGGTAATCATCGCGATCACAGAGAACTCGGACGTGTGCGTTGTCGAAAATGAAATGCTGGCTTGCCGCGCACGAAACGAATTTCCTCAAAGATCACTTACTGACTGAGGACCAAAGCGTCAGACGCGTCTCAGACGCCGAATTACACAGATTGACTGCCAACGACGAAAGTTGTCATGAAAAAATTTTATGATTGTGTTTTGACTGTTGAATTTGTCTTGGTAACATGGCGCGGTGGAATAGCACTATTACGCCTACATAATTCCTGAGTTGTTTGGAGTTCTGGACATGATCGTCGAGGCCGTCGGGCCCTTTCAAAAGGTTGTACCAGTATATCGTAACCTAACAAAAGAGTGCCCGAGGTGAGTCGAGGGTAGACGAGCCCTTTGCCTGTCGGTCCATGCTTGAACGTGCGCGGGTGTGCAGTGCGAAAGTGTATACTCACCTGGTGCATGGAAGCAGGTGCTCAACGATGTGCGAGACCAGCTCTATGCGCTCACCTTCAGCACCGAAAAGGACTTCACAGGAAGTGATCGTGGCGAGGTAATCACTTGCCGGTTGCGCTCATGCACAGACTTGTGGGATGCGCACCTTGGGTTGAGCATTTTGCCGACTCAATATATTGACTCTGATTGGAGAATACTGCGTGGGATACGCCGCACATATGTGAGCATGTGAGCAGGCAGTAGCGGTGCCATACGTGCGTCTCGTGAGTGAACTAAGACATGGCTCTGAAAAGCTCGTCGCTGCCGCTGCCACACAGTCAGGTTTCTATTTTTTTGTTTGCGCTTGGTCGTCGTGCAAATTAGCACTCCTGGACCCGGAGGATTTCTCAAAGTGTGCTGGTTGGATACCGAAAATCTTCCAAAACAAGCAATTTTAATCATCCGAAAATTCCAAAAGATGCAATCAGTATAATTGCTCGTTCTGGAGGGTTGGATGAGCCACGTCTGCAGGCCGTCCACGCAGCTGCCGTAGAATGTACATAGAAGCTCCCGAAAGGTCCGGGCGCTTTCCCCACGGAGCACGCCAAAAGCGCTTTTTGGGATGGTCCCGGACCCTTTTGCGAGAGGCCTGGACTGCATTTGAGAGAAAGATGTGGTCGGGAGTAACTAGATGTCTGGTGGTGTAGTGCTGATGAGCCAAGCTGAAAAGGTCAAGGAGCAACGAACTGCCGAAAATCAGTCACTGAGTCTCCGCATCCATCAGGTTTTGTTTCTGCCTCTTTTTGGCGCTTGTGTGGGCGGATATGTGCAGGCACAATGTACAGCGGTCTTCAAAATTGAAACGTGTGGATGTGCATTTGTGTGCATGTGTGGGGGGATGGGGATGGGGATGTTTGGGGGGCGGGGCTGGGTGTATACTTCCTTGGCAGCTGGAGAAAATGGTCAGGGACCACGAGAATGCAAGCGCTGCCATTCAGGCTAACTTGGACGTCAAGAAAGAGGAGTATAGGATTCTCAAGGCCAAGTTTCAGGAATTACAAAAAGGCTTCCTGCTTGGACAACTTCAGGACGAAATGAAAGAGATTCTCTTGGGCGAACTTGAAGAGGTTGTGCCTGCCTCACAGATCTTGCAATACGACCTCAGCGCGATGCATTGCGCGCTCAGTATCCCTGACGTTGAGTGCGTGCGTGACTCTGTTTCCTACCGGGTGCAGGAAAAGCTGGGAGGCGGTGACGTGGCAGAGGCCATGGGGGAGCAGAGTGCTATGCAAAAATTGATACAGCAGCTCAAAGATTCGCGCCAAGCCCTGGTTAACGCGCAGGATGATATGAATTTCTGGAAGGGTAAATACCACGGCCTTCAGGTCTAGCCTCAGACTGATGAGTCCTCTTGCGTTGATATCGCACAGTGTCTTCAGCAGTTGCGACACCGTGTGCAGCGTGAGCAGCCAGCGCGTGCAGAACCCACGAAACATGCACGGATCGATGTGCGTCAAAGGACTGATATTGTGGTGCGGAGCAGGATCGAATGAAAAACATGCAGGAAAGCTTTCAAGATTCCATCAACTCACTTGAGTTGACCAAGGATAAGATGCAAAATATGGTGCCATCAGAAGTGCATGTGGCCTTGAAGAATCGTTACCAACAGGTTCGCTCTGGTCGCATATCACTCTCATCGTTGCTTGCTACCCTGGCCTCTTGGTCCTCGTCCCTGAAGATGTTTTGCACGTGCACAGGTGCTTCAAGAACTGTCTCAAGTGCGAGAGAAGGCAAACAAGAAAAGTCTCAAGCCCCACAAAACGGCCGACACCTTCAAAGATCGCCCTCACGGTTGTTACTCACTCGTCTAAAATGCAAGCCTACCGTTTAGCATGCCTACCAGTAATCATATGCCACCAGCTGACATAAAGCTCCGTCACTTGTTCGCTGATCCACCTCGCACGCACAATGGTTTAATGATCAGACGACTGGAAGATGTACGGGAAGGAAGAGGAAGAGAATGCGCCCGATGGGGAGTTTGAGATGGATGAAGAGGAGCCGATACATGATGGCGGTGGGGCTGGTCTCGCTGACCTTGATGCCGCAGAAATCGAACAGGTCCCATACACCCTGGCGAGAGCTTACCATCTCTTGCTCGTCCGTTCTCGGCGCGCGCATGCACTTGCTCCGTTCCTCGCTTCGTGCCTTGTTCTTCTTCCCTCTCCTCTCGTCCTCTCTGTCTACCGTCTCTCGCTCTCTTTCCTCCGGACACAAGCTGCAAGTGTACCTTCTGAACGAAAGCTGGTCCTGAAATGACGTGTCACAAAAGGGCTTTCTTTTGCTACGACGCGCCGGAAGCAAAGAGACCCTTGTGTTTATCTCAGTTGGTTTGTGTGCGTGAACGTGCAGGTTCCCAAGGACTTTGTGCTGTCTGTTGCTGAGCAGCGAGATAAACTCAGCCAGACGTATCGCAACTACAGGTCTTCTGCTCTCGCTTGGCCTGGTTGCATGCATTTTGCCTTGTGTTTGACTTCACCGGAATGCTGTCTTTCATGCGACTCACCTGAAGGTACGCAGGAGAAAAGATACGGGAGTAGAGGAGCGTGTTCTGATCTAATGCGTGTGCTGCTGCAGGAGGATGCACAACACGTCGATCATTTCATGGATGCAGCTCAAGACGATGACTCTGGCTGAGTTTGCTCGACTGGAGCATGACTGCTTTTCTAAGCATTCCATTTGGGCCCTTCCCTTCATGAAAAGTTAGACGTGCTCATTCGTTTCTTCAAAAAAGTCGGAACTACTGGTTTATTTGTCTCTTGCAAGCCCGCTGCGGGTTGACCCAGTGGGGGGGGCGTACATACATACCTTCACTTCAACGACCCTCGATCACTAGGCACAGCCCGCTCCCTTACGCCCTTAGTATCATCTTTGCCAGAGACTGCTCCCATGCGCCCTTAGTATCTTCTTTACCGAGTTGAAAGTGTGGCCCGAAATCTGCTCGGCCTGATTGGGAGGGAGGAATGAGAACCTAAATGTATTGCCAGACTCCGGCAGGGGGGTCGCTTCGCTCCTCCGCGTTGAAACCGATGCGCCAGCGTCGCAATCATGAATGGACAAAGGGATGGTTCCATTAATGTAAACGATATGTACAATAACGATGTCGGTGTAAAGGGGGGAGTATGGGTAAGCCTCTCTCAGGCTCGTGAAGCAAAATAAAGGGTGGCGCTCGTTAGAGTGCCTTTTTACTTCAGAAATTCATAACCGACATCGTTATTGCTCACGCCGGCGGAGCCGGCACCAGCATCCCTCCTCGGATCGGCCACGCCCTCTTTGGACGTCTTGAAAGGTGCGCGAGGCGCCGGGAAGCGGCGGCGCGAGGCGCCGGAAAAATTACGAAACGTTGCGTTTTTGAAATTTCATAATAAAAATACAAGGTTTCGGAAACGCCGCGGCGGTCCAAAGGGGCAGGCCAAAGAAATAGTGCGCTTTTGCTCCTCGAAAATCTGGCCCCACCCCGTGAACCATATCTATTACTCTCGCGGTTCATTGGAGTCTGGAGCT
>Ga0315905_10008704_pt1 | contig 10270 bp, 11 predicted proteins | sample LakEriMetagenome_5_FD_203522 | JGI IMG/M metagenome (GOLD analysis project Ga0315905, IMG submission 203522) | Freshwater fungal communities from buoy surface, Lake Erie, Ohio, United States - Buoy 4 MA121 | ecosystem: Environmental > Aquatic > Freshwater > Lake | place: USA: Lake Erie, Ohio... | reverse complement strand
GCTCTCATCACCATGAGGTTGGCCGCCTCCAGTTCCATCCAGTTCTGCGCGAGCGGGTGCTGGATGCCCTGGTTCATACCAATTGGGCGGTTAAAGACGTTGCGATCTTTGGCGTAGGCCGTTGCGCGCTGAAGAGCCACACGGCCTAGCCCCACGGCCTCAGCTGCGATCAGCACGCGCTCTGGGTTCATCCCGTGCAGGATGTATTCGAACCCACGACCTTCCTCGCCGATCAGGTTCTCCGCAGGGATTTCGAAGTCCTCGAAGAAGAGCTCGTTTGAATCGACACACTTGCGTCCCATCTTCTCGATCTCGTGCACCGTGATCCGGCTACGGTCGAACGGCGTGTAAAAGAGGCTCAGGCCGAGCGTGGGCTTGTTGACCTCTTCCAGCGGCGTGGTGCGCGCCAGCAGCAGGATGTTGTCGGCCACCTTGGCGGTCGAGATCCAGACCTTCTGACCATTGACGACATAAAAGTCGCCCTTCTTGACCGCACGCAGTTTCAGCTGCGTGGTGTTCAGGCCCGTGTTTGGTTCGGTCACGGCGAAGCAGCTCTTAGCCTCGCCCCTTGCAACCGGCGGCAGCATGCGGCGCCGCTGCTCCTCGTTGCCGAAGACGGCCACTGGGTTCAGGCCAAACAGGTTTATGTGCACGGCCGATGCGGCCGACATGCCGCCGCCCGACTGGGCGATGGCTTGCATCATTATGGCCGCCTCGGTCACTCCCAGCCCAGCCCCGCCGTACTCCTCGCTGATACACATGCCAAGCCAGCCATCGTCGGCAAGCGCCCGGTAGAGCTCTTCGGGGAAGCGCCCGTCATGGTCGCGGTCAAACCAGTACTGGTCATCGAATTGCGCGCAGATGCGCTCGATGGCCTCACGGATGCTTTCCTGTTGTTCGCTAAGTTCGAAATTCACGCTGTGTTTTCCTTGGAAATGGGAGCCGGTGGCGCCGTGACGGCGCCGCTGGCAAGAAACGAATCAATTTCCTCGGCGCTGAAGCCGGCCTGGCGCAGGATCTCAACGCTATGCTCACCCTGGCTGGGCGCATGCTTGTTGGGGCCGATCGGCGTGCCGAAGAAGCTGACAGGCGCGCGCATCGAGCGGATGGTGCCCTCGGTAGGGTGCTCCACCGTAGTAAAAAATCGGGTGGCGGTGAGGTGCGGATCCTCGAGCACGCTCTCGAAGTCGTGCATCGGCATCATAGGGATGTCGGCCTCTTCTAGCACACGCATCCATTCGGCCGTCGTGTGCTCCCCGAAGATGTCAGAGAGCCACTCGTAGACGAAGTCGATGTTGCGCGAACGGTTCGCGAACGTAGCAAAGCGCGCGTCTTCCCTTTGCAGGGACTCGCGGCCGATGGCGCGCAGAAAACCCTCCCACTGTTTGTCGTTGTAGACAAGGGCGCAGATGTAGCTATCCTTTGTACGGTATGGTCGCCGATACGGCGAAAGCTGCCGCGCATAGCCACCACCATCGAGCGGTGGCTCGTACGTAAGGCCTCCGAGGTGGTCGCCGAGCACGAAGCCCACCATGGTCTCGAACATCGGGATGTCCACACGCTGCCCACGGCCAGTGCGGCCACGGGCGATCAGGCTGGCAAGGATGCCGCCCACCGCCGTGATACCAACGATGCGATCCGCCACCGCCGTGGGCACAAAGCGGGGCGTGCCGTCGCTGGCGCGGGCAATCAGATACGAGAGCGTGGATGCGCCCTGTATCAGATCGTCGTAGGCGGGCCGCGCGGCATAGGGGCCATCTTGGCCGAAGCCAAAGAGGCCAGCGTAGACAATGCGCGGATTGATCTTTTCCACGGCCTCGTAATCCAGGCAGAGACGCGCCATTGCTTGCGGGCGCACGTTGTAGACCAGCACGTCCGCATCAGCAATTAGTCGGTGAAGCACCGCGATGCCTTCGGGACGCTTTAGGTCCAGCGAGAGCGATCGTTTATTGCGGTTGGTGTTAAGGAATATGGGCCCCATGTCTTCATGGCGAGCAGGCCCAATCTGACGCACAACGTCCCCTTGTGGCGCCTCGACCTTTATAACGTCTGCACCCATGTCACCGAGCGCCTGCGTGGCGAACGGACCCATGAGGACCGACGTCATGTCGATGATGCGAATGCCGTCCAAGGGTCCCATGGGGTCGTTCTCGTGGTTAAAGTCAAGTTCAGCGTGATGTCATTATTGTTCTCGTTAGTGAACAAATTGTTCATAGGGCTTTTACCAGTTATTGGGAAACTAGTAATTTATAAACCAGATATTTTTCGACTAATACGTTATTACTAGAATTCAAATTCAGATGCATGTACATTACTTTTATGTACAAGAATGAAGGTAACCCTGCGGCTAGCGCTCGTATGCCGGCCTTGGTGCTGGGGCTCTGCTTCTTTTTCAATTTTCTGGCCCGCGGCATAGGCGATACGTTCATGTTGTTCCTGCTGCCGCTGCAGGCCGAATTCGGATGGCAACGGTCGCAAATGACGGGCGTTTATTCAGCCCTTATGGTGATCAGCGGCTTGTGTTCGCCCCTGGCTGGGCTACTGATCGAGCGTTGGGGTCCGCGCAAGCTTTATTCAATAGGCATCGCTTTGCTGTCGTGCGGCTACTTCCTTGCGGCATTTGCAACGAAAATTTGGCACTTCTATTTGTGCGTGGGATTATTCGGAGGCTTGGGTGCGGGCGCGATCGGCATGGTGCCCGCCACCGCCCTGCTGAGCCGGTGGTTCTCCCACCGGTACGGCGCAGCCACGGGAATTGCTTACGCGGGATTTGGTTGCGGCTCGCTAGTAATGGTGCCTCTCACGCAGTCATTGATCGATGCGTTGAGCTGGCGCGCCACCTACCGGTTGGCCGGTGAAGCCTTGCTGATCGTGCTGGTCCTATCCCAGATTATCCCTTGGCGGTCGATCCTGGTAGGGTGCACCGATCCGCTGTCGCCCAGACTGGCTCGCGGGGCAGAGGAATCTAAGAGCGCGGCCGCGGGATTGCGCTCGGCATTGGGGCAGCGGCGCTTTTGGCTGATGGTGCAAACCATGTTCTTCACCGCCGTGGGCATGTACCTCGTGATTGTCCAATCGGTTGCTTATCTAGTCGACATTGGCTTTTCGCCAATGAAGGCGGCGAGCGCCTTTGGGGCCGCGGGCATGCTATCCGTGGTCGGGGTATCCAGCGCCGGCTGGATCGCCGACCACTTCGGCTATAAGCTTTCAGCCACCGCGAGTTTCATCGGCACGGCCTCGGGAGTCGCCCTGCTTTACAGCCTCTCATTTGGGCCCAGCACCGTACTCCTCGCGTGCTACGTCCTGTTGTTTGGGCTCTTCCAGGGCGTTCGGGGGCCACTTATCGCCAGCCTAAGCTCGCGGCTCTTCGCCGGTCCCGGCCAATCGGCGATTTACGGCGTGATATACGCGTGCATGGCGATCGGCTCAGGTATCGGCGCCCTTCTCTCCGGCGTGCTTTACGACGCAACAGGCAGTTATAGCCCGGCGTTCATGCTTTCGATCGGGTGCCTGGTCATTGCGGCCGCACCGTTCTGGACGTCCGACCTGCTGCGGCATAATCGGACCCCTGATTAATCCACACTTAAATATCTAACCCGTGAAAGTCAAACAAGCCACGAACGTTCTCGATCTGCTCGAGTTCTTTGCCAAACACCGGCGGCCAGCCACGCTTGCGGAGGTTTCGAAACTGCTCGAGTGGCCGCGCTCGAGCACCTTCAACCTGCTGGGTACCCTGGTGGCGCGTGGATTTTTATATGAGCCGCGCGCCCGCAGTGGCTACTATCCCTCGCCGCTCTGGTTCTCGCTGCTGCAGCAGATCGAAAGCGCGGATCCGATCCCCGAGCATCTGCGCGAACTGCTTCGCGCCCTTGTCGAGCGCACCGGCGAGACGGCAGTGCTGGCCGCTGCGAGCAGCGCGTACGCCGTGTTCTTGGACGTCGTGGAATCGCCCCATGCCATCCGCTATAACGCCTCGCCAGGCAAGCTGGTCCCACTTCATGTTACTGCCACCGGTCGCGCCCTGCTGTCGCACATGACGCCCGCCGATCGATCGACCGTGCTGCGGAGGGCGAACTTCGAGCGCTATACGCCCTCAACGCTAATGAGCGTGGCCGCCGTGGAAAAAGAAATCCAGCGCTCGCTGGAGCGCGGCTGGTTCGAGGGCAACGCCGAGTTCACGCTGGACTTGGGCGGCGTAGCGCTGCCCCTAAAAATGCAGAACCGCCAGTTTGCCGTGCTTCTGGCCGGGCCAATGTTCCGCGTGGGCGAGCGCGCCGAGGAGCTGGTAAGAGCGATGAAGGGCGAGATCGAGCGGCACGCGGGAAACCCCCGATAGCAGAGTTTTGTCGCGTTCACGGGCAAGCCGCCTTCTGCTGCCGCGAGGCGTACTGTGCGAGGTACGCGAGCGGATCTTGGCCTTACTCGTTTCACGCGACCGTACCTTTGTCACGAGCCACGTCATGAGTAACTGGACTTCCCACGCAACCGTAGACAAACTTAAGCCTCAACTTGAGGCACGTTCAAACGCCTCGGGACTAACGACATCCTCTTCAATTGCGTCCAAATCTGACCAAGGATTTGCATCCACAATTGACCCAACAGTTTTGCGGAAGCTTTTAGCTCCCTATCAAAGCTGCTAAACATGCAAGCCATTCAAGGGAGAACTTACTAAAGTGTTTTATTCATGAGAAAGCGTCAAGAGCCTGGACACCCCTGCCTGCCTTGTATTTAGACTGAATATCAATCTCGCTTTCTCATCATGGCGTCGAACTTTCGCCATAACTAGTTCTAGCCCCGAGGCTAGCGTCTAACTTTTGGCCCGACAAGTGACGCGGCTGAGTGAAAAATCAACGAAATTACCGGGAAAACTGTAATTTACAGTTTTCGTTCAATTAAACGAAATATTACACGTTGGCTATTTTTGCTTGTAAGCCATTAATATATATTGGTTTTTGAGGAGCCCGGCTTTTTGTTAATCAGAGGTTCTGTGGATCTTGGGTACACACTGGAGACATGGTTTACAGCTCAGAAATTTAGCGCACCAGGCCCCTGCATCGTCAGTGCAGTGCTCTTTCACACAAAGTCAACTGCTTGATGAACTAATCAATAAATGATTTGTAGCTGTAGGCTATAAAAATTTTGTAATTTAGGCCAATAGCTTAATTAGTTCACGAATAGCCTGTTTCCTCTTTTTAACAGCCTTCGAAGATTGACCATGCTTAGGTTTAGGCCCAGTTGATTTACCCCCATGGATGTAGCATCGTCCATTTTTCATGGATGGATTGACACAAAACCCGTCTCTTTGTTTGCACTTCGCCCCGCATTGGGGGTGCAAAGCGAGGGCTTTGCGTGCTTCCACCATGAGGTTGCTTCGTTTTTCCACATCTACCTCCCTACGTTTCCAATCACCGCTTGTCCGTTAACTTGAACGTGTTGGACTTGAACGACTTGGCTGGCTCCACTTTGAAGTCTTTGAAGTGCTAGAGCCCCCTTACTGTAAGTTTCCATTAGACGAGCGCTACAGTTCATTAACTTCACCTTAAAGATTGGATCTCGCTGTTTGGATGCGTCTGCCATTAGCTCCATCGCATACTTGTGAGCTAGGGCTAGTTGGTGGGCCTGCATTCTTTGGATGGAGTTCTTTGCTTTTACGCTTTCAGATGCCTCGATCGCCATTTCAAAGACACCAGCTTTTTCAGCTAGGTCTGTTCTCTTGATTGTGACTTCGGCGTCGAGCAAATCAGGCTCTTTAAGCGCTAATTCCAGACCAGACATACCCAAGACAAAGGGTGGAACTATTTCGCCCCCCGAGCCCTTTTTGAGAGGCTCTTTGGGTCTTAGTAGTTCCAACGATTCAATAACCATGTTGTCAGCTACTGCGGTGTCAAATTCAGTTCTCACAGAATGGCTTGAGTTTGCAATCAGCTTTTTCTGCTGGGCGATATGTCTAAGCTTGATGGCGTCTACTACTTCCATATTTGAACTCCTAAAAGAAATAGGACTAGTCTCATTTCTGCCCATCCCCCAATGCTTTAAATACGACAATACGGCGAGCCTGAATATCTGCGGCTTCGTTCTCTTGCTGTTTGACCTGCGCATGAAACTCATCCATATCTAGCACCGATTCGATTGCCTCTCGTAACTTTTGCTGAAGAAGCTTTACAGGTGCGGCGTCAAGTTCAACTGCACGGTTGGATCCATATCGCTCAAAAAACTTTTTGTAGTTGACGCTGGACTTCTTGGCGTCCATATCACTTGGGAGGTCATACTTAGCGACATCTTCAGCGGTAAGAGCAACCTTAAAAGACTGAATATTTAAAATATTAAAGTCATCCCGCATTGATCTAGAAAAACTTGCTGCAATTTCGTCTCCATCTGGGTCAAAGTCTGTAAGGTACAGAAGAACTAACTTCGGCTTTCCAGACCGCTTATAGCGTCTAAACACTTCGTACCTTGGTGGTATCGATACATAACCTCTGGTTGTGGTGATTGGTATGCAGTACTCTTGTGCGACGCGCTCAATTACGGTACGAAGTGCGTTCTTCTCCAAGATGATTTCCACATGGTGTGGCTGTCCTTGCTGTAAATTTCGGTGATAACCAGTCAAAAAGTTTTCTGTTTCTTGAGTTATGTACTGGCCAACAGTATCAAAACCTCCTCCCTCCAAGACTGGTCGAGTCACGTCCTCAATGGACTCAATAGGAACTTGACCTGTTAACCGTGCACGGCAAACTAGGTTTGTCAATTTTCTGTATGAATCTTGATCGTTTACGTATCGTGACTTGGGCTTGCTATCGTGACACAACGGGGGATCATTCAGTAATAAATAATGAACGCGCCGAACAGACAATGGCCAGTACTCTTTTTCTTTTTGGATCGCCGCTGTCGATGCATTTAAAAATCCAAGCGTAGTAATCTTGGCTCGAGTTTTAATTCCAGTTACGATGATCTCGCCACTTGCCGAGTCGATTGCCTTACGGCGCAGATTCAGCATTTTTAGTTCAATGTATGCCTTCTTTGGATCGACACCAATCAAAGCCTCCCTGATCTTCTCGGTTGTAGATTTTTCACGTTGCTGGTTATACAAGCGAAGTAAGTCTAGACGCTCTTGTGTGGTTAGCGCCAAAAAGAATACGCCATCACGCATCCGTACTGGAACAGAAGATTTCCCGATGTATTTGGATGCGGCCAATCGCCTGTGCCCACTTAAGAGAAATCGATCCTCCGTAATGACTAAAGGCTCTAGAATCCCTTTTTCTCTAATAGATTGAGCCAGTTGCCAGTCATCCGAATTGGCAACTCCAAAGTTATCGTAAATAGATTGGTTTTCAGGCGCTTGTTTGATCAGTGCGACTGGAAATTGAGACAAGTCCCATTCTTGTGGTGAGTTAGTCATGATGATAGTTCCAAGTTAATGTCGCAATACGAGCGACGGTATTTATACAAATGAGGTTACCGTTTTAATTACGGCATCCTTAGTGCAAGTTCAATCCACATAGGTTGATCAGGGTTGTTTTAGGCAATGCGTAGCCAATCAAGGAGTGCATCCATTGATTCATCAGCGCCTGTAGGCCATCAAAGCTCAACAGGTTTATATTTGTCATTACTTACCTTGCGTACACATGTCGAGCATTAGGCTTTCTGTACCGTGGTCGATCATGTAGCTCAACCAACCTTCAGACCAGTAAGCTTGGACATGCCCTCTACCCTTAACCCACCATATCAAACTTGCTGACGCATGGATCAATTTCTTAAAGTGATCCTGAGAGATTTTTCTGGGCGAGACTAGTGCAAAGTGCGCATGTGGATTGCACTTGTATCTACCGCGACCAATGATCACTGCAGATCCAATGCATCGTCGTTTACGTGTTGCGGCGTTTCCAAAAATCTTTTTATTAAGAATTCCCAAAAAGACTCTGCAAGCCTTTTGGACGATCTCAATACTCCAGCAGTCTCCGGACGACTTATCAAAACGCTTAAACGTCAAAGTAACCGCATGGGTGGGCTGCCCAAGCATTGATTTCATCCAAAGCAAATAACTTTCGCGTATTCGATTGTGTTTGAACGGCGGTAATTTTTCTACAGCATGTGTCATGAACAACCTCCATTCAATTCCTGAATAAAAAATTTCTCTGGACGGCCTGTAGCTAAAGCAAACGCATGCTCATTGAAGCGACTTTGATGTGCAATCCAAAATCTGTTTCTAGCAAGGCGAATTGCATCCGCCTGATAAAGCTTTTCTTTATGATTTCTTAGAAAATTATGGAATCCCCATTTGCCATTCGGAAATCCCAGCTCTGGATGGAGTTTTGTGAACTCCTGCCAGGCACTTGGCCCAGGTCGCCAGATATCTGTTTCAGTTGTTTTCAATTTGTATTTTCCTTTCCTTCATTGGTTACACGCTTGCGGCGATATGTCCATTAGAAAATTAAATAACAAAAAAAAATCGCAAGTTTTAAAATTGCGATTTAGCTAAAACTTGTGATTTTGACGTTTATTTCAATTGTTTATTTGCTTCCGCAAACACATTTTTTATAGTGGAATCTCGTAACCCCCACGTATTGATCTTCCCTGTTTTTTCTAATTCGTATGCATACGCAAATAGATCGTCAGCTAGCTCTTGCTGAGATGAATAATTTGAGTGCCTGGGCCATTTTTCGTTACCCTTGATGAACTGCAGCATCAGCCCTATCAACAACATAGTTGATTTTTTAATCAACAACTGAGCTTCGTAGGCGTGTTCCCAGTTGATTTCCTCTTCAATCTTTGTTAACGGTGGAAGGTCAATTGATGGCCAACCAAAAAAATGTGCTGGGTGACTGGGTGTATCTAAATACTTACTGAGTACAAAGAGCTTGCTTGCCTTGTTAGAACGAAAATCAGCTTCTATTGACGCCAAAACATTAAGTGCTATCCCTGATCCTTCAGAATTGGCATCTGCTTTTATTTTGAAGTGCTGGTAGCGACCGTATTGATCCCAGCCATACACACCGTGATTTTCGATTGCCGTAGCAAGTTGCCCAATGCTAATGCCGTCGTTAATCAAATAATACAAGGAGCAAAATGATGGTTTGACCAAATGATGCGACTGAATTGTTGCAATCTCTTCATCAGTCAAATCTACTTTTAATTCGTTGACCTTTTTAATAGATTTTGTATGAGCAAGGACACTGCTTTTCCGCAGTTTTTTACCCCTTGTACCTTTATTTGTCAAATCCATGCTGCCTCCTGCGCACGTCTGAGTGTTGCTGTTTCTAAGTGCCCGTACCTTCTGGCCAAAATCGTCGGGTCGTGACCTAAGACCTGAGCCGCAACCCCAATAGTGACACCTGCCCTGAGAAGGCTAGCAGCTGCGGCATGCCGTATGTCGTGCATGTGCAGGTCATTTAATCCTATCTCTTTTGTAATTACACCCCAGATTCGTTTGTAGCTGATTGGTTGGTCCGGAACTCTACCCTCAAAAAGTAGTGCTTCAGAATTACGTTTAGGGTAGACACGGCTGATTAAATTAGCCGTCTGTTCACTGAAGAACAAGACCCTAGGTGTTCCGTTCTTCGTCTGTGGAGCCAAGATCTCGCGCGTGTCTAGGTTAACGTCACGCCAGCGACGCTCCAATAGCTCAGACTTACGTGCACCAGTCTCGATGAGTAGTGCCACAAAGACCCCAAACCTACGGTCTGAATAAGCAAGGCTTCTGGCTCGAAGAGCCTCAATCTGGTCTTTTTCTATGTGGACACGACGCATCTTCTCCTCGTAACGGCGTACGCCAAGGGAGGGACTTTTAAAGCCACGTGGAGAAAAGCGCTTGAGCTTAGCCCACTTGTAGACAGAGCCAATTGTGCCGATATCTCGGTTTACTGTAGATGGGGAGTAGCCATGCTCAATCATGGCCTGAGCCGCCGCCTCGATCTGCTCTGGAGGCAAAGCCCATGCAGATAGAGTCCCAAAGGCAGAGACCCATTTCCTGAGCCTTAGGTCGCTACCATCGCAAACCGCGACAGAATGAGCATTTGCAAGTTCTGCAAAGGTAAGTTCGCACCCCTGCTCTGGGGGCACAGACGCAATAGCATCAATAAGGCTAAAAGTTTTGTGAATACGCACATCGATTCTCCGCAATGATCACTGCCGTGATCGGTTGATGAAAACCGCCGCAAACGCGCGCCATTCCTAGGTTTGGTGGGCGATGCAAGTTTCGAACTTGCGACCCCTGCAGTGTGAATGCAGTGCTCTACCCCTGAGCTAATCGCCCTATCGCTTTTTGAGCGTAGCC
>Ga0315905_10008703_pt1 | contig 10271 bp, 11 predicted proteins | sample LakEriMetagenome_5_FD_203522 | JGI IMG/M metagenome (GOLD analysis project Ga0315905, IMG submission 203522) | Freshwater fungal communities from buoy surface, Lake Erie, Ohio, United States - Buoy 4 MA121 | ecosystem: Environmental > Aquatic > Freshwater > Lake | place: USA: Lake Erie, Ohio... | reverse complement strand
GACTTTCAACTTTTTGTGCGTGCATTTTCCCTTAAATTACACAGAGGTCGTCACGTCAACACGTAAGGGTTTTGTGCAACATTCGAACAACAGGCTTGGGTGGAGGAGGCAAGGAACTGACGGCGGGAAGAGCGGCAGTGCGATGGCTGACAGTCTCGTCGCAGGATGGCTGTCCGAGATCGGACTCGAGGCCGCCGTCCCTACGTTCCGAGAGGTCCACGGCTGCTGCTTCGCAAGCTTTCTGCGGGCATGGCGCGTACCGGGCGGTTCACGCCGGCCGCTTGCCCGGCGCTGCGGCGTTGCTTGCCGGCACGAGCCGCAGCTGGTGGTGCTCGTCGGCCCGGCCCGTCTCGCCGGACCCGCCGTGGCTGCCGCCGCTGCCAGTGCGGCGCTGACGCTGCGAGACGCCGCAGGAGGGCATCGACAGTGAAGCTCTCGCGGCGCTGGACGACGCCCAGCTTAAGGAGCTTGGAGTGAAGCGCATGGGCGATCGAACCAAGGTGCGATGCCGGGAGTGCGCCTCCGTGCCAGTCGTGCGTGTCGCTGTGCCTTGCAGTTGCCGTCTCGCCCCCGCGCGTGCTTTGGCGAGCCGAGGCGCAGGACGAGGTGCAAGCTGACGCGGCAGAGCGTACAAACGACACAAACAGCTCCGGGCCAAGGCGATGGGCATTGCGCTGCCAGCTGCCTTCGCCAGCCCGGGCTCGCAGGGCAACCGTGCGCCTGCGCCTGCGCCTGCGCCTGCGCCTGCGCAGCGCGACAACAGTGCAGGCGGCAGCGGCGCCGGGCAGATCCCACAGCACCTGCAAGTTCTGCAGCGCCTGTCTGCTGCGTCCACCTCTCCAAGCGGCTCGCAGCAAGGGCAGCAGAGACCGCGCGTGCGTACGACGGTCGACGACCTGGCGGAAAAAATCAGCGCCACCAACTTCGTTCTTGCCGGTGAATCAGATAGCTGGTTTTAAATGGTACAGATGACGGCACAGCAGAGTCTTTTCGCGCGTGGCTGCTACATGGCTGATGGCATTCTGCTTTCTTTTGTATTATGGCCAGGTGGGCCTTTGGAGAAGTACACAAACGGCGGCAAGGGCAAGCCCCACAAGAAATTTTTCCGCATGCTTCCGTACGTCGCATCACCCCTTGTCTTTTTGCTTGCTCCCTGGGTGGTCACATGTGCCAGACATTGAGTGTCGGCGTCCACAGCAGCACGTCTCCCTGAATAGTTACCCCTGACGCTGCAGGGACAAAAAACTAAACTACGACGGCAAGAGCGTCGGCCCAGTGCTGTCGGTCCTCAATGGGTGCGGGCCCATAGTACAGGAACACCACAAGGTCTCCGCCGATACTGCGGCGCGGTCGTTTCGGGTGGTGTGTGAGGGTGGGATCAGCCTGCTGCTCATAGCGCCATCGGCTCAGGACAAGATCAAGTGGATGGAGGGCATCGAGATCATGTTGATTGGAGGATACAAAAGAAAGAAGGAGACCATCTCAGACCCTCTCGGCGTGAGTGCCGCTGACAACAAGGTACTTGAGCGAGGGCAAGGCTTGTGCGACTTGCTTGGTAGCTGGCGCGCCCCTGAACCCCCACCATCGATTGCTACTCCGTCGTGCTATCCCTTACCTTTTACCGTCTGTGCCTTTGTGACAGTAGTTTTTCGTAGAAATCTACAGGCTCAGCACGCAGCGTGTCCTGCACGCGATCGGGCATGCTGAATCTTGCTGCTGCCTCACGTTGCACGTGACATGTGCAATGCTGCTTGCTGGACGTTGGCCAACTGACACGGTGTGTTTCTACGTATGCTCAGCCGGTGTCCACCTCAGCGCCTACCTCGACGCCTGGCGTGCCAGCTCGGCAGCAGAGGCCAGTATCTGCAGCTCCCAAGGTTGAAGTGCACCAGGGTCTAGGACTTCCGAGCGTGCGCAACGAAGGCACACAATGGGGAGTACAGCAACCCGTTGTGCCTGGCGTGAGCAGCGCAACAACAGGTGGCATGCGTCGCCCGGAATCTGCAACTGGGGTTGTGAGTGCATCGCAGAAAAACCCGCAATCTTGTGCACCTGCACCTCTTTCGGCCCCGGACGCGGCCCCTAAGGCTGATAAAATGCCGGCGGTGGTTCTTGCAGAGGATAGGCCGCAAGATGCACCACCCTCAGTGCCCATGCACAAGCGAGCCCCACCGGGGGTCACGACACAAGCAGCGACGAGCCAACCGCCCGCACCAGCACAGGTACCAGAGCCGCAGGTGCTGCAGATGCCAGTGGCAGCACCGGAAGCGGGAGACGCAGCAAATGCAAATAAGCTTTCGGTGTTGCAGATGGCAAACACTTTTGCACAGCGCGCCGAGCAGTCATCTCCCGCGCCGGCGCCCACAATCAAATGGCTCTCGACGGACAAGGTTCTCAAGCGCAATGGAAATACTGTCACCAAGGCCTCGCCCGCCTCTCCACCACCGGCTGAGGAGTACGGTGTTGCTGTAGCCGACATCATACTATCTTCTGGCGTTCATGGTAGTTTGCCTTCCGCGTGTCGTGTGGCAATTACACCGCGTGCCAGCTTGATGCGGCATCACACACGTTGTTTCTACAAACTGGTGTGAGTCGGTTGGGTTCCGCGATTGAATTGCTCTGGTCCTGTGCTTTGAGCAGAGTGGGAGGTTGAGGTAGGCGGCAAGGGACTGCACTGGTGTGGTATTGGCGTTGCCACGCCCGACATTGCCACTGGAAATTCTCTCCGTCGTCCCGGGTCTAGAGGGCGTGCCTGGTACTGTGTATTGCCCTTCCCGCTCTCTGGCCACCAGGGCCACTTAAGTCTTGCCAACGGGATCGTGGGCGCGTTTGATGTCTGAGCCGATGGCGTACGCGCTCGCCTGTCTGCAGTGTTGCATGATGGTGAGCTTACGCCTCAGAAGTTGTCAGAGAATGACTTGGTTCCTGGTACCAGGTTTTACCACTCGAAGGGATTCCTGTGTGACGGCGACGAGTTCCTTGGTGATTGGGAGTCAACACCGACATTTGGTGCTGGAGACCGGATAGGTGTGCGGGTCGATCTCGCAAGAAAGAGCTTGGTCTTCACTTCTAATGGCAAGCGCGTGCCGGGTGAGATCTCGGGTGTCGATTCCAAGGTACACATGTGTGTAAATTCGTGTTAAGACGCGTTAATTTGCATATTTGCATGTTTATTATTTGTTGCTGAATGAGTGTTGTGAGGTCCCTTTCCCCGCGCCCACGTGATGTTGCAAATCCCACCTTCCCAGTGTACACGCATACTCGCCTCTTTGTCCGTGCCCCGGATGCGCCATCGTTGGTTTCACCCTCCCCTTCAGGCGTTCTGGCGGCTTTTGTGGCTGGTTTTGGTCATGATTAAGGATCGTGTTTGGAGCAGGTGGCTCCGGTGCTTTACATGGATAACTTGGGGGGGCATTCGGCCAGTTGCACTTTTGTCTCGCTTCCTGCACCAGCGAAGTGAAGTTGCTGTCAACCCCTTGCATGACTTCTTCGTGCCTTAAACAAGTAATACCACTAATATACGGCCACCCACATGATCAGTCAAATACTGTTGTTTGTTGTCTCTTCGTTCAGCATCCCACCTGGCTGTGTACAAGACACGACTGCCGTTGGTGAAGTAAACAATCCCGGTTCACCCTGATGAATTCATGAGCATCTAAACGTTACTGCTTGTAGTCTGGAGATCACAGATGACCATTCAATGTTCGCTCTCGAAGGAGCCCCGTGGGGGCGTTTAATAATAGATGCGAGGGCGCTCAAACGCTGGTGGTTACGTTTTAGTGGCATGGCTCACGCCGGCAGCACCTGCGAAGCCGGCGTGAGCCATTGATCTGATGGGAAAGGGTGCTTGGGCATACATGGGGACCTCGTTAACGCGATCGTAAGTCCAATGACTGCGGGTCAACAAATTTTCTGGAACAAGTCTTGTCCCAGTCTTTTGGAATTCAATTAGTATGTAGTAGCCCTACCAGAGATGATCCTCGAGCCGCCGGCCAGAACATGATAACCTCAATGTGGGCTCCACAGCCATATCACCACGTTGCGATTCAAGGGCACTTGGTCCAGAGGAATGGGGAAAACACCGCATGCTGCTGGTCTTCCAACCCGTCCGTGCAGGTCCGGATCTGCTTAGTACGTGTAATGTATTGCAGATAGCTATAGACGGGAAAGTGGCCCAACTATGCCCCCTTGGTGGTCTTCGTCGCCCTCACGCGTCCTTACCTTTCTCCTATGACCGTTCTATGCTCTATGGCCCACAAACTATCCCCAATCCGTGACGTCAGTCTCGGGCCGTCTGGCCTCACGAACTTCAGAGTACCAGGTATCATAGCCGGTCAGCCGGCCATAGGCCAGCTGACATGCCTGGGCCCGGCTGAGATCCTGAGTGGCCGGTTGAGATTCAGTTGAATCCCAGACTCTCAGTCTCTCAGACCATCACCAACAGACTTCACTACAGTCACAAGGTCATAAGAGTAAGTGATTTCAATACAAAAAAATCGGGCCTCCGGCGGCTACAGTGATGATGATGATGATGCCTTTTATTTGTTCTTTCAGAAACAAAAACCAACATAAGTGACTTCAAGCGGAATCACGGCTCAGGAGCCGCAGCAGAACCCAATGCTTGTCTTTTTGCTTTTTGCATCACGTTTCCGTCCTCCCGCTTCGTCTTCACCTCCAGCGTCAGCATCTGAGCAGCCAGGCACCGTGGAGGGAAAGAACAAAGTGCGCTAGTTGTGGCTCTTGGCTGTCATTGGCCATGGACAGGATGATGCCTGTCAAGTTCAACAGCAAGCGGTCGTGCTGAAGGACCGCAGTCTTGACGGCTTCCTTCATGTCGCTCCGATTGCTCTGCAGATTCGAAGCTTCTTTGTGAATTGTCGTGCCCTCGTGGTGCTTGACGGACGCCTCTTGGCCCTCTGGCACCCGCCGCCAGACCGCAAGTGTGGACAGCCAGCCATCTCGCACCACTTGCAGAACATGGCGGTCGAGCCGCTCAAGCTGACCTGTGGATTTTATTCGTAAAACGGCAGATGGCCAACCCTAATGCAAGTTCAGAAAGGAGGCTGTGTCTACTTCCCCGTCTATGGTATGCTATAAGTATGAAAATATGAATAGTATGCTAACACCAAAAAGTATGGAAGTATGCCAAGTCTGATTAGTCGCCCGGTTCATGCATGTCGAGGTCGAAGTCGTTATTGAAGGCGTGGTTCCGGTTGACGCCGTCGAAGTTGTCGTTCCTGTCGTCGGAGATGTAGTCGTTGTCGGTGTCGGCGTCCTTGGGGTCGAGGTACATCAACTTGTGATTGTAGACGATGTTCAAGGTACCTGTCGACGATGAGCAGCGTGCTGTTTTCTTCTTCCTGACCATTTTCAGCGTTTTCCACGGGGGCTCCGACTCGCGTGGGGGCTGAGGGGTTATGAGGTGGAATGAGGAAGAAGAGGGGGAGCGTCTCTTTGTCGTCTTTTGTTTATCAGCACCGTCGCTGCCCTTGACAAAAAATAAGTTTATTACAACCGATATGAAATGGTGGCTGGGTCGGGTGAGATCCTTGTTGGGCCGGTGGAAACGGAGTTTCAGGGCCGTCTGGGATTCTCGGAAGATAACAGGCCTGCTCACTACAACTTCCTCTACTGCTGACACTTGACAGGTGGATGGCGGACATGTTCGTGCCAGGTTTCCTTCATCACCCCACCCGGTCCTACCAAACGGCAGTTCCCGCAAGGGTATGAGAGTCTCACCTGGTGACCGACGCCCTACGGTCAATGATCGAAAAAATGATGCTGCACGCAGGTCGGGAAATGTGAAAAGAACACATCCAGTTGTAAAGTGGAAGACTGTCACCGGGCCGAGTTTATTCGACATACTGCATGCTGACCTTACTGGAATGAAGCGAGGGGCTGGTATCGTGGTCGGTTCACCCGTAGATGCCACGCACTTGGCCAATTGGACGCACAGTTCCGAGGGGGCTGGTGTAATGGGTGCCCATAGGTGATGTGGTCACTGGCATAGGAACGCGATGGATGCTATGACCCTGGCCAGGCTCCCATTTCTTGTATGTCACCGTCGGTCCTGTCCAAACTTCACTGAAGCTTGGAGCGGGTATGTTGCCATTGGCGGGAACGGGAACGTGAACGGGAACCACGGCAGGTGCGAGTTCTCCTGCGATTTCCGTCATGAATCCGATGCGCTGCGACATCTTCTGACAGGCAGTATCGTATTGAGCAAGCGACTTGACCATTGCTGCGCGGCCCTCCTTGAATCGGGCGGCACTTTCTTTGAGAGTGTGGTCAACCTCCTGAATCAGCCGATTACGCGCCTGTCTGATCTCGTTTTCTCGTTCCTGCACCTCCGTTGTGAAGGAGCGATACCTTGCCTCGATCGTGTTGATTTGAGTGTTAATAGAGCCGCTGCTTGCGCGCAACAATTCACCCCGCTGTTGCGCTTGCTGCCAATAGACGGTGCCACATTCTCAGACAGCGCAATGAATGTACAACGACAAATGATAAAAACTAGGTTCACGTGCGTGTTTGCTGATTGGCTTCCATGTTCTGAAGCGAGCAGACGGGCAGGATCATGGAATGCAGTTTGACTTCACCTCGAGGTCACCACGCAGAGTGACCAACACGGACGATGCAATGCGCACGGGCTCGCCCTCTCTTTCGTAGGAGTAGGCAGAGGCAGAGCGCCCTGGTGCAGCAGTGGAGGAATGCAAAGCCGCCTGCCAAATAAACCACAAAAAACAAACCGGCCATTTCTTCCCTTGTTTGCGAGTATAACCCTCACTAGCAGTAAAACCACCGCGCGGCGGCCGGGTCAAATACGTGCCGGCGACCAGTGTCACACGGGTGTCACAAGACGCGGGATAATATCCGGCCCGGCGGGGCGTGGGACGCGCCCAGTGGACAGTGCCTCCTGTGTTTGCCGCTGAAAACATCATAAAACGCACGCACGCGCAGACGCAGTACCTGAAGTCTCTGAGACCCGAAGCCAGCGATTGATTTCGTCTCAACATGTTTTTGCAATTGGTGCCTCATGTGCTCTGACAAATCTGGGTGAAATATCGGGGCTGGAGGCTCAGGCGGAAAATTGCGAGAGGTCATAGACCGGCTTTCCATTGATCGCGATAAAAAAATAGACTGAGACACAAAAAGAAATGTCAGCGCAAACATAGCGTCCACCCTGGATTGCGTCTCTGTGCAGGCGGTAAGGAATAGAGGGCGAAAGCGAGCCAGAGAAATTGAGCGCCGGACCGTATCCATTGGCGATCGCACATCCATTGACGATCGCATGACCCCAGCATCCATTGACGCGCGGAGATCCATCCATGGGAGCTGGTCTGTCGAAGATCGTAGGTCCACTGAGGGCAGCGAGGGCAGGGATGAGCGCATCGTGGCACCGCGGATCGATCCCTGTGCCGTGGAGTACATCGTTCGCTGCGTCCCAAAGAGCCCCGCTGAATCGGCAAAACTTGAACCTGCCCCGCGCTCTGGATCAGACACTCTGCCGACGCAGCCTGACCTGTAGCAAGCGCTCAGGGCGTGTGCGTGGTGCGCCGATGCGCGCGAGCAAGCGTGCTCGCACTTCCGCATGCTGTTAAGAGACGTCGAGGCACCGGGATCAGCGGGGAGGCTGCTCCTCATCGTCGCGTGCATGTTCTCCATGCTGAAGCCCTGGTCTGCGAGGGAGATGTACTCGTCGCCGGGCTTCAGGTCAGGGACCTGCTTCTGTGTTGTGCGGTACATTCCTAGGGCCGTGGGCATGCGATACTGGGACTCGCGGGGTGCGTGGGCGGCGGGAGGGGGCACGTGTCAGTGCATGTGACACTGAGAGAAATCCGTGCGGCGGCCACTGCTTGCGGCACGCCTACCTGCGCGTGGGCGTGGCTGCCATAGGGCAGGGGCGGCATGATCAGGTTGCCAATCCCAGCTGCCGCGGTAAAAAACCTCAAAACTTGAGGTTTTGTACCCGTTGAGTAACGAACCTCAAATTATTGCGGACGGGCGTTGGAGAACGCAGAGACGGGAGCGATGGAGTCGTCGAAGATGACGGCCGACTCCAACGCGCGCGCGCGCTGGGACGCGCTGCGCGAGATGCTCGCGGCGCGGTATGCAAACGCGGCCGAGGCGTACGTCGCGATGGGCGGGCGTGCAGGCGGCGAGATTTCGCTGCTGCAGCTAGAGCGGTCCCTGCAGGACCTGAATACCCGGGTGCTGGGGTTGCGCCGGGGAGCCTCGGGCGGCCGGAGCATCGACGTGCACGCTGTCCTTGCCGATGTCGAGAGCGCGTACCAGTCCGGGATCAACTTCCAGCAGTTTGCAACGGCGCTCGCGTGGGAGGACAAGGGCCTGCAGGTGCTCCGAAGCAAGGAAATGATTGCGTCGCGGGTGTTGGCGGGCGCCCCGGGCTCTGCGCTGCGAGCGTCGCGCGAAAACGATTTCCCCTCGGCGCCCCGGACGGTGGGAAGCGCCGACCGCTTAGCAAAACGGCCGTCGAGCCCGGCACGCTCGCCCGCGACGCGCTCGCCCGCGACCGGGGACGGTGATGCGGACCAGCGCTCGATGGCGTTCCCCGACTGGCAGGGAAAGAAGTGGAGTACCAGCAAGGCACCACCAGCACACGTTATGCAGCAGCAGAGGCGCGCGACTGCGCTGCATGCAGGTTCCAGCTCTCCGTTTTTTACGCGCGCCTGCTTGCCCCGCGCAATATTCTGTTTCCTGCTGACATGTGTGAGGCCTGTCAGCTGTGAGCCAGGACAAGAATGCGAAACTGCTCAAGAACATGGGTCTGAAACCGAAAATGGACGCGATAGAGGCTGCAGAGGCCAAGATGAAGAGGCTGATGCAGATTGACGATGCTTACAAGGCAATGCAGCCCCAAGAGCCTGTCCAGCCACTGATCCAAAGGCTCAAAGATCCCTCTGGGTCCCCAACCCCCATGCGTGAAGGCTCTCCCCTCCCTGTGGCTACTCCAGCGCTCGCACGATCGCCAGCATCTGCGCAGAATCGCCCGCGATCACCCACGGGAGGTGTGCAAGTTGGGAGTGGTGGCATGTCAGCAAAGGCAGCGGAACTGTCAGAGCGTCTGGCCGCACTGAATTCCTCCGTGTTCCAGCAGAAGCTGTCGCTTGCAGAAACAGAAAAGAATATCCTGCTGAAGGAGCGCCAGGAGCTCCAGGCACAAATCCGGCAAATGAACCACCTCCAAAAACAGGCGCAGATGGAAATGCAGAGCAAGATGACGGACCAGTTTGGAAAGGCCATGAAAGAAACATTTGAGCAGATCAAGGATGTTATGAAAAGTATGCAGGGCGCTGAAAAGAAGGATCTGGTGTCTTTGAACGAGGCATTTGAGAAGAAAATCCGCAAGGAGCTGCTGCACATGGCCGCAGAGGGCGAAAATCCAGCAACTACCCTTGTCGAAAAGCGGAACGAGCTGTACGGTCCTCTGAGCACTGAGCTCCACAATTACTATGACAGTGTAATGTCAGTTCGCGCTGAAACCGAAGGAGAGCGAGTGGGAAATGGATTCTTTTTCCACTTGTATGATCAGGTTGACAAATATCGGCCCGAAATGAAGCAGTCGAAAGATCATGTTGACGCAGCAAATCCGCATTCAACTAAGTCTCCGTTCCTTCTCGCTATAATCAATAGCGTGCAGTATAATCCCGTCCTCTCGTGGTACACGGTGGATTCCCAGGACTTACCGAATGCTGGGTCCGTTGGGAAACTTGCACGATTAGATCCGCTGAATGGACAGGACTACGTGGATGACTTCCTCTTGGAAATGCTTATTGCCATCCGTCTCAATCAGATTTTCCCAGAGGGCGCAGATCCTCAGGGTGGGCAGTCCATTTTGGGGACCATCATGCCAATCTTCTTCGGTGGAGAGCGCCCTCAAAAATTCAGCCGCAGTTTTGCACTGTTCCCGCGCGAGAAACTGCACCTTCTCTCCAGCAAGCCGTCGATCGAGACTGCCAAGGTAGCAGCTGCTCTCTTGCACAGTGTTGGGGTATCAACTCCAGAGCATTTCTTGAGGTTGTCGATCCGGGAAGTTGTGGGCAAGATCATGGATTTCCCAGGAGTTTGGATGGATAGGTATGAATCAAAGAACGAAGCCCAGGTTGAAGCCGCAAAGATGATCATCGGACATTCCAGGGCTGAGGATGCAGCCCTTGTTGCAAAAATAGTCGAGAAGCGTGGTCTGACTGCTACAGGCCCAATAGGGCACAGCTTGGAGACAAGTGTAGTGGAGGATGAGCCTGCAAATATCG
>Ga0315905_10008701_pt1 | contig 10271 bp, 17 predicted proteins | sample LakEriMetagenome_5_FD_203522 | JGI IMG/M metagenome (GOLD analysis project Ga0315905, IMG submission 203522) | Freshwater fungal communities from buoy surface, Lake Erie, Ohio, United States - Buoy 4 MA121 | ecosystem: Environmental > Aquatic > Freshwater > Lake | place: USA: Lake Erie, Ohio... | reverse complement strand
TTGATGCCAAAGACCTGTAAAAAAAAAGAATTTGCTCACTTTTGACCCGGCCCGAACATTTCGATGGTGAAGGGAATGGAAGAGTGGTGCCAGCGGGCGCGTTGGCGCAGAAAAACGGTGCTGGACGCCGCAGGGGACATCGCCGTGCGCTCCCTCGTGCGCCGCGCCTCGGCGGCTGCCACGCTCGTTGTTTGTTTCTCGATGCTCCAGCCGCGGGGCGCGAGCTCGGAGGACCCAGAATACTCGAAGCGCATCCTGCAGACGTCGGGGCCGCTGGGTTTCACGGAGCGGGGCATCGATCTGGGCGACGGGCGCTTCTGGCCGGGCACTACCGGTAGTGAGTGGACCCCGCCCATGAAGGAAGACATTGAGCGCGCCCAAAAAGGGACAGGTAGCTCTGTGCATCAAGCTGCCAAATTGCCGCCGCACCGCGAGCTCAGAGCAGCTGTGCCCTGCGCCGCGTCCGACGGCGAGTGACGGTGTGCACGTGGCGCAGGCAAGAAGTACACAGATTGGACAAAGACATCATGGAAAGATGTAAATTGTTGCGGACGACTGAAGGAGAACGAAATATGGGAAGACAAAGTGACGGGAGTCCCCAACTGCTTCTGCCGGGACCTTCTGCAGCAGACGGGGTATAAAACTGTGGCAAAGTGCATGCTCAAGCAGGCCTGTGAAAACGCCCTGCGCGACTGGAACAAAGTTTTCGGGGAGGGCTACATGGTCAAGGGCGAAGCAGAAGACTGGAACACAGAATCCCCGCTCCGCACCTGCACAAAATCAGACTACGCACATGACTCATGGTCACATATGTTTGGGTACGTTCTGCTGCAATACCTGACAAATGCACCGTTTTCTTATACCCCACTCTTGTTTGAGTGTCAGAATTGCAAACGACAGAATCTGCGGAAACTTGCAAACGAAAGAGGTGCAAGCCGTAGCGTTGTCACATTGGCGCAAAAAGTGTGAAGTCTCAGCCCTTGCAGTTGATGCTGAGCTGCAGACGCTTGCAAGACGCCTTTTCATTGAAAATGACACGACGAATGGCAGGGCTGCGGCAATCCACGAAAGCTGCGGCATACCCCACAAAGCAGAAGTCAAATTTGGTAGGAAGCAAGAGTCGTACGAGTGGCCCGATCCATTCGGCCGCGGCCCTGTCTATGAAAACATGGAGCCCTCGCCGTGGTGAGTGCACAACATGTCTGCACGCTCGCGAGAGTGCGAGAGTGTGCAAGACATGACCAGGCGTTGGCCAGGTACGGGAAATGCAATGGTGGGAAATGCGGATGTGGCGAGAAGACTCCATGCACCATCCAAAATAATAAGGATCCGAAAAGAGCAAAGCCTACCAAATTCAAATGGGTGCCTGGCGACGTGCCTTTGACTCCCGGTAAGATGCTGAGCCATCCCCGCTCAGCAGGAAGAGTTTTCTCTAGAATGTGTGCTTTGATGTCCACCTCTTGTTTTTTATTCGCAAGTGCTTTGTCGTCCATGGTATGCGCAGGAGGCAACGAGACAATATGGCAAGGATTTAGGGCCGGAAACAACGCTGTGGAAGAAGGACTCATGGCTGGTTCACGCGTCTACCCGGGGAAAACCCACTCTTTGGAATGTCTCAGGTATTGTTTAATCTTATTCATTCATTTTGAAGAGAGGCTTATGGCCGGTTCACGCATCTACCCCGGGGGAACACTTTTTGGTATGCCTGAGGTATTTTCTTTATTATTTGTCATTTATTTTTATTTTATGATCTTTGGAATGCCTGCGGTATTTTACGTGATGCTGGTGCAAAATGTGGAATATGGCGTGATGCACCTCTCTTTGCCAAACCCGCTGCAGCGGGAGAGGTTTCTCTTGGGAAAGCTGCACTGGGAAGTGCCCCACCTGCTCAGGGGCAATCGTAGCCAAGACCCGAGATTCCATCCTCCACAAGCACGGACATGGCTGACATATTCGAAATACCGCAGGGACGCAAACAGCTCCGCGTGTGTGAATTCCTCACGTATGCTTTGGACCGGGCCAGTGGATTCCTTCCAGGTACCACCATCTCCCGGCTTCCGACGATCCTCTCCCTGTATCTACCTTGACAATGTGTGCAAACTTGTGCTTTCTGCACTCACAATCCACGCGGCGTTTACACACACGCACCGGCAGGCGGATTGCATGTACGCAGTCAAGAGGGCAATCTGCGCATACCATTTTTGGGAGTGCGATGCCTCATATGGTGCTCAGATCTACAATGGTATCTGCGAACCTACATGCACTGACATTCCGGTATCTATCCGTTTACGGGGACGTTTGTGTCGTGCGTTCAGTGCGAGCAAGCTTTCATGTGTGTACTTGCCAACTGTTTAGCTGACCCGACCTTGATGCCCCGCGCTATATACACAACGCGTTTACTCTCGTTCCCAATTACTTTGTGCCTCCCTCCCTCGGCAACACGCCTTCCCTCTGTGTTGGTGGCACTCAGAGATTGTGCGGTACCATTCCATCGACTGGAGAGCCGCTCGAGGTGAAGCGGTTTACCCTCGGTAATTTCTACCATCTCGGCTGCACTGTCAAAAAGCGCCAGTTCCTGAAAGATTGCACAGCGGAAGGTGCGTGTCAAGATCTGCGTGCGGTCCTTATTGTCAGTATGCATGTGTGCATACTGTGAACTGATCAAGGTGTGCTGGTGGCAGCTAGGAGAGAAACAATTCATTCTTATCAGCCGTTTGCCTTCGTGCTCCTTACCAGCGCACTCATCCTTTCTTCCACCTTCATTTGACTTGTGCATGCCAGGCAACATCAAGTCGGAGGAGCTGGCTAAGAATGTCTTTGGCCCTGTGACCCGTGACAGCCTTCTCGGCAGCGTGACAATGTACATAAAGTAATAAATGCGTGTAAATGCCAGGCAACACCGAAGTTAAGTACCCTTTGCTACGCGCATGCAGCTCCTCGGCAGCCTCAATAGCTACTGGATTACACACATGTACGCACACATCGGACGTCTAGCGATCCTGCATATCTCCGCACGTACGTTTATTTGTACATGAGAGAAGAAGAAGAAGGATGTTGTTGTTTCCTGAATCCGGGGCTAAAAGGGACTTTCGGGTAACGGTTTCACTAAAACCGTGACCAAAGACCCCACATCTACTCGCAATCGGTCCTCAGGTCCAATGGCCTACTTCGCTTGGCCTACTTCGATGCAACCACAGAATCTCAGCGATCTCTGGTTTCGACCCCCCCCCCCCGGGGCGAAACAGGGCTCCCGAGCCGACCCCCCTCCCGTCCTGGGCTCCTTGGTGGTCGTGACACCTCGAAGGGGGATCGGGGTTGTTGCGGGGAGTTCTGGGAGTAGGTCACACCCTCGATGGTGACGCGTTGGCGTCCCCCTGTGGGGTTGGGTCGTTATAATAAAATGCGATACACACCTAGGTGGCGGATTCGCACAATTCAGCTCTGCGTATTCGCGTATTTCCCTTATTCTCTGACTTGCCTGCGAATATGCGAACTTCGCCGGGTTTTGTGAATGCCAATCTCGTTCTATACTTCTGTACATCAAATACTTGCGCTATGCCCAAGAACACATTTTTGGATATTTTTTTCTTCAAATCGCACCTTTCGAATCCTCGCGCTTCCATGGCAGCTGACGCCGTCTGCCCCCCGCAGTGGGCAGAGCGTCTCGAAGAGCTGTGCGATCAATTTCCGGATATTTGAACACAGTTCTGCTCGTACAAAACGGCGCATTGAGGTCAGCATCCGGAGCTTGGGCATCAGCCACATGCGGTAGCTTTGCTGCCATTGCGACTGCATCCACAACCTTTTCGTCCCATGGAGACTGCGGGTGGTTGCGAAGATGGTTTCCTATTGCGTACCGATACTGGTGCCAGGCCTGTGCACCTTCGCCCTGGGATTTTTCTATCTCTCTCGCTCTCCACCGAGATGGGTCTGTCGATGCCAGCTTATTCGTTTTCATCCGAGAGGGTAGTCCGTGACACCCATCTGTTGCCATGGACGAGCTATAGTGTCTCCATATCCCCCACGCTATTTGCATTTGATCCTTGTCAGTTTGCACGGACACGTCTTTCGTAGTATTTGTTATGTCAAGATCCACCTCCATCTGTTTAGTCACTGCAGCGAGCTTGAGTTTTAGGTCATGGAGTTTCAGCCTCTCAGCCTAAATCCTTGCTATCGTTGGATCGTCTGGTCCAGTCGTCTTATAACTTTGCAGCTCTGCTACAGAATTCTTCTGCCATTGAATCTCCTGACGCAGAGGGTTGTGGCTGGGAGGCGTGTGGTGATTCCGATCTCGTGCATCTGCCCGCATGGGATGCACACCTGTACGGAGTGCTGAGTTCGGCGACGAAAGAACTTTTGCTGCCACCTCCTGCATCATGTCCACTACTAGAGCCTGTGACCGGTCGATAAACGTTTGCGTGGGCAGTACCAGGCTGGTGTGCTGCTCTTTGAGTTGAAGAATCTGCTTCCGCGTTGCAGGTGACCTACGCTCCAATTCTTTAGTGAATTTGATCCGTGTCGCCGCATTTTTCAGTTTCTAGGTCATAAACAGCGTCTGCTGCGCTTTTCGCTGGCTACCTCGCTGCTGGTGCGTGGACTCTTTTGTGTCTTTACTGACATCCCAGGGCAATGCGAGGGTGAGGGACATAAGCTTGTGGTCTGAGCCTACGCCAAATCTATCCGGCGTTTTGAGAGTATCATGGTGGATTCTACAGCTCCGAACGTCTACGAAAACCTCGCTATGGAGTATAAAGTAGTCAACAATGGTGGTCTTGGTAGTGATCGGAGGTGGAGAGTCAGAGGACTCAAATCTCCCATTCACTATGAGCAGTTTTAACTCGTTGACCAGCCGGAGTAGTAAGTGTCCTCGTTGCACCGGTGTTGTCGATACTCCTGTTTCTGTGATGATATCGCGTGGCTGATGCTTGGTGTCGCCGATTCTACGGGGAATGCCTCTGCACTGATGCTGGGATACATGTGTCTCTTGTTCCTCTCCCGTGTACGCGTTAAAGTCTCCTGTGATAATGTGGTACGCGGATGAAAAGACAGTAGATGAGTTGGTCGCTGTAGGGAGAACAAAGTTGTCTTGTAGAAGTTTTCAAGCTTTCACCGTCCTACTTATAGGAATTTTGTCTCTCGGTGCTAGGTACACCCCGGAGATGTACACCATAGGTGTAACCCTCTATCTGAGTTGCTCAATGCCCACGTAACCAGCTGGTGGCTAGCATTCTTCATCATTATTTCAGTCTTAACCTTTACAGATCCGGTGCGAACGAGTAGTGACACTCCCCCAGTATTGGCACAGGCCTGACTACACATAGTCTGGTGTGTATGTGAAGGACAGGTTTGTCTCTGTCAGAACTATCGCATCTGGAGAGCGCTTGTCTTGTGTAGTCCATGAGTGCTTCAAACTTTTTTTGGTAAAACCACAGATATTGCACGAATATATTACGAACTCCTTTGTGGTCGGTGCCTGGGATTTTTTCGCGCCCGTTTGCTTTTCCCCCTGCTTTGCATCTATCTGAGTTTGCGACCGCTTTCTCTTCCAAACCGATTTTTCTCCCTCCAGTGGCCCCGCCGTGGTTGATTTACGTGCTTTGGCACCCGGTGCTTGGGGATGGGGACTAGCCGGCATAGTCTCTTTCCCTCCCCCACTTCTGCTGCTGACAAGTCGCAGAAGAATGCCGAGTTGCCTGATGTGGTGCCTTGGGATTGAGTGTAGACGACAAAGGCCTTGTCGACACGTTCTCAATCTTTTCTCCCTGACCATTGTTTCGAGGCGGGGGCACAGGTACTGCTCCCGTGGGCATTGCTCACGTCTTGGCGCAGTTTGGAGTAGCCAACGGCTGTGGAAGCTAGAACGCGTACCCCTGGGGCATCTAGTGGCTAGAGGCTAGTGGGGACGAGAGGGGTTGTGCATGAGCATACTGGTTGAGAATCATTTTTATTTTCGGCAATTCAGTATCTAAACCAATTAAACCTTACGAACCGAGGGTTGTGATTTTAAGTGCCCTCCAAATCACTAGTCTACTTTAGGCTTGCTGATTTCATAAAACGCAGACGTCTGGTAGAGAAGAGAGGTTGTGAGTGACGAGCCCTCCACGTGAGAAACCTCAAGAAAACGTAAAGAGAAAGAAAAATCATGAAAACAATCCCTGTACGCTTCCCTCAATAAACAGATATAGAGAAAATAACTAAACTGAATCATCAGCAGAGGCAGAATCTTCAGACTGCGTGTCAGAATCAGTGTCAGAGACAACAGTTGCAGGCATGTAAGTCAAAGCGGCCTCGCACAAAGCTTGAAGAGCGAAAGCGTCAAAGGTCGCGGACCTGAGAACCTTCTTAGGCTTGATACAGCGGCCGTCAAGGAAGTGACAAAGGAAGTCAGAGACGTCTCCGGGCTTGGAGCGCGTGAAGTCCATGTGGTGCGGGATGTTCTCCATGTACATGCCCTCCAGGTAAGAAGCCTGTGGAGAACGAAAACAAAAAAAAACAGCGTGTTGACCTCAGGAGCTGGACGCAGAGGTCACCACGCGCAGCTTGCAGGAGATGCGCGCCGGGAATTGTCATCCGTATGCGTGCAACAGGCTCAGTATGCACATTGACGTGGAAGCCCATGGTGCGTATCATCCTTTTGCCTGCGGCTTGGCCGTGGAAACCATGCATCTGCCGGGTCAGACATTTTGCTGTGGCCGCGTCCTGGTAAGGTCGATACTGTCGCCACTGCGGGTGAGGGCAAAAGCGCACAGATCACAGGAAGCACTCGGTGGGCGAGCCCGTCCGCGAGGTCTGCACAGATCAGAGGTGTAGTAAGAGTTCACCAGGAGTCTCTGATACGCTAGGCATGCATCTCCTACTTCTAGAGCGTGGGTGAATGTGGTGTGAGTGTCCGGGGGTCTGGTATGGGGGAAGAAGTGAACTGCAGTTCTTTTAGGTCGCACGGCGCACGGCTTGCAGGAGCTGTGTGCCGAGGTCGCAGTTCCGGATCTTTTTGGACTTTGGAGTGGGTAGTTCGTGGTTACGTTGGCATCACAGGGCCCAGAAAGCAATTCAGGTAGATGGCTGCCGGCCACGTCGGATGTCATTGCATAGGTTTCCCCTGGCTCTTTCCTATCAGGAACCCTTGCGAGTTACGGGGCCTCTACAGTCGCTCGTACTTCGGACCGAGGACATGTGGTGGAGGCATAACCAATGTTATCGAAGTGGGTGGGGCTCTCAATCCGGGTTTCCCCTTCTTACCCCTATTGAGGGAGGTGTAATGCAAATGACCCATTTCATTTGCCAGACGCTCTGGAACACAAGTTTTTAGGTTATATTCCAGACCATCATCAGCTACGGATGGCAAGCAACGGGATCAGAATAGCATTACAGATCTCACCTCTACAATGCAGGCAGGGCAACAAAAGCCCACGAAGCTTCAGGTCCCCACACTCTTTCAGGGTGTACATCCTTATCAGTATATACTTATATACATATATATACATAATCATATATACTTATATGTAGTGTAGATATGAAGCCCTTAGGGGTGTACACCCTGAAGAGTATATACATATATACATACATATACACATTCATATATACATATATATAGCCCTTATACATATATATAGCCCTTAAGGATGTAACATCTAAGGATGTACACCCTTGAGGAAAATAAAATAACCCCGCCCCCCCTGCCCCCGCTCCTCCTCCTCCTCCTCCTCCTCCTCCTCCTCCTCCTCCTCGTCCTCCTTGCCGCACGCACGCAGGGCCTCCTGAGTCCGGGCAGCGCGGCGCCGGGTACCAAAGTGGAGTGTGGGGGGGCGGATACGGTGGTGGCAGAAGATATGGAACTCAAGGTATTCCTATATTGTGTGTGTGTGTGTGTGTGTGTGCGTGTGTGTGTGTGTGTGTGTGTGTATGGATAGATAAATAAATAGATAGATATAATTTATGCATGCATGCATGCATGCATGCATGCATGTAAATACATATGTATGCATGTATGTATGCATATACATATGTATGCATGTATGTACGCATATACATATGTATGCATGTATGTATGCATATACATATGTATGCATGTATGTATGTATGTACACACAGGTATTCCAGAAGCTCGATCTCAAGATCGGAGCAGGGCTGGCAGTGACGTTCAAAAAGACCATGGCGTTGACGTGCGGCGGGAACCCCATTGTGGCGGAGAGAGTCAAAGAGGGCAGCGGTGTCCGATAAAGTGAGCTAGGCCACCGACCAGGTGCTCGGCGAGGAGAAGGAGAAGCAGACAAAGAGCAATCTAGAGATGTGGGCAGCGGAAACGAGGGGACGTCGGGCTTGCGAATAGTGCCCTTTTCGAGCATTCCCCGCGCTGAGCTCGACAGTTTTATGCCGGGGGTAGGGCGTTCAAAACTTGCGGCATCTCCGGGCACGTCGTTTGTGGATGATGCGGACGGTGGGGTGGGGGGGGGTGGGGGGGGCAGGAAGAGAAGACTTGACCAGGTTGAGGGCAAGGACATTTGAGCATGTGGGTGACGGGGTCAGGGGAGAGGGGAAGCAAAAGTAGTGGATGAGGTGGACGCTGAGCGTGACCGCCCGATGCTTACGCCTCGTGTAAGCATCGGGCGGTCACGCTCAGCGTCCACCACAAGACCCCCACATCCTCACAGACACATCCCTGCACAGGCACACACACACGCACACAGACAGAGACAGAGACACAGACACAGACAGAGACACGGACACGGACATGCTGCTGGAGAATTTCCTGCCTACCAGCCCCCGCGCTGCAAAACGGCGTATTCGTCGCATACTATACGCCGGATACGGTACATACGGCCCTGCCGTCGCAGGTTTAGGTGCGCAGTAAGAGCGCATTGGTGTGGAGAAGAAGGCGTTCAGGGTCCGGGGGCAGGCTGGGGAATAGATATGTATATATGTATGATACATATGAACAGACATACACAAGTGTGTATAAATATATATATACATATAGAGGTTTACCTCCTCCATCTGCCCTTGCCCCCTTTGGTGGGTCTCTTTGGTCATATAGTGGGTCTCTTTTGTCGTATAGTGGGTCTCTTTTGTCGTATAGTGGGTCTCTTGGTCTTCAGCCGCTATCGACAAGACAGGTGCGTGACAAGGCTGGACTGCTGCAAGCCAGCACACGGGTTCGATTCCCGTGCTTGTCCTTGATATAATATACCCAGGGGGAGGGAGTGGGTTGGTCGGTGGCGGGGGTGGGGGGGTCCATGGGAGGAGAGTCTAAGGATAAGGAGGAAGGACAGTCGATCGAAGTGCAGATGAACCGCATGTGGCGTGATATCAAAATGGCCTTGCCCTGAGAGAGATAGAGAGAGAGAGAGAGAGAAAAGTTCACTGACAATCAATAGATGCCTGAGAGCATCAGAGACGCTGAGAGCATCAGAGACGCATGCCCGAGTGTGTGGCTCCATGTCGAAATGTCCACATTTCGATATGGTCATATCCATGACCCACCAAGAGGCTTTATAAGGCACTCACTAGTGTCCGGTCTCGTACCGGTAGTCGTGAACCGATATCGGTCAAGTGCGCGGCCGAAATTCGTTTCGTTTACCGTTTTCTACCGAAATCAGACCAAAAATACAAGTTCGTGTATTTTTTCTTTTTATATACAAAATACAAAGCTGGCGGGCGGGCGGGCCAAAAATGATGATGGTCCTTTTATTGTTCTTACAGAAACAAAATTTATGATACAAGTTCGTGGACTCTCCCTCAAGCGCACGACCGAGAAAGCGGCCATGACAAAAGTGTGACAAAAAGTCAAAGTCAAATGATGGAGGAGACGCGCATCCCGAGCCCCATCCCTCCCTCCCTCCTTTTTCCCAACCCTGCCACCCTCCCACCCTCCCTTCCCCACTCCTCTCCCCATCCCTCCACGTCGCCCCTCACCCATCCCTCTCACTCTACCTCCTCCTCTCTCCCTCTTTCCCTCACTCTTACGAACTCTTTGTCACGTGTCGCATTCAAGGTTACCAGAGTGCGGTGGCACACGCAGCCAGGCTGAGGAGCGCCAGATACGAGTCTGCAATGGAAGGGCTTGCCCGCTTCGGGCGAAGGCCAAATTACTGAAATAGGTCAAGGCTCTAGCCCTACAAAAACAAGCGCTAAACACCCGCCAGAAATAGCAACCGAGCATCTGTTCTGCTCACGAGAGAAGGTGGGGTTTTGAGCGTTTCATCTACACCTCATGGGCGATAGAGTCAATGGGCTCGCGCTGGCATTCGCCATGGGGACGCATGAGCGGCTGG
>Ga0315905_10008700_pt1 | contig 10271 bp, 15 predicted proteins | sample LakEriMetagenome_5_FD_203522 | JGI IMG/M metagenome (GOLD analysis project Ga0315905, IMG submission 203522) | Freshwater fungal communities from buoy surface, Lake Erie, Ohio, United States - Buoy 4 MA121 | ecosystem: Environmental > Aquatic > Freshwater > Lake | place: USA: Lake Erie, Ohio... | reverse complement strand
ATATATATATATACATGCATGCATGCATGCATGCATGCATGCAAACATACATACGTACACACACACATACATACATACATACATACATACATACATGCAAATAGCCATCGCTGCCTCTCGGAGTAAGAAATTCTCAAAAGTCCTCTATACAGTGACTCTATTTGTGGACCCGCGCCGTTCAGGGCGGTTCAACGGCGTCGTTGCTCAGAATTGGTACTGAGGATTTAAAGTAGTGACTAAATCATCAACTTTGAATTTCCGCACCTGCGCGAATTCAAGTGAGGACGCACCGTTTACAAGTTGATACTAGGGCACTGACGTTTAAAGCCGCACTGTCAGGTGCTGGCAAGGGAGGGGAGGACCTGTTGCGGGTTACGTGTGCTGGGAAAGGGGAGCTGGGGTGTCTGGAGATACCTGCGGACAGCTTGCCGGAGGATGAGGCGGCCAATGCTGAGGGGAGGGGCTTGGGGGGGGGGATAAGGAAGTTTCTGGCGGCGTGCGGCATGGAGATGGGCGCGAGCCCGGCGCGCTCAACGAACGTTCGCGTGTGCGGGCGCCCTGGACGTGGCATCAGCTATGCGCACAAGGTCAACCAGTGGTTTACGTCGGCTTTAGGCCGCGAGTGCATGCTGGTTCGCCAGGAGCCCCCCAGTGCAGGGAGACGCGTGTCGCCGGAGGGGGAGGTGGGACTCAAAAGCTCCATCTCAGGCACTCCTCCTACTGGGCCGCTCTCATCGTCAGCCTCCTCCTCCTCTTCCATCACAGACGCCGCGCATAGGGCTGTGGGGATTGGGGCTAGTGGAAAGGGTATAGGGGAAAGGGCCAGCTCAGAGAACACGGAAGGCAACGCAGCGCGTGTGTCCTACCACTCCAACGGTGGGCAGCTGCTCATGGTGACCGAGGAGAGCATTGCCGGTCTGTGGCGGCGCCTGCGTTTATCACCTCCCTCTGAGGTCCATGCGGTGTCAGACACGGGCGAGAACGTCTTGGAGAACTTGGGCCGCGGCGGAGGAAGCGTCGAAGTGGGGCCGCGCCGGAGTATATTTGGCGAGTGGGAAGAGGCGCGCTTGGAGCTGATCATGCGTCTGCGCCCGAATTTGGTTGTGCGGAGGCTCGGCGCGGCGGCCGCTGAAGCAGCTGTCGCCGGGAGATTTGTCGGGGACGAGGGCTGGGAGGAAGAGGGCTGGGAGGATGGCGTGTCCGGTGTGTCCTTTTATTCCTCGCCGCCGCCCGACGATGCTCATTTCGCAAGCACCGTGAAGGAACATAGGTTGTCTGCCACGATGTGCGCACAGGGCAGTGAGGCGGACGAGCTTGGGGTGGTGGGGTCGGGAGTAGGGGTGGCGTGTGCCAAGGGTCCGTGTTTCAGATGCGGCATGGTCAATGTGGACCAGACGTCGGGGCATGTGGGTGTGGAGCCGTTGCTCACGCTTTCGAGCTACCGCCGCGACCCAACGCGCGGTCGCGTTACCTTCGGCCTCCTTCTCGACCTTGTCTCCCTCTCGCGCGCCCCCTGCCCCTCCTCCGACCTCTGCGAGACTGATGCCTCTATAGGATTGTCGATCTCGCAGCCGGGAACGCCTGCGTGGGGAGAGAGGAGCGAAGGCACAATCGCATCGTCGATGCTGCTGCGCTCGGGAGTGTGCCTGAGGGCCACCTTGCGCTCAGGGGGTTCGGACCGCTGACGGGAGAAAAAGAAACTGTGAGAGAGCGAGTAGTATACTTAGCAACATCGCTGCAATCCCTTTGGTTGCATGCCTGTGGCTTCCTAATGAACTTTCTTGGTGTCTCCCTCTCCCTCCCTCTCTCGCCTGATGCGATGAACGCGTAGGATCTCTATTCGCCTGTCATCACATCAGGGCTTTAAAAAATCCTTGATTAGGGCAGCCAGGGCTTTGGAAACGCTGCGTAGAGACAATGGATAAGGAGGAGGAGGAGGAGGAGCACTCCCTCCTCCTCCAGTGGTCCTCCTCCTCCTCCTCCAGTGTCTCTCCGCGGTCGCGCGCACACCTCGTCCTTCTCCTTCTCCTCCTACTCTTCCACTACCGCCACCACCTCTACCACCACCACCTCCTCCTCAGCTTCAGATAGGCTTGATGAGGGCGGCAGAACGACGTGATATGGCCGCTGCGCACACTCAGCAGAGGTAAGTGTGTGTGTGTGTGTGTGTGTATGCGCGCGTGCGCGTTCGCGTTTGCCTTTGCGTGCGCGTGCGAACCAATATATATGGTCTTTCGCTCTCTCCTGCGCGCGCTCTCAACCTCCCCTCACTTGCCCCCCTCTGACCCTCCGCTCCCTCACTGCGCGATGAAGGTGTTTTGACAGGTGTGTCAGCGTACACACGCACGCACACACACAGACACGCACGCACGCACGCACGCACGCACGCACACGCATCACACACACACATCACCACTTCGCTTCAGGGCCACAACCATAGCATCTTCCTCCTCCTCACTCATTTGGGTGATGTCGAGGGATGCCAGCGCGAACTCAGCAGCCGAGAGAGCGAGCTTGTCACATCGTCTGTGACCTTTCTCAGCTTTGTTCGTCATATCGTTTGTGACATTGCGCACCTGGTGAAGGGAATCAAATGCATGTGCATTATTAGATCTCTTTTGCTCCTTTATTAGGTCTATTTTGCTTCTTTATTAGGTCTCTTTTGACTGTCGCCTTGCGCACCTGGTGAAGGGAGTCAAGAAGGGCGCGCGAGTGCTCACTTGCGGTCTTGAGCCTATGTATGTATGTATGTATGTATGTATGTATGTATGTATGTATGTATGTATATATATATATACATACATACATACATACATATACACACATATATACGTGTATACATACATACCTTTCTGCCGATTCCCCAAGGTCAATTCGAACGCGCGGTTTATGTAGCTTTTGCAGCACTGGAATAATTGCTGCTTCCATTCTGCAATTCATCTCGCCGCTCAGCGTGGACAGACGTTGCAGCCTGTGTGTGTGTGTGTGTGTGTGTGTGTGTGTATGTATGTGTGTCTGTCTATGTGGTGTGTGTGTGTGTGTGTGTGTGTGTTTGTGTGTGTGTGTGTACCCTTGTGCTAACTCTTCCACAACGCCATCTATCCGCTCTGGTTCCGCGCGACGAAGCGGCGAGGTTTGGGGATTTGTTCCAGCAAGCGCCGCGTGAGCATGAAGCAGGTCGTCTCTTTGACGTTCAACCTCTTTTCTTGTTCGCTGCGCCTCATCAAGCTGCAGGACAAGTGCATCCAAACGCGCATGCACGTTGACATGCGCGCCCTTTTCGAGCCCTGCATTAGCTTTTTTGTGTTGCCCTCCCTCGCCTCCTTTTTTGGCCCCCTGCAAGATAGAAGGTGGAATCTCAAAGAGGCCTGTGATGGAAGAAGAGAAAATGCTGCCCTCCTTTTTGCTTCCACTGCCCGCAACCTGGGCGACAGCGTTGAGCATCTGCGTGTCGTTGGCCCAATTTTGCTGCGCCCCATCCTGCTCTGAAAGAGAAGCCAAGGCCATGAGCTGTAGAAAGAAGTTGTCTTCGGCGGGAGAACCCTCTCCACCCTCCACAAGCGCAGCCCCCTGTCCTTCGCCCGCCAGGCCCATAGACTCGCAGGCCCGCCCCAAGGCTTCTGCGTCGTCTGCGCCAGGCTCTTCTACGAGGGCAGAATCGATGCGTTGCAGCAGAAATTCGACGGCCCGCAGACGGTAGTGCCTGCGTGTCGGGAGTCGGTGCCGGTCATCAAAGCTCGCAAGCCCGCGTGTCTCGCGCGCAGGTGTGCACATGCGAGCGCACCAAATGCACCCGTACCCGAAGAGCAGCGCACCGCATTCTTGGTTGTGATGGGCGACAAAGCCCATCGCCTTGAGCTCTCGGACCCACTCTGAAATCGGATGCGCACAGGGGCGAGCCCAGTCAACGCGCCGCGGAGAAATCGGGTATCACAGCACGATTGCACCCCGCCCCGACGGCAGAGTGGGAGCACGCGACGGCGGCACGCACACACCGCAAAAACGCATCACATCACGCAGCTCTGACACCTTCTTGCGGCATGTTAATGTTCAAAAAATTGTACACGAACGTCCTTCAGGACACACACAGGGAAGTCCAGGGTGTCAAGACGACTTAAATATGGAGAGCGAGGACACGCCGCCGGCTTCCCACATCCTTCATTAAGAGGCGCACAAAAGGGTTACCGTATCATACGACTTCTCTGTAGGGGTGTGCAGCGATGACATCGAGCCCAACACGCACGGCGCAGGAGCCGGCATACATTATTTGGGAGTCCTTCAACCCCCCAACAAACTCCTCATCGGGTCGTCAGCGCGCGGACCGCGTCGCCGAAGCCAGTTTGACCGAGGCTTCTCAGGCTCCTCAGGAAGCCGAAATTGTGTCGCTGGATCCTCAGGAGGCCGAATATGCGTCGCTGGATCTCAACGATGTGTGCACAGTCTCCGAGATCCAGCGCCAGGTTCCGTGGTGAGGGTTTAGTTTTAGAGTCTAGGGTTTAGGGTTTGATAGATGCAGCGGCAGGTTTCTGCTCGCGCGCTCTCTCCCTCCCCCCTCACTTCTCTCTGCCTGCCTCCTCCACACTTGTGTGCTCGTGTTCTTGTGCTCGCTCATCACGCCTCCACTGAGCCCGCGACGCGCACGTGCGTGCTCGGAACAGGGGTACGTGCGTGAGAAAGTGCTTACGACGTCACGCGCGCCGGCATCGCCAGAGTTATCTGAGAACAAAATGTTCCACGCCAGTATGAGGACACTGAATCGCCATGCGCAAGCCCGGTCTCTTCGGGACCCAAAGGTCCAAGGACTGCACAATCGGCTTTCGATCTTTTACGAGAGTGTGAACCCCGACCACCTGGGGAACGTGTCTGCCATTGTGAAGTTGTTTGAGGGTAAGAGCGCTATCTTCCATCCGCTCACGTCCGACAGTCGCGTGCACCTTGTTAATCAGCAGAGCTTCGCTGCAGTGCTCACCGCCCAGGCGGAAGGCGGGGAAAATCGCGACGCGGAAAAGTGCTCACAGTCGCAAGTTAGAATTTAGAAAAATTCAGTATGTCTGAATCGTTTCGGATGTGCTACACGAGAAGCATGTTGTGCCTCCGAGTCCACGCTCGGCATTTGTAAACGTATCAACCCTAATCTGTGTACATTTCTTCACGTATATCTGCATGAACGTGTGTGTGATGTCGGCAATGTGATACAGCACTGCTGTTTAGTTGACCGCTTCACACGGATGTGACATACGCGTGCAGATGAAGGCGCTTCTGATGCGGCGCTGCGAGATTTGAACATGGTGAGACCCTCCAAACGGTTGGCGTGCTGATAAAGTCGGCGGTGGCGGCGTGCTCACACCTATGATTTTTTCGCAGGAGCTCAGGAACACGTACGGTAAAGACCTCGACATGCACGAAGCTGCATTGCGAGAGAGCAAGGATGGCCGCGGCGAGCCTTCCCCCCCGGGGCAACGCAACTCTGCGGCGCCGGCGGAGGGCAAATGCCTAGTCGGCGACGTGGCCCTGCAAGACGATGGTCTGCTCGCACACACGCACGCCACTCACGCGCAACAGCGTACAAACAGATGTGCAGTCATCCCATGATCGTGCATGCACACATCTGTGCTGTCATGCAGGCATGCATTGTGCATTCATACCCGACCAAGATGTTGATAGACATGACCTGGGCACACAGCGGATACGGTAGAACCAGACTACAATCTGCTTCAGGCCGCGCAACTTCGTGTGCTTCAGGCCCGCGCAACTCTCCAGGCTATGGGGGTGGGGCAGAGGCAACAAAGAGAGCAGCAGCAGCAGCAGCAGCAGCAGCAGGACCAGAAGGCATCGCGATGCGAGGAGGAAGAGCCCAATGTTCTGCACGTCGAGGCGGAGCTGGAAGCCGCGGCGGGAGCGATAGAGGCGAGCGAGGGCATCGAGAAAATGGGGACAGCTTCATTCAGGTGATAATGCACGTTTGCCCGGCTTGTTTTGCATGTTATTACCTGCCGTTTGTGTGCACGACACGCGTTGTCCGTTCATCTCTGTACTTCTGTGCGGCAAACAGGAAGAAATCGGAGATCGACGAGAGGATGGAGTTCATTGGCATCAAGAACTTTACTTACGAGACCAAGGGCATGGACACAATAAGGTTTGACAAGAGTTCTAAATGTTGTATATAGAAGGTGACGTACATAGCGCGTTGGGCACTGGTGTCTTCGCCATTAAACGTTTCCAAGAGTCGCCCACTCTTCTAGGCAACTTTGACACATTGCATTACCAGCGTCACAAACACTGCGCACTTCATTTATTTCCCCCGAGCACATCCCACATTCCCCTACACGAGCTACTACACTTAAATATACTGGTATGGTTGCTGCTATGCCTTTGTCTGAAGCGGGGAATAAGTCTTTAGTAGCTGTCTCTGCTGTAATTCACATGAGGTGAGCAAGTTTAAGCGATTTGGTGATCGCATCGCAATGTGCCTCCTCGGCAAGCTGTATGCTGCTGCCATTACTGCGTCTCGCTACAGTATCATTGAATACGATGTTGCTGTCAATGACGACAGTAGTCAAAGCTCTCACCTTGTCGAGGCTGCCACGCGTGTGCAGCTCGGCGTATGAAGTATGCGGGCGTGTGATGAAGCCCCTCTTGTCAGGCCTGGACGCAGTTGGCGACCTCGGTAATTCTCTCGTTGCTTCTCCCGCTCGAATCCGCATTGCTTCGCGCGTGCTCCATGAAGGGAGTGTAGGAGGCGGGAGAAGCGGAGACGAAGAAGCAGGCGCCCACGCTATCGGTAGGAGCAGCGGCGGCGAGCGCGATGGCCGGGGCTGTAGGCGACCAGGGCCAGCTGTACTTGCAGAGCTCCCACAGCAGAGCAACGGGCCAGAGGAACAGGCGAGAGCCGAGGACCTAGGCGCAGAGGGCGGCTGGCGAGGCAGAATGCAGAGTCGGATGCACATGTTGCAGGACCACGTTGAGAATCGGGCGCGAGACGGACAGGAAGAAGACTTGAAGGGCAAACTGGCTCAGATCCAGCTGCTGCGACTTGAATTGGAGGCTTATAGCAGTGGATCGAGCTCCATCGGCTATGACTCCGGGGACAGCACTTCGCATCATAGCGAGCACCTTGAGAATTTTCCCTCAAAACGTAGGTCTTTCTCTGACTCTCCCCCCAAGCGCCTTCAAGCTCCAACAAATCAACCTCGTTGCACTAGCTCCCAAGGTGAGGCTTGACGCTTCAGCTCTGAAGAGTGTTAAGAGTGCGTGCAGTGAAAGAGAGGTTCAGGAGACGGGACAAAAGCAAAACGAGAGAAAAGTCAATTCTACTGAACGGATCCACAGCCGATTGACACGGGTACGCTGTGCTCTACAGGTGTATGTATGTGTATATGTGCATATGTCGTATTGTAAATATCTAGGACACTGACCTTTGGCAAGGCGCAGGTGCGAGAGAGGGGCACGCCCTAGAATCTATCCTTGAGGCTGAGAGACAGCGTCATATTGCGGCATTTCGAGCATTGGCACGCGCCGAGGCAGGTGATTGCGACAGACACAAAGCTCGTAAGAGAGAGAGTGAGTCAAGAGGAGCGGGGGGTGCGGGAGATGGACTCTTCCAACAAACGTGCACATGCACTTGCACGTTCGCATGCATGCTCATCACCTGGACGCTTCAGTTTTTAAGGGTGCGTGCAGTGAAAGAGAGGTTCAGATGCCAGGGCTAAAATGAGAACGAAAGAAAAGTCAATTTACAAATCCTTGATCCCTAACTGTCAACCCCGGATCTTGAACCCCTTGGCCGGCTCCAGAGGCGATTTAAACCCTAGAATCTAAACCCCGAACCCTGAAACGTCAAACCTAAACCCTAACTACTGAACGGATCCAGAATTGGTCGAGACTGGGCTTGCTTTTCTGCCTACAGAACTGGACTTTGGGGAGACAGAATCAAGATGCACAAATGGGAATGGGCGGCCCCTTCCCACCCCTCCTGACCCCTCACCCTCCACCCCTCTCCCCACCTCTCCCTCCGATGAAGAATGGCCACAGAAGGCTTGGGCTGCACGTTTACGTGGAAAGAATGTGCAAGGTGAGAGAGAGACGGGGGGGGGAGAAGGAGTGTTTGAGAAACACAAGTGTTCGTTGAGACAATTTAAAGTATAGTGCACATGATTTCATCCCGCATACTTGCAACCACCAAACACCACCGACACCCACAAGCACACACATCCCTGCAAGCAGAAGCACAACGTACCGTGCCGCGTTCCTGATTTGGGGAATGCGCGCCCTGCACACTCATGCACAGACTTGATCACTTTGAATCAGGTGGCGGGAGTTGGGACATGTCTGTGTCGTTTGGTGGGAAGGGACAGAAGGGAAGTGGGGAGGATGTCAAGCGGACAAACACTCTGCACCACTCTAAGCCTCAGCATGTGAGTGCCAAGACGACAAACTCCAGGATCTCCAATCTGCCTCGTCCTCTCCCTCCCCTCCCTGAAGGGCAAAAAGGTACGAGGGGGGGAATAGAGAGGGGGCCGAAGAAAAAGAGGACGATGAGTGGTAGTAGAATGCTGTGGGGCTTCTCTGTGTCTGTGTGTCTGCAAGTCGCTTTAGTGTCGTGTGACAGTACTAGTGTCAGGTGACAGTATTAGGTTCACGTGACAGTACTAGCTTCTCTGTGTCTGTGTGTCTGTAAGTTGCTGTTCTTGCTGACGTGGATTGTGTGCAGGCAAGCTTTGGCACCGTTTGACAAGCCTGTCTTTTTGAGGCACCGCTAGGGTCTGCATAGAGTAAGGAAATTGACAATTTGCCGTCGCGAATTTACAAGTTGTCGTGATTCACACATGAATTTCATGACGATGCCGGAGGCACAAATCAAGTTAGCGAGATTCGCGTTGTGTGTCAATAAAACCTTCCCTCTTTTTTTCGTAAACCCTAGTCCAATGCGCCAAACAGACGAAAACACACGCTGCTTACCTACCAGCGTGAAAAATAAATGAGGAATACTAAATCCGATTCCGTCCCCCCTCCCGCTGCACAAAAGACGCTGCACAAAAGAGCATTGACTCCGGACGCCTGTCAGATGGCAGCTGCAATCCAAGTCCCTGCTTCTTTTCTCCCTCGAGGCGGTGTCACCCGAAAGAGGCGTTGTACTTACCGAACTTCAGTCATCTATTTGATTGTCAATAAACTTCTCCCTCTCTCTCTTCCTCTCTCTCTCTCTTCCTCTCTCTTCCTCTCTGTCTATGAAGAGACCTGTGTTGAATCACTCAAGAGATCAAGAGGCCCGTGTTCGATGAATCAATCGCAATCAATCCTACACACCTCCCCCCACACACCAAATTCCCATGCAGAATGCAAGGCAATGGCTGAATAAACCTTTTTTTTTGATAGGGACTGACCCCCAGTTTTTCTATAAAAATGTGTGTTTTCCTGTATAAGTACTTTCCTATAAAATGTGTATTTTCTCATATAAATGAAACTAACTCGGCGAGAGAGACGGGCACTTAAAATCCGTGATGGCTTACATATTGGAGACATTGTAGTGGCGTTCTTGGGAAGCTTGTTGGCAACCCCGTCATTTCCAAAGCCCTTAATGCCAAAAAGGTCTTTCGCGGAATTCCCCCCCGTTTTCAGGTACCAGTAGTATAGATATGTACAATAACGATGTCGGTAAGACATTTATGAAGTAAATGGCACTCTAACGAGCGCCACCCTTTATTTTACTTCATAAGCTTCACAACCCTGTGCTCCCCCCTTACCGACATCGTTATTGTACATATCGTTTATATTCATGAAACCCACCCATCCACCCATACCTCACACACCGCCCACCCATTCCTTAAACCCACCTATCCACCCATTCGTGACATAATCAATTGCTCCATTATAATATTGTTATGATAACATAATAATATTATATGCTTTTGACCATGGTTTTTTTCAGTGGTTTTTTTTGGGATCGTAGAGCAAAGCTCTATAAAGTCGAAGACTTTAAAACGCTCATCAATGTTCATACGTTACCCGGGCAGACAGAAGGGTTGAAGGGTGGGTTTAAGGAATGGGTGGATAGGTGGGTTTAAACAATGGGCGGATAGGTGGGTTTAAGGAATGGGTGGGCGGTGTGTGAGGTATGGGTGGATGGGTGGGTTTCATGAATATAAACGATATGTACAATAACGATGTCGGTAAGGGGGGAGCACAGGGTTGTGAAGCTTATGAAGTAAAATAAAGGGTGGCGCTCGTTAGAGTGCCATTTTACTTCATAAATCTCTTACCGACATCGCTAT
>Ga0315905_10008698_pt1 | contig 10272 bp, 9 predicted proteins | sample LakEriMetagenome_5_FD_203522 | JGI IMG/M metagenome (GOLD analysis project Ga0315905, IMG submission 203522) | Freshwater fungal communities from buoy surface, Lake Erie, Ohio, United States - Buoy 4 MA121 | ecosystem: Environmental > Aquatic > Freshwater > Lake | place: USA: Lake Erie, Ohio... | reverse complement strand
TTAAAGTCCGACAGAATTTGTTTCCGGTTCGGGCTGGACAGTGCAACGCAGGTTTCGGGCCGGACCGACGGTGCACTGGATCCAGCACTTGGCATGTACTGGGCCTGGAACACCGGATATATTCAATGCCGGCTCGAAGGTTATTCTCCGGAATCAAAAGGGAAGAAGGGAAAATTTGAATTTCATCTGGGCGGTTACGCCACTCCTTACTCCACCTCTTTCAAAATGTGTATTGATCTGTCGTCTGGTGCCGAAAATCCTGTAATTCAGGTGAATCTGAAGCCTCTGATGGATGCGGTTCCGCTGAATAAAAAGTGGTCGGTTCTTACGCCGGGTGCGGAAGCATGGGAGCTATCGCGGCTGATTGGAAATTCCTTTCAAAGTGCTGCCGTAAAATGAGGCCAAGCATCCCTGCGCTGCTGAGTTTGTTCCTGCTGGCTCTTTTTTCGGCTGCAGCCATCCGGAATGCAGGCCCGAAAAAGCGATCAGTTTCCATACCAAACGGCTGGCCGGCACCAGTTTACAAATTCGAAAAAAATCCGCCCACTTTCGAAGGTTTTGAGCTTGGCCGCGCACTTTTTTACGATCCGGTTTTATCCCGGGATTCCAGTATTTCCTGTTCTTCCTGTCATCTGAGTTTTACCGGATTCGCCCATACAGACCATGAGCTCAGTCATGGGATAGAAGGCCGCATCGGAAAGCGCAATGCTCCTGCCCTTGTAAACCTGGCCTGGAGTCCGGTTTTTCATTGGGATGGCGGTGTCCTGCACCTGGAGCAGCAGGCCATCAATCCGATTTCGCATCCCGATGAAATGGGGAATTCCTTGCCGGAAGTACTTCGAAGGTTGAACCGCTCTGCAAAATACCGGCAGAAATTTTATGCGGCCTTCGGTGATTCGCTGATCCGCACGGAAACCCTGCTGAAAGGTCTGGCACAGTTTACCTACAGCCTGATTTCATCGGGTTCGCGCTACGACCGCTACATGGCCGGTGATACGGCGGCGCATTTCAACGAACAGGAAAAAAGCGGTCTGGCCTTATTCCGCAAACAATGCGCTTCCTGCCATCCCGAGCCCTTGTTTACCAATTTTAAATTTGAAAATAACGGACTCCCGCAGGATAGTCTGGAGCCGGATTCGGGCCGCTATCTGATTACCAAGAAAAAAGCAGATGTTTTTCGTTTCAAAGTTCCTTCGCTACGAAATATTGATGCCAGCTTTCCCTACATGCACGACGGCCGCTTTCGTACGCTGCGGCAGGTAATGGATTATTATGCAGCTAATTCTTCCAGGTCCACAACCACAGGGAAAAAATCCTTGTCTGATGATTATCAGCTGGGTGATAAAGAAAAGAAGGATCTTATTGCCTTTCTTCTGACCCTTTCGGATACGGGCTTTCTGCGCAATAAAGAATTTCAACATCCTGATTTTAAATGAAAAAGTTCTTACAAACGATGCTACTGGTGCTTGTACTTTCACCGGTGGTTTTGGCTCAGACAAGCCCAACGATTACTTCATGGCTAATCAACACCAGCGGCCTTACCGGAAGGCATTATGTGAATGGTAATTCTACTCCGATTGTGGATACCTTTCAGGCCAATGTGCAGTGGGTGAAATATTCCGATAATTATGTCTATCTGTATGCCAACGGTATTCCGGGCTATGTGGTGGGACCTTTCATCAACAATCCCAAATCAGTTCTTCCGCAACACAGGCTCTACAAGATTCCCCGTAATCCCCAGCCCAATACCGGAACACCTACGGCGGTAGGTCCCGGAAAAAATGGCTTGTTCATTAATGGCGTTCCTTATTTCAATGCCGGTGACGGAAGGTCTTACAACAACGCCAATCAGTGGCACAACAATGCTTTCGTATTTGAGAATAATGGGGTGGATTGCTCCAAAGGTCATCCGGAGGTGCAGGGTAGTTACCATCACCACCAGAATCCATCTGCATTTAATGTGGCAGCGGTGGTTAATTCCAACATTTGCAACCCCTATCTGGCAGATGGCCTTTATGTGCCAGACAGCAACCAGCATGGGCCACTCATCGGTTTTTCCTTCGATGGCTTTCCGGTATATGGTGCCTACGGCTATGCGGACCCGATGAATTCGTCCTCGGCCATCAAACGCATGCGGCCTTCCTGGCAATTGAGAAATATAACCAGCCGGACCACCCTTCCGAACGGAACTTCCGCTGCGGGTCCCGCCATCGGGGCGCCCATTCAAAATCCCGGTTCTGTAATCAATGCTGTTCTTGGTGCCTATAAAGAAGACTACGAATATGTGGCCGGCTCCGGCGATCTGGATGAGCACAATGGCCGCATTTGCAAAACCCCGGAATATCCGGCTGGGATTTACTGCTATTTTGCCACCATTGACCAGAATGGAAATTCGCTTTATCCCTACATCACCGGCCCAACCTATTATGGTGTAGTAGAAACCAGTAATTTTCAGATGGGCCAGCAGGTCGTTATCAACGAGCCTGTCACGGATTACAACCCTGCAGTAACTTCAGCTCCAAATCCGGAATCAGCCAGCCTCAATTTTACCATTTACCCCAATCCGGGCCACGATATTCTGGTGGTTCAGTCATCAGTTTCGATGCGGGAAAGCCAGGTGATTAAGCTGATGAATCTCGGTGGAAAAGTGCTGTTTACTGAAACCATGAATCAGGGAAGCACCATGTGCTATTTTGATACGCAAACCCTTTATCAGGGCATTTACCTGATTTGCATTGAAGGAAAATCAGGAAGGAAATTCAGCAGAGTTATCATCGGAAATTAAGACAGTCAAACATTTTTAGTCCATAATTATTAAATGAAAAAATCCCTTTTCCTCATAGCCGTTTCCATGCTCACCATGGAAACTGTTGCTCTTCTGGCCCAGACCAACCCGGCCATCACCTCCTGGCTGATTAATACGGACGGGCAAAAATCCCGGCGCTATGCAGCCGGAAGTTCCACCATCATCAACGGTACCGATTCGGTGAATGTGCAGCGGGTGCAGTATTCCAATGATTTTGTGTACATCCGCACCAAAGGCCTTCCGGCTTACCCGACCGGACCCTTTCAGGATGGGAATCCTTCGGTTGCTACTAATCAAAATGCCATTTTCAAATTTCCGCTGAATCCGGTGCAGAACACCGGAACACCTACTGCCACCAATGGTGGTAATATCGGGGTTTTCATCAACGGCGTGGCACTGTTTGATTACCGTGATGGGGTGGCCTGGAATCCCAATACCAATGCACTTTGCGGAGGTCCCGGTAATCCGCCCTGCCCCGGTGGACCAGCTGCCAGCATGAGCTGGAACCGTGATGCCATTCCGGCAGAGAAGCCTGGCTTCGATTGCGCCAAAGGACATCCGGCCATGGGCAATTACCATCATCATCAGAATCCTTCGGCATTTCGATTCGATCTCAGTGTGATTTCCAATGTCTGCGATTTGTATGTTTCCGATGGCCTTTATACGCTTGATTCAACACAGCACTCACCGCTGCTTGGCTTTGCCTACGATGGCTTTCCGATTTATGGCGGATATGGATTTGCCAATGCCGACGGTACAGGTGGCATTGCCCGGATGAAATCGGCTTATAAGCTGCGGAACATCACTGCCCGGAATACCAGTCCGACCGGCCAGTCGGTAAGCGCCGGACCTGCCGTGAGTGCTACCTATTACCTGGGCTATTTCCGTGAGGATTATGAATTCATTGCCGGTACTACGCCGGATGTACTGGATGTGCACAACGGCCGCTTTGCCGTAACACCGGAATATCCGAATGGAACCTATGCCTATTACTGCACCGTAGATAAAAACTGGAATTCGGCTTATCCCTATGTGGTTGGTCCGACTTTTTATGGCACTACCGCCAACCGAAAGGTAACCAGCATTACAGAACCCGTTACGACTTATACACCTGTTGTAACAGCAATGGAAGACTCAAAAATGGACAAAGCCAGCCTGTTGGTTTTTCCGAATCCGGCGAAGGATTTTGCCATCGTTCAGACCAGAAGCCTGAACCGGGAAGGCCTTGAGGTTGAATTGCTCGATATCCGCGGACGCATTCTTCAGTCGCATCAGATTCCACAGGGTAGTACCTTTTGTATTATGGATCTTCAGACCTTGTATGCCGGCTATTATGTGGTTCGGATCAGGCAGGCCAGTCGGGTGCAGATTCTGTCTCTTTTGATTTCGGAGTAAGACATCAGGCAGAAAACATTGAATGCCATCTTCAGGGAAAGTTGATGGCTATTCGGTGGAATTTTCTATTTGCCTTCAAACTCTTTACCAGCTCTGCGCCAGGGGGCGAAGCGAAAATCGCCTGCCGGCGAAGGCGGCAGGAATTGCAGCAAAGCACCCGGTGCCACGCAGGGCGTGGCAGGCGCCCAAAATCCTGCCCGAATTACTTTCGCTTGATCATTTCATTTTGAAATTGAAATGCTTTCGACATTTTTGGCCTGTGATTTTTATGGACAACAAATTTACTCCGCAGCGGATTCTCAGCATCGATATCGGAGGAACCGGAATAAAAGCCTGTTTGCTGGATTCTGAAGGGGAAATGCTGGAAGATTTCCGGAAAATTGCTACCCCGGATCATGCAAGTCCGGAAAATATTTTGTTCGCCATCATGCAGCTGGTATCCGGTTTTGGTGGATTTGATGCCATTTCTGCGGGCTTTCCGGGATATGTTCGTGATGGCATTGTTTATACGGCACCGAATCTTGCAAAGGGTGCCTGGCAAAATGTAAATCTCAATCAGCTCCTGAATGAAAAACTCGGCCGGCCGGCGAAGGTGGTAAATGATGCCGATTTGCAGGGGCTCGGTCTGGCAGCCGGTTCAGGTCTTGAAATGGTGATGACGCTCGGTACCGGCTTTGGGACTGCTCTGATGCTGAACGGAACACTTTTACCTCATCTGGAACTTGCCCATCTACAGGCTACCAAAAGCAAAGATTATGATGCCTGGATCGGTGAGGCCGCGCTTCGTAAATACGGCGAAAAAAAATGGAATGAGCGTATGGAAAAGGTGCTTCAAACCTTCCGTACGGTAGTGAATTACGATAAGCTGTACATCAGCGGGGGTAATGCCAAAAGATTAAGCGTTCACCTGCTGGAAAACGAAAAAATTGTCAGCAACCGGGAAGGAATCCGCGGCGGTTCAAGGCTTTGGAAACATGCCGTAAGCTCATCCTGAGCCTGCAGAAAAAGGTAAAAACAAATTGCCCGGGCAGAAGCCGGGATAAGGCTGAAGGCCAATGGCTGGTTCCCCGGCCAAAGCATCCAGAAGTCCATGGAATTCTTTGGGTTTAAACCCGGAATCCGCAGCACTGCTCTGCGAATCCGGTTTGTTTCAGGATTATGCTTCTGAGGTTCATCTTCCGCTCTGGCACTTTATTCTAAAATCCCGATCTGTCCCTTTGAGCCTGCAAGGATGAGAAGCTTTCCTTTTCTGGCTTTTCCTGCTACATGAAAACCTTTCTGTACAGAAAGAGGCTGCCAGTTTTTTCCGTCGTCGAGGGAAATATCTACTCCGGAAGGGCCGGCTGCCAGAAATGATTTTCCTCCGGCTGGCGCAATGCATTCCCTGTATCCTCCTGTGGGTATTTGAGGGAAAATCCAGGTCTTTCCTCCATCTTCTGACACAAAAACATGGTCTTTTTTCAGCGTATCCATTTTGTAATCACCACCGGCCACCATCCAGCGCATGCCATCAATATGGAGGCTGAAAATACCCCGGCTGTCTGTGCCCTGTAAAATGGGAACGGAGATTTTTTTCCAGGATTTCCCCTCATCCTCTGAATACCAGATTCGCGATTTGATTCCCCCGGTAGCTATGGCAATTTTCTGTTTTTCCCAAAGCCGGATGTTGCTGCCACTGGCGGCAAAAGATGCTTCTCCTGAATCCAGTAGTGGTCGCTGGCTTTCCGCTGCTTCCAGCCAGGATTTACCGCCATCGCTGGTTTTGAGGATAAGCATGCGGCCATTGATCGGATCGCCGTAAATGATTCCCCGTTTTTCATCCCAAAAGTCAACTCCATCCGGAAATGCTTCTTTGGCCGTATTCCGGTAAACCTCAAGCCAGTTTCTGCCGCCATCTTCAGTGCGGAGAACAACAGCCGGGCTTCCGGCATTTGCAATCACAGCCCGAAGAGAGTCGAAGGCATACAGGGTGCGGAAATCGCTGCTTTGAAAGTCTGGGACGGTGAAAAACTGCCAGGTTTTGCCTCCTGTAGCCGACCGGCCAACAGTTCCCAGCGTGCCGGCCAGCCATGCTACCCGGTCATCCACCACCGACAAGGCCCGGAAGGAGGCTTTTGTTTCGGATGGGATCATCCTGATCTGGCAAGCAGCAAACAAATCCAGGCATAAAAATAGAATCAGGGTCAACAGCCTTTTCTGGCATTGGCTGCTCCTGATGCCGGTATTTTTCACATGTATAGGTCCTGAATTCATACAGTGCATAATTTTCGAAAAACCCGGTTCAGGTTCTGATGCCCGGAAGGATTACAGTTCGGGTTTCGCTTTAAAATCCTGAGCTGCATGCTCTGTTCTGCAAATCGGATATCCGGCACTGCTGGTGTAAATCCATTTCCCCGGTCTTCTGCTTTTTTTCCGCCGACAGGGCAGTTTCTGCCGTCGGGCCTGTCGGTAATGAAGAAAAAAGAGCGTGTTTCTGCTTCCAGGATTGTGTCCATAGTTTCTTATTGTTGTGCAGGATGATCAGTCAAATCTGTTAAAAAAATCTGACCTGGAAAATTTCATTCGGAATTGAAACCTCAATTCTTCCTTTCCGGTAAAGGCCTGTATCCGGAAGTTCCGGAATAATTGCAACCTAAACCGCCTATGTCATGAACCAGTACTCTTATCCCGGAAAAAACAGAAGGCTCCTCCTCATTCTTCTCCTCATTTTTGCCGTTGCATTGTTCGCCGGTGTCAAAACCGGGCGGTCCGCTGTGTTTCTGCCGGTAGATCTTTTTCTTTGTGGCGCCCTACTGCTCCTGCACAGGAAGCAGAAAAGTCTGAACGGAGATTAAAATTTACCGGCTTCAGTGAACTCTGTCGCCTCGAATGCTGAGGGAAGAGATTATGTTTGCTTCGGCAGCCAGAATTTCATCCCAGCGTTTCTTTACAGTTGATTCCGGCTGGTATTTTTTTGCCAGTGCAAGAAAACGGCTGTAATGCCCGGCTTCAGACACCATAAACTCATAGTAAAATTTCCGGAGGCCGGCATCTTCCAGTCCTTCATAAAGCAGCTTGAAACGCTCGCAGCTTCTGGCTTCAATCATGGCACAGAGAAGCAGTTTTTCCATCAGCTGAGCTGGACGGCTTCCGCCTTTCTTTTCTGCTGCAGTTAATTTCAGCACATATTCATCCTGCCGGCAGCGACCCAGCTGAAACCCTCTTGCCCGGATTTCTGCCAGCACCCGCTCAAAATGGCCCCACTCTTCGGCCACCATTTCACTTACTTCCTCTACCATTTCTGTGAATTCCGGAAAGTTGATGATCAGTGAAATTCCGGATGAGGCAGCTTTTTGTTCGCACCAGGCATGATCATCAAGAATATCACCGATGCTTTTTCCGGCAATGTTCACCCATCGAGGATCGCTTGCAAGCTTCAGGCCCAGCATGGAGATTATTTTTCGTCCTTCTTTTTCTTCTTCTTCTCCTCCTTTCCTTCTTTTTGGCCGAATACCGAGAAATGTATGTAGCGCTTCGGGTTTGCCTTCATATCACCGAGCAGCGCATTGAGGGAAGCGGTGGATGCATTGAGGTTGTGGTAGAGGCTGTCGGATTTCAGCAGCTTTCCGAGGGAGCCTTTTCCTTCGTTGATGCCATTGAGCGTTTGGTTGAGCTGGTCGGTACTGCGGTGAAGGGAATGAATGGCGCCTGCAATATCGGCCCGGCTGAGGCTGTCGCCGATTTTGTTGGTTTTATCCAGAATGCCTTTCAATTGTTTTTCCGCATCAAGGAGGGAAGAAGACAGTTTCTGAAGATTTTGGGTGATTTCATGAATTTCATTTCGGCTGTCGGAAACCACACCTGTACTTGCGTCAGATAATTTTTTCACAGATTGCAGCGTTTCACTCAGCCTTTGGGCCGTGGGCTGAAAGGAGGAAACCAGCGTATCAACTGTTTTTACAAGATGCGAAACCTGATTCACCATCGGTTGCGCCTTATCTTCCAGCATGGTTGTAAAGCCAGGAGCCACCGCAGCCCGAATGCTGTCTCCTTCCGCTAGTTCATTTCCACTGCCGGGATCAAGTACAATCATCTTGCCGCCCAGCAGACCATTATTGGAGAGCAATGCTTTTCCGTTTTGGCTGATGACAATGGATTTGTTCACTTCCAGTTCAACCCGTACCGGCTTTGCAGCTCCCTGCATGATGTCGATGTGCTTCACCAGGCCCACCTGATAGCCATTGAGCATCACTGGATTGGATGCCATAAGACCATCAACATTATGGTAAAATACATAATAGGTTCGTGCCGGGTGAAATACATCAGAGCCTTTAAGGAAATCAATTCCTACATAAAGCACCACAAGGGCCGAGAGTACCAGTATCCCGACTTTAAAGTCATTTCTGATTTTCACAAACAATTCAGGATTTTCTCCCGTAATGCAAAGGTAAGCAAGTACGCCGCAAATCAAGATGATGCGGAAAATTTCGCTGCGGATGTTATCTCCGGAATCCCTTCAGCCAGGAGGCCAGCCGGCCCAGGCTCAGCCATTCCTGCAAATAGGCCGAAGGATTCTTCAGGGCCGCTTCACGGAATTCAGCCAGAGCTGTTTCATTCCATAAATCTGGGAGCTTGGAACTGATTTCATCCATCCAGGCGATCAGTTCTTTCAGGGTTTCCGGATGGCTCAGGTAGTCCGGAGCTGAAATGCCAAAACCCTGTTTGCTGCGGCCAGCAAGTTTTCTGCCAAAATGCTGGCTGAAAAGTTCTGAGAGCATTTCCTTCCTTCCTCTGCCCATGCGCCGGGAAAGCGGAATGGAATCTGCATAGCCGGTAATGGAAGGATGTAGAAAGGGAAAGCGGGTTTCGATGCCGAAGGCCATTCCGGCCATGTCGGTCATCCATAAAACATCACCGGGAAGATAATGTTGCTGGTCCCAGCGAATCATCTGATCCAGCAAACCGGCTTTCCCGGCAGGAAGTGGAATTTTGGCTCCTTCCCGGAGCGATGTGCTCAAGCTGGATGATACTGCTGCCTGCCAGAGTTCTTCCGCCGAACCGCTTTCTGCACCTGACCACCGTAATTTTCCCGGTTTCAGCGCAGATAAAGCCCAGCTCAGCAGCCGGTCCGGAATCTTGTCTTCAATGCTCAGCCATCTCCGGAAAAAGGCATGGCGCCGGTATCCGCCAAACCACTCATCGGCACCAGCTCCGGAGAGCAGGACCCGGAGATTCCGCCTGCGGGCAGATTCGGCAATTTTTCGGGTAAGAACATAGGCTGAATCTGCCACCAGCGGACCGGCCTCCGCAGGGCAGCTGCATGCTTTCCGGAAGTCAGCATCTTCACTTTCGACCCAGCAAATATCCAGACCGAATTTTTCTGCGATTTCCTCCACAGCACGGGTGTCGCTGTATCCGGAGGAGTTTTCTGCGAAGCGAACTGAAAAAATCGTCGGCTTCAATCCTTTTTTCAGGCACCAGGCCAGAATCAGTCCGGAATCAATTCCACCGCTGAAGGCAATTCCAAACGGAATGCCGGAAGGGATTACCGCGGAAAAGGCCTGATCGATGGCATCGGAAATTCCGCCAAAATGTATCTCCGGGAAGAGCTGAACACGGAAATGCATGGGTTTATTCTCCCAGTACTCAATGCATTCGCCCGGCTGAAGGCTGTATGCATTTTTCCAGGCCGTGGCTGGCGGGGGGATAAACTTATACTTCAGGTAATAGGGCAGGGCAGAGGTTTCCGGCATGCAGGGAATAAGTCCGGAAGCAAAGATTCCGGCAGGTTCCGAGGCAATAATGAAATAATTGCGGTTGCGGGCATAAAAAAGTGGCTTCATTCCGTATGCATCCCGGTGGACGATGAGCAATTTTTTCCGGCTGTCCCAGAATACAAATGCATACATGCCTTCCAGCATTTTAAGTCCACGCCGGCCGGAGTGCTGCAGCCAGCAAAGCAGAACTTCGGTATCGGAATCACCCAAAAAAGCAAAGCCCTCCAGCCGGAGCTGGCTTCTCAGAAAATCAGCATTGTAAATTTCTCCGTTGAAGATGATCCCGCAATTTCCGTCTGCTGATACCATCGGCTG
>Ga0315905_10008695_pt1 | contig 10274 bp, 11 predicted proteins | sample LakEriMetagenome_5_FD_203522 | JGI IMG/M metagenome (GOLD analysis project Ga0315905, IMG submission 203522) | Freshwater fungal communities from buoy surface, Lake Erie, Ohio, United States - Buoy 4 MA121 | ecosystem: Environmental > Aquatic > Freshwater > Lake | place: USA: Lake Erie, Ohio... | reverse complement strand
TGCCCCCGCAACAAAGTGAAAAACCAAGGTATCCTGGGCTGGGCGAAGCCTTAAAAGATAACCACATCCGCTGCTGGGTGGAGCAGCTAGTCGCAAATACTGGCAACATTTGCGACAAGGGGTGATATTCAGGTGCAAGACCTGGGCTCAGGATACAAACTTTACTCCTATGGAAGTCAATAGAATCCAAAAAAAAGTGCGCGTCAACGCACACGACCTGGTCAAATACCAGATCATGACCGAGGTGATGTTCTTTGGAAGGGAGCACCTGATTCCTTCTGATATAGAATTGCTCACCTTGCTTGCTATGTGGGGACCAATGGAGCTGGGTACATTTTGTACCCGTGCTGCCAAAGCAGTGAACCCTGACATCAAACCAGAGGAGATTGCAGTGCGGGCGCAAAACGTGCGCAACCGCATCGTCAAACTGGAAAAACGGGCGCTGGTTGAGAAAAGTAAGCGCGGAAAAAAGATGATCCAGATAACCGGGCGCATTCCGGTGGCTGCGAAAGGAAACGTGTTGTTGGACTATAACTTCTTAGCAGTTGAGGCCAGTAAAGCGTAAAGAGCTGATTGCTAAAACAGCGCAGCAAATGGAGTTGCCGGTGGAACTGGTGGAAGATATCGTAAGCTTCTTCTATTCTGTCCTGCACAAACGCCTCAGCAGCGGTGATCACCACGCCATCCAGGTTCCCAACCTGGGCACGTTTGTGATCAAACCCAAAAGCCTCCAGAAAAAGATCGAGCACACAGAAAACAAGATCCCATTCCTGGAGAAGATAGACACCATGCGCGCATACGAGGTGCGTTTGGAACGCATCCAAGACCTGGAGAAGTTTAAAAAACTGCAGGAACAGATGCAGGCAGAGCGCGACCGCAAGCAAGGCATTGTTGAAAAAAGAAAATCCAAAACCTATGAAAGATACACTGATACAGATCTGGAAGAACAAGGGGAAGATTCTTGAGGGAATCACCAACCGTGTTTTTAAATCTGAACACGTAGAAGAGATTGCGGCCCAGCGCCAGTCAATCTGCGATACGTGCGAGTTCATTGACAAAAAAGGCACGTCATGTGTCATGCCAGGAACCCAGCCCTGTTGCGGGGCATGCGGATGTTCGCTGGCATTAAAACTGCGCTCATTGTCAAGCGCATGTGACAAAGGAAAGTGGGATGCGGTGGTAACACAAGAAGAGGAGGACATGATCAAATCTAATCTGGAAGCGTAATGTCGTTAGTCTTTGAACCCACAACCCATTCGTACAAGAGCATTGACGCTTCTGATACGACCATCTGGACCAGTGTGACTACACTGATCGGACACTTAAAACAACCTTTTGACAGCAACGCGGTAGCGAAAAAAAGCGCTGCTAACAAAAAAGGCAAATGGTATGGTATGACAGTCGACCAGATACAGGCTGCGTGGAAGAAAGAATCTGACCGCGCGTGTAGCCTGGGAAACTGGTACCATGACCAACGGGAAGAGGACATCACCGGTTGCACAACCTTGCAACGTCACAACAAGGAGCTGCCGGTGATCCGTCCCATGTTTGACGAGAACGGTAAGAAAATGGCACCCTCACAGAAACTGATCGAGGGCATCTATCCTGAACACATGGTATATCTACGCTCAGTTGGTGTCTGCGGACAGTCAGACCTGGTGGAGGTTGCTAATGGTGCAGTGTACATCACCGACTACAAAACCAACAAGGAGATTAAGCAGGAATCCTTTAAGAATTGGGAAGGCATCTCTCAGAAGATGATTTTCCCGGTATCACACCTGGACGACTGCAACCTGAACCATTACAACCTTCAGCTGAGCATTTACATGTACATGATCTTAAAGCACAATCCCAACCTGAAGCCAGGAGGACTGACGATTCACCACATTGTGTTTGAAGAAGAGGAGGAAAAGGATGAGTTTGGATACCCTATCAGCAAATTGGACAGCAACGGAGAACCTATCGTAAAAGAGGTAATTCCCTACGAGTTGCCTTATCTTAAAGATGAGGTCCTTTCTATCATGAGTTGGTACAAGGATAACGCGGCTATGTTAGTTAAGAAGAAAAAGAAGTGAAAGTGAAGTTTGACCATATAGAAGGATTTGGTAAGGTCAGTGACCTGGACTTTATCTACTCAGCACCTTATGGGAAGCTGGAGCCGGGTGAGTCCGGTAGCCAGGCCCTGAAGGAAGGCTGGATCCCGTGGGGAGATGCGTGGTTTAACCTGCGCAGTGTGCGAATTGATTTGCAACAGTACCAACCTGCACAAACCACCCTGCGCCTGCGCAAGAAGGTAAGTGTAGGCAAAGGAAACTTTGCACAAAACCTGAAGCAGTATGAAGCATTGTATGCCGCGTACTGTCAACACCACGGTTTTGCGCGCAACATCACCTGGGAAGAGTTTGGTGATTGCGAAGTGCTGGAGTATCACACGGACCACCTGGTGGGTATCAGCTTGTACAAGGTGTACGATGACCAGTTTGTGGCCATGCAGTTTATCTGGGACTATGCAGAACCTAAACTCTCACTGGGTAATGTGGCTCAGCTGAGCGAGTGTGAAGAGGCGCTTACGCGTGGATGCACGCACGTGTATTTGCTGGGCGGATATGAGCATTGCTGTCGCTATAAAGCAGGGTTCAAGGGATTTGAGTTCTGGACAGGAGCAGAGTGGAACCAGAACATTGATCTGTATTATAAACTGGTGGCACGGGATGAACAAATACAAATCAGTCTGGCATGATGATCTACGAACCCCACAACCGCCTGGAGGTAAATACACCTAAAGGCAACGGTATCATCTGGCTGGTGACAGATTATGGACATGAGACCGACACCATCTACACGGTGCTGCTGGACGAGACGGGAGAGATGTGGCAGTTTACCCATAAGGAACTGCGTGTAAGAATGAACCAAACATTTGGAAGAAATGGTAAAGCTATTTGACATACAAGAGGGCGTCATCATTCCATCAGAACACTGCTACGCGCTGAAGTTCTTGAAGGATATTATGGACGAATACCCTGAGAGCTACATGAAAGTGTATCTCTATCTTTTTTACATGAGCTGTCCCAACCCGGACATGAACCCGTTTTTTGACACGCCTGAAAATGAAAAGGAGGATTTGATTCTATCACAGATCAACCCTGACTTTTCCACAGAGGATGAGTCTGTTCTCTACGCCTTGGAAATGTGTAAGAAGCTTTACGAGACCCCGACCTACCGCGCATATATCGGCATGAAACACATGCTGGACCGCTTGGCTAAGTACATGGAGACCACACCCATTGAACACGGGCGTGATGGTAATATCAACTCCCTGGTTAATGCGGCTGCCAAGTTTGAAGCCATTCGCATGAGTTTCAAAGGTGCTTACAAAGACCTGATGGAAGAACAGAAAAGCATGGTGCGCGGAGGACAGCAACTAGGCTACGACCAGATGTAAGTTGAACGAATACTGACCCTATGGACCCGGATGAACAATGTACTCAGACATACCACTACCAGGAACATCCTGCTGATGCTGGCCATGTTCTTCAACCCTTTTGGTTTCGATGCACTCTTCGCCCTGGTGATGGAGTGCACAGGTTCCTACTGGACTACGGACATCGTGTTCTATGGCGTGTCGGGGCTGTTCTTTGGGTTATACTACTTACATACAAAATACTATCCATATGAAAAGAATCACTGAATCCATTGTATGGTGCTTACTAGCCTTGTCCATTTGGCTGCACCATAAACAATTTTGCCAGCGCCTCGCAGACTGGCTCTGGATGACCGGCTACAAGCTGCGCAAACCTGATGAACCTAAACCTTATCCTACACCCATGCATGAAGACGAGTGGATGTATGACTGGCTTTATCATTACAATGTGTACTCCAAGACATGGTGTGCATACCATAGGGAAGACAGCAATGCATACTGGAGCGGACTGGCTACTACCCATAAAGTGATTGAAGCGTCTTGTATCACATCACTGCTGCAAAAACTGAAGGCACTACAAAATTCCACCGACACATATGAGTACGACAACGGCTATTAAGATCATTGTGCTGCACAAAGCTGATGGCACACTAAAGCGCTACGTTTCACCCTTTGTTCCCAGAATAGGGGACAGTATAGAAATTAATGCCCATACTTACCGCATCCATGAAGTGGTGTGGTGTCCCGACATGTTGCATGTGCGACTGCTTGTGGACGACCTGAAGAACTAATGCATATAAAGATCCCAACCTATGATTACGCCACTGGAGAGTGGAGCCACACGGAATTTGTGACACGTGAAACGTTCCGCGAATTCTTGTGGTCCATCTTCAAGCAGCCTGGTCAATATGCCTTTGACGAGTGTTCCCTGCTGTTCAATAAGCAGGCCCGTAAGTTCAACCAGGATAAATTCTACTGCCCCGCACCGCCCAAGAGTAAAGACTTTGTGGTGTACTGGGACACGGAAAAAGAGAAGTGCCGCAATGGGGTCATATTCAAACATGGTAAGAAGACCTGGTACCTGACCCGTGACTACTACATGTGGCTGAATTTCCTGCCCATCTACAACAAAGAGGTCAGCAAGTTCACGTTCCCGGACGTGCGTGACGCGCAGTACCACATGGCGCTTTACGAGGAGCTGGCCAAACAGAACTATAAGCACGCTGCGATCCTAAAGAAGCGTCAGATTGCATCGTCCTACTTCCATGCCGCCAAGATGATCAACCTGTACTGGTTTGAAGAGGGTGCTATCAACAAGATGGCAGGCTCTCTGAAAGACTATATCGCAGAGAAAGGTACCTGGCGTTTCCTGGAAGAATACCGAAACTTCCTGAACACGCACACCGCGTGGTACCGTCCCAGTAATCCTGACAAGGTGCTGAACTGGGAACAGAAGATTGAGATCAACCAGGGTGGCCGCAAGCGCGACGTGGGTCTGAAATCCGTACTGATTGGACTAGTCCTGGAAAAGGATCCTACCAATGGTGTCGGTGGTCCCTGTACGCTGTTCTTCCATGAGGAGGCGGGTATCGCCCCACACATGGGTAAGACACTGGAGTACCTGTTACCTGCCATGAAATCCGGTATGGTCTACACCGGTCAGTTTGTGGTAGCTGGTTCTGTCGGTGACCTGGAGCAGTGTGAACCGCTGAAGGACCTGATCATGAACCCAGACTCTAAGGATGTGCTGGCTATTGAGACCAACCTGATGGATGAGAACGGACAGATCGGGGAGTGTGGCCTGTTCATTCCTGAGCAGTGGAGCATGATTCCCTGTATTGACCAGTGGGGTAACTCACAGGTAGAGGAAGCGATGGCCATGATCCTGGCAGAACGCGAGGTGTGGAAAAAGCAACTGCGCCCGGATGAGTACCAGCTGAGGGTGTCCCAAAAACCCATGTACATTTCAGAGGCGTTTGCATCACGCGAGGACTCGGTGTTCCCGCTTCACCTGGTAACTCAGCAACTGCGTCGTATAGAAGACAAGACCTATCTCACAGAATACGTAGAGCTCAACCGTGATGAACATGGAAAGATTGAGGCCAAGGAAAGTAAGAAGCTTCCCATCCTGGAATTTCCCATTACACCTAAGACACAAAACAAGGAAGGCGTCATCTGCGTGTATGAGCGTCCCATTAAAGACGCACAGTTTGGAACGTACTACGCCAGCATTGACCCCGTGGCAGAAGGAAAGACCACGACCTCTGAGTCGCTGTGTTCCATCTTTGTCTATAAAGCGTCACAGGAAATTACCCGCCACAAAAAAGATGGCAGCATTGAACAGGTGATTGAGCGCGACAAGATCGTGGCGTCATGGTGCGGTCGTTTTGACGACCTCAACAAAACCCATGAGCGCCTGGAGATGATCATTGAGTGGTACAACGCTTGGACCATTGTGGAGAACAACATCAGCTTGTTCATCCAGTACATGATTTCCCGTCGCAAGCAAAAGTATTTAGTCCCCAAGAACCAGATCCTCTTTCTCAAAGAGCTGATGAGTAACACCAACGTGTACCAGGAATATGGCTGGCGCAACGTGGGTAACATCTTCCGCGGCAACCTGCTCAGCTATGCCGTGCAGTTCATGGAGGAGGAGACGGACCATGAGAATGATGAGCAGGGAAACATTAAGAAAGTGACTTACGGAGTAGAGCGCATTCCTGATCCGATGCTACTCAAAGAAATGCAAGCTTATCGCAAAGGGCTCAACGTCGATAGACTTGTAGCGTTCTGCGCACTGGTGGCATTTGCCAAAGTGCAGGAGTCCAACAGGGGCTACAGCAAGCGCGTGGAACGTGAACAGACCAATTTGGATAACTCTTCCAAATTCAGTACATTATATAAGAGCCCCTTCCGTCACATGGGAAGCCATGGTGGCGGGTCTTCAACCATGAGAAAACCCAGAAATCCATTCAGGAATCTTAAGTGATCCTGACCTATAGAAAACACCATGCCTAAGATTTATAACGCCTTACAACTAAAAAATGGAGCCAGAGCGGATTACCACCGCATGGGTACCATTACCCAGCCTGTGCAGTTCTTACTGCGCAAAGAAAAAGACGAATCATGGGGTGCCTGGAATATGGACTGGTTGGAAATGCAAGGGCTCAAGCAGATCCGCCGCAACGCACGTCGCTTACTGAAAAACTATAAGCTGGCCAATGGTATCATTGACAAGACCGACTACATCGTAGAAGAGGACAATGAGGTAGCAGACCTGATTGATGTGCTAACTAAAGAAGACGCATCTGCGTTTGAACTGAAGTTTTTCCCTATTATCCCTAACGTTATTAACGTAATGGTGGGTGAGTTTGCCAAGCGCAACGACCGCATCACATACCGTGCAGTAGATGATACATCTTTTAACGAGATGTTGGAAGCCAAGCGCTTGATGATTGAGCAAACATTGCTGGCGGATGCAGAGAAAAAGATGCAGGAGACGATCCAGTCCATGGGGATTGATACCAGCAATGAGGAGCAGGCACAACAGGCTCAGCAAATGATGAGTCCTGATAACCTGAAGAGCTTACCAGAGATTGAAGAGTTCTTTAAGAAAGACTACCGCTCCCTGGTAGAAGAGTGGGCTACCCACCAGCACAACGTAGACAACGAGCGTTTCTACATGAAGGAGCTGGAGAACATGGCATTCCGCGACATGCTGATCACAGACCGTGAGTTCTGGCACTTCAAGATGAACGAGGATGATTTTGACATTGAAGTCTGGAACCCTGTATTGACATTTTACCACAAAAGTCCTGAGGCGCGTTACATTTCTCAGTCCAACTGGGTGGGACGCCTTGACCTCATGACCCTGTCTGATATCGTAGACAAGTATGGATGGATGATGAGCGGAGAGCAACTGGCTACCCTGGAAGCTATCTATCCTACCAAAGCAGCCGGGTACATGTTACCTGGTGTACAGAACGATGGTAGTTTTTATGACCCCACCCGTTCTTATGAGTGGAATACACAAGGTCCTTCCCTGGGCATGCGCCAGTTCCTGACAGCACGCGATACGTTTGTCAGCACCGGTGATGATGTCCTGTTCCGCATCCTGAATGAGAGCGAAGACCTCTCTGACTTGAGCAACATGAACCTGCTGCGTGTAACGACCTGCTACTGGAAAAGCCAGCGCATGGTGGGACACTTGTCTAAGATCGATGCAGAGGGTATCATGATTGACATGATCGTGGATGAAGACTATCACATCACAGAAAAGCCGCTATATGACACCTCTGTGATGAAAAAGAAATGTCGTGAGACCCTGATTGCAGGTGAGCACATTGACTGGATTTGGATCAACGAGGTGTGGGGTGGTATCAAGATCGGACCCAACCGCCCTAGTTTCTATGGTAACGTAGACGCTAACGGATTCCAACCCTTATACCTGAACGTAGAGCCATTGCGCTTCCAGTTCAAGGGGGACTTTACCCTGTACGGGTGTAAGCTTCCTGTTGAGGGATCTGTCTTCTCAGACCGCAACACCAAGAGTTCATCTCTGGTAGACAAGATGAAGCCTTACCAGATCGGTTACAACCTGGTGAATAACCAGATCGCAGACATCCTGGTAGATGAGCTAGGTACCGTAATCATGCTGGACCAGAATGCCCTGCCCAAACATTCTATGGGTGAGGACTGGGGGCATGACCAGTTTGGAAAGGCGTATGTCGCCATGAAGAACTTCCAGATGCTTCCTTTGGATACGTCTATCACCAATACAGAGAACGCGCTGAACTTCCAGCATTATCAGGTCCTGAACCTGGAGCAGACCAATCGTCTGATGAGCCGCATCCAGTTGTCCAATTACTTTAAGGGTCAGGCCTTTGAATCCATTGGTATCAACCCTCAGCGTATGGGGCAGGTGATTGCGCAGGAAACTGCTGCCGGTGTGCAGCAAGCCATGAATGCATCGTACTCACAAACAGAGATGTACTTTATCCAGCACTCAGAATACCTGATGCCACGTGTACACCAGATGCGTACTGACCTGGCACAATACTATCACTCTACCCGTCCTTCCCTGCGTATGCAGTATATGACCTCTATGGATGAGAAAGTGAACTTTGAGATCAATGGTACAGAGTTGCTGGCCCGTGACCTGAATGTATTCACTTCTACTAAGGTCAACCAGCGCATGTTGATGGAGCAGATCCGTCAGCTGGCCATGAGCAACAATACATCTGGTGCTTCCATCTATGACCTGGGTAACATCCTGAAAGCAGACTCGTTGGCTGAGATTACTCATACCATGAAAGGTATTGAGGAGAAGACTAACAAGGCTAAGCAGCAAGAGATGCAGGCAATGCAGCAAACTGAGCAGATGAAGCAGGAAGCTGAGACACAACGCCAGGAAGCTATGCTGAAAGCGCAGGCTGAAGAAAGAGCATTAGACCGCGAGAAAGATGTACGTGTGGCAGAAATCCGCTCAGCAGGATTTACCGCCATGAAAGACATGAACAACGACGGCCAATCAGACTACATATCTACACTGGAATACCTGGATAAAAAGAACGCTCAACAATCTTCCCAGCAAATTGAGCGCGACCGTGAAATCAACCGTCAGGCTACTGAACAACAGAAGCTTGACCTCAAGCGACAGGAGCTTGCATCCCGCGAGCGAATTGCTGAAAAACAGGTCCAGGTAGCCCGCACCAACAAAAACAAGTACGACGAGGAATAAGCTGTAGCGATATAGTGCGCTATTTGTAGAGCTTACCTCTTGTAGATGTAACTTCTACAGGTTTATTCTTGTAGATTATATATGAAGAGCTAACCAACATAAACCAACTTATGAGTAAACCAGGACAAAACACCAGTACCGATAGCGTGACTATTGACAGCATTGATGACTTTTTGCCAATGCCGGGTGCTGATAGCATTGTAACAGCGGATGAGGATGATGATGCCAAACCGTCGATGTTCAGTGCGAATGCAAAGCCTGCAGACTTAAGCTTCCTAGACAGCGGAAACGATGACAAAGGAGACGATGATGCAGGAACCAAGACACCAAGCGCTGAAGAAGTTCAGAAAACCTTGGCCGCCTTGGATGAAGAGCTTGAAGGAGCAGATGATGACGATACCAAGAAGTCAGGTCGTAAGAAAATCGACAAGAGCGGAATGGTGGACACCTTCAGCAAGCTGATTGAAGAAGGGTTGATCATGCCCTTTGACGAAGACAAACCGCTGGAAGACTACTCCATGAAAGATTGGAAAGAGTTGATCCAGGCCAACATAGAGGAGCGAGAGCGCGCAGTGCGTGAGCAGACTCCCAAAGAGTTCTTTGAATCATTACCACACGAGTTGCAGTACGCTGCTGAATACGTGGCCAGAGGCGGACAAGACATGAAAGGATTGTTCAGAGCCTTGGCTGCAGTAGAAGAAGTACGCGCCCTGGACGTAGCCAACCCTGATCACCAGGAGTTGATTGTACGCCAGTACTTGCAGGCTACCAATTTTGGCAATGGTGACCAGGCTTTACTGGAAGACCAGATTGCTGAATGGGCAGAAATGGGAACGCTGAGTAAAAAAGCACAGCAGTTCAAACCCAAATTGGACCAGAAGCAGGAAGAAATGGTACAAGCGAGACTTGCTCAGCAAGAGCAATTCCGCCAACAGCAAGCTCAACAGAAAGAAGCGTATATGTCTAACATCTACAACACCCTGAAGCCAGGTGAGTTGAACGGTGTGAAGATCGACGGTAAGCGCCAGAAGTTCCTATGGGACGAGTTGACCACGGTAAAGTATGAGTCCATGACCGGACGCCCTACCAACCTGCTGGGAAGACTGCTGGAAG
>Ga0315905_10008694_pt1 | contig 10275 bp, 7 predicted proteins | sample LakEriMetagenome_5_FD_203522 | JGI IMG/M metagenome (GOLD analysis project Ga0315905, IMG submission 203522) | Freshwater fungal communities from buoy surface, Lake Erie, Ohio, United States - Buoy 4 MA121 | ecosystem: Environmental > Aquatic > Freshwater > Lake | place: USA: Lake Erie, Ohio... | reverse complement strand
ACTTGGAGAAGTACAACGAGCACAAATGGCTTCGTCTTTCCCTTTCATTTTATACATATTAGCTGACGGGCCTCCCAAATCTGAAATATACCCTTTAAACTCCGGATGATTCACCACCTCTTCAACTTCAGCTAAAATAGATTTTTCACTTCGCGAAGCAATGAATTTTCCTTGGTGCGCTGAAATAGTACAAAAACTACAACCCCCAAAACATCCACGATGCATGTTAATGGAAAATTTAATCATTTCATAAGCTGGAATAACTCCTCGTTTTTTATATTTAGGGTGTGGTAAACGCGTGTATGGCAAATCAAACGAGCGATCTATCTCCTTTTCGTTCATTGTTTTGTATGGCGGATTAATCACTAAGGTTTGGTTACCAATATGTTGTATTATCCGATTAGCTTCCCATTTATTAGATTCAACTTCAACAATTTTAAAGTTAGCCGCGTACTTGATTTTATCAATCAAACACTCTTCGTGACTGGCTAATTCAACTGTTTCCCAATTTTTATTTTTTGGTAATTCGTTTTGTTTATCTTGTAAAAAGGCAACTTGACGAATCGTTTTTATTTGGTGAAATGGAATTCCTTTTTTCAGTAAATTCAATAATTCACGCAATGGCTGATCTCCCATACCATACACCAACCCGTCCGCTCCTGAATCGACTAATATTGAAGGCATCAACATATCTTTCCAATAATCATAATGGGTAACGCGCCGCAATGATGCTTCAATACCACCAATCAACACGGGCACATCTGGAAAAAGCTCTTTGAGAATTTTCGTATAAACAGTTGTAGCATAGTCGGGTCTGAACCCTGAAACGCCACCGGGAGTATATGCATCAGTAGATCGCAGACGTTTTCCCGCCGTATAGTGATTTACCATTGAATCCATGCAACCTGCTGTTACACCAAAGAACAATCGAGGTTTACCTAACTTCTTAAAATCACGTAAATCGTCTTTCCAATTGGGTTGTGCTACAATACCAATTCGAAGTCCTTCATCTTCGATAATTCGACCTATAACTGCGGTACCAAAGGCAGGGTGATCTACGTAGGCATCGCCCGATATGAGAATTACATCAAATTCTTCCCAACCGCGCTTTTCTGCTTCCTTAAGAGATAAAGGCAACCAATCAGATAAAGGTCTTTCATTTTGCATTCTGTAAAATTATCCAAAAAAAGAGTGCTTGTAAATAATTATTGAGTTATTCTAAATAAATTTAATGATAGATAGCTTGTTTACCACTCAAATGCCTCGGGCAACATCCACTTACTTTGCACACGGAGCGTTTGTTCAATAATATCGCGAACACAACCTTTTCCTCCATCAACTGGAGATTGATAATCAACAATTTCTTTTATATCTGACACTGCATCTTGTGGACAACATGAAAGCCCTACCTCTTTCAAAACAGGATAATCTGGAATATCATCACCCATGTACATTATTTCAGCATCGACCAACGAATGTCTTTTTTTAATGTCGTTGTACACATCAATTTTTCGGGTTGAACGCATATGAACTTCCTTAAAGCCCAATCCCAGTAATCTCGCTTCAACATCCTTTGAATGTCCACCTGTAATCGCAAATATCTTATAACCCAATTTAGAAGCATATTGAACAACATAGCCATCCTTAGAATTAAAGGTACGGACGACATCATCATTATACAATAACACTGCTCCATCTGTAAATACCCCATCCACATCAAAGATGAATGTAGTAATATTGTTCAATTTTTCCTTATAACTGGTCATGGCCAAATGTTTTTAATAGATTGTTTGTCAATAATTTATAAATCTCTTTTTCATTACCATCAAGCATTTCCAGATGACTTTTTATAGTGGTTAAATCATTTCTAACGGCCGGTCCTGTTTGAGCTTCTGCGGCGGCGAGTTCTTTAAGTTTGGTTAATGTTTCCTCAATCAACTCTGAAAATAGTTGCGGATCAATATTGTTCTTTTCAGCTAAATTCTGGCCAATTGAAATTAAATGATTGCTGAAATTATTAATAAAAACCGCAGAAAGATGAATACACTTTCGTTTCTCTGAATCATAATATTCAACTTTATCGCTAATCTTAGTTCCTAGCTCTTTTAATACATCTGAAACTTCCGCTGATTTTGACTCAATTAATAATGGAAAGGTAATACCACTGTTCCTTCTTGATTTTGAAAAAGTTTGCAGCGGATAAAAAACCCCACAATTGGGATGTGTAATTTTAGTTAGCGAAATTGAGCCAGCGGTATAAGCAACAACCTTTTGATTATCAATTTGTTCAACAACATCTTTGGTTACAGAATCAGGCAAACAAACCAATATAAAGTCACCGCTAATTTCTTCAATTTTTTCAATAGGCACTGACCATTTTTGTGATAATTCAGTAGTTCGCTCTTTATTACGACCAACTACAGAAACGACTTGCAAGCCTTCATCAATAAATCGTTGTCCCAGAATTTCAGCTACATTCCCGGTTCCAATTATCGTAATGGTTGGCGGGAAATTCATTCTGTTATTTTCCGTGACATTGCTTGTATTTCTTGCCACTTCCACACGGACAAGGATCGTTTCTTCCGGCCTTTGGCTCTACAATAACTGGTTCTCTTTTTTCCGGTTGTGGAATACTTGATTCAATTGCTTGTCGATAGCCATCTGACCCACTAAATTTAGGTGGTTCTGTACTATTTGAGTTGGATCTTGAATTCCCGTAATTATTTTGACGTTCTTCTTTATTCGTACTTTGAAGTTCCTGCTCAACCGGAATATCTAATTTCATCAATAGCTCTACAGATTCGGTATTCAAGCGATTGATCATGTTTTTGAATAAATCGAATGACTCTAATTTATACACTAATAACGGATCTTTTTGCTCATAACTCGCATTATGAACTGCCGAACGCAAGTCATCCATTTCACGTAAATGTTCTTTCCATTCATTATCAATTGTTGATAGAATAACATTTCTCTCCAATGATTTTGATATCGCCCTACCCTCTGTTTTGTATGCTTCCTCCAAATTCACAATTAACTGCATTTCCCTTCTTCCATCGGTTAATGGGAATACGATATTCTTGTATTTGTTGGACATCGTTTCATGAACATGCTTAATTTGTGGAAATCCTTTCGTAGAAATTTTATCAGATTTACGTTTATATTGTTCAACCATTTTAGCATAAACCTCATCTACTAGGGTATTTGTATCGGTTGAAGCAAAAGCACTCTCCTCCACTGGAGACTCAATTCCAATAACGCGAATTAGCTCCATTTCAAACTCTTCAAATGAAGAACCTTTAAGCTTCCCAACTGTAGAATCGCACAATTCATAAAACATATTATCAACGTCGATATCTAAACGATCTCCAAATAACGCATTTCGTCGTTTTTTGTAAATCGCTTTACGTTGTGAATTCATTACATCATCATATTCCAACAAACGCTTACGCATTCCAAAGTTATTCTCTTCCACTTTCTTCTGGGCTCTTTCAATGGATTTGGTAACCATACTGTGCGTAATTACTTCGCCTTCCTTTAAGCCCATTCTATCCATCAATTTAGCTATACGCTCTGAACCGAATTTTCGCATTAAATCATCCTCTAACGAAACAAAAAACTGAGTAGAACCCGGATCTCCCTGACGACCTGAACGACCTCTCAACTGACGGTCAACACGACGTGAATCATGACGCTCAGTACCAATAATTGCCAAACCACCAGCTTCTTTAACGCCTGGCCCTAGTTTGATATCCGTTCCACGACCTGCCATGTTTGTCGCAATTGTTACTGTTCCTGCTAAACCGGCACTGGCTACAATTTCAGCTTCTTTTTGGTGGTACTTCGCGTTCAAAACTTGGTGTTCAATTTTCTTTAACTTGAGCATACGGCTCAACAATTCAGAAATTTCAACTGTAGTTGTACCTACAAGAACAGGTCTTCCAGCAGCTACAAGTTTTTCAACCTCATCAATTATGGCTGCATATTTCTCACGAGCAGTGCGTAAAACAAAATCATTATCATCCTTACGTACAACAGGCCGATGAGTTGGAATAACCACAACATCTAATTTATAAATGTCCCAAAATTCCTTAGCCTCTGTTTCAGCCGTTCCCGTCATACCAGCCAATTTGTGGTACATACGGAAGTAATTCTGCAAGGTCACTGTGGCATAGGTTTGTGTGGCCGCTTCCACCTTTACATTTTCCTTTGCCTCGATTGCTTGATGCAAACCATCTGAGTATCTTCTTCCATCTAAAATACGACCCGTTTGCTCATCAACAATTTTTACCTTGTTATCCAAAATAACGTATTCAACTTCTTTCTCAAAAAGCGTATAGGCTTTTAATAATTGATTAATAGAGTGAATTCGCTCTGATTTAATCGAATAATCACGAATCAACGTATCCTTTTTCTCAAGAAAAGTTTCTTTCTCAAGATTTTCTCGTTGTAATTTGGCAATTTCAGAACCGATATCCGGTAAAATGAAAAAATCGCGATCATCATTTCCTGAAATTAAATCAATCCCTTTAGAAGTTAATTCAATCGAATTATTCTTCTCATCAATTACAAAAAACAACTCAGCATCAATCTTTTTCATGTGCTTGCCTTGCTCTTGCATGTAGTAGTTTTCTGTTTTTTGCAAGTGAACGCGAATACCTGGTTCAGAAAGGAATTTAATTAATACCTTGTTCTTGGGCAAACCTCTATGAGCTCTCAACAAGGCAATTCCACCTTCCTCCAATGCCGTTTTTGTATTAGTGCCCGCTTCAGCGCTATCACTGGATAAAAACGCCAAGTGCTTTCTAGCTTCAGTAATACATTGTTGAATATACTGCTTTTGAGCAGCAACAACTCGTTCGATTCGTGGCTTTAACTCATAATATTCGTGTTCTTCTCCTCGAGGTGTTGGACCTGAAATTATCAATGGAGTTCGTGCATCATCAATTAATACTGAATCGACCTCATCGACGATAGCAAAATGATGCTTCCGCTGAACAAGATCTTCAGTGCTGCCTGCCATATTATCACGCAAATAATCAAATCCAAATTCGTTATTCGTTCCAAAGGTAATATCAGCTTGATACGCATCTCTTCTAGCTGGAGAATTTGGCTGATGTTTGTCGATACAATCTACCGAAAGCCCATGAAATTGATACAAAGGCCCCATCCATTCAGAGTCACGTTTTGCCAGATAATCATTAACGGTTACAACATGAACTCCCTTACCTGAGAGTGCATTCAGGAATACAGGAAGCGTGGCAACAAGCGTTTTCCCTTCACCCGTTTGCATTTCAGAAATATTTCCTCGATGCAATACTGCTCCACCCATCAACTGGACGTCATAGTGCACCATTTCCCACTTCACTTTTGCTCCTGCAGCAGTCCATTCGTTGTGCCAAATTGCTTTATCTCCCGAAATTGTAATTCCATCTTTTTTACTCGCCAATTCGCGATCAAAATCCATGGCAGTAACCTCCAACTTTCCATTATTTGTCCACCTAAAAGCTGTTTCTTTCACAATAGCAAATGCCTGTGGGAGAATCTCTAATAATACTTCCTCTATTTTCGCGTCAATCTTAAGCGATAATTTATCGATCTCTTCAAACATATCCTCTTTTTCTTGAATGGATAGCTGAACATCTTCCGCCCGTTCTTTCATTGAACTTAACTCATCTTCAAGCGACTGGGTTTGGTCTTTAACGTATTTACGCAACTCCAAAGCACGTGCGCGCAGCTCATCATCAGTAATTGATCTTACTTTATCATATTCTTGATTAGACTTATCTACAAAGGGTTGATATTCTTTTCTGTCTTTCGAATTTTTGTCGCCCAATAGGCGTTTTAACAAGTCACCTAACATGTGTTTTTTTTTGAGATATCAAATGTAACTATTTTATGGCATTTTTAGGGCCCAATCTTCTAATTTATAACCAGCTAAAAATTCTTTATAATGCATTTTCCGTTTGCCTTCTGGTTGTAATTCACTTACTATCAAGTAAAAATCAGAACATGGAACTAAAATGCCTCGCTCGTTAAATTCTAGGTTTTGGGAATTTTTAACCTTCATTTCACTCTTTTCAGTTCGTAGAATTTTAAAATTCACCCATTCTTGCTTTTTAAGAGAATAAATCTTTGTCCATGCCCCGGGATAGGGAGATAAACCTCTGATTAAGTTGTGATTTTGAGCAATGCTATTATCCCAATTTATCTCACAATCATTCTTAAATATTTTTGGCGCATGCTTCAATTCTGAAACAATTAAATCTTCCTGTTTTTTAGGTTCAATCATACCATTTGCAATATTATCAACGGTTTGAACTGTAAGTGTTGATCCGAGTTTCATTAATTCCTCATACAACTCTCCCACGGACATGTTATCAGAAATTTCCGTTTCAAGCTGATCGATTACACGCCCTGTATCTATCTCTTTATCAATGAAAAAAGTAGTGACACCCGTTTTTTTCTCTCCGTTTATTAGAGCCCAATTTATGGGGGCGGCACCACGGTATTGTGGAAGAAGAGATGCGTGTAAATTAATTGTTCCTTTTGGCGGCATAGACCAAACCACTTCTGGCAACATTCTAAAAGCAACAACAACGAATAAATCAGCATTCAAATGTTGTAATTCAGCTATAAAATCAGGTTTTTTTAAACTTTCAGGCTGTAATAATTTCAATCCTTTTGAAACCGCATATTCCTTAACTGCACTACCTTTAAGTTGTTGACCTCTACCTGCAGGTTTATCAGTAGCTGTTACAACTCCCACTATTTTATGCGATGAATGAAATAAGGCATCAAGAATGGAAACCGCAAACTCCGGAGTTCCCATAAAAACAATATTCAGAGAAGTTTCTTTCATTTCACAAAGGTAGGGCTAAATAATTTTTTTCTTCCAATTAAACCGCTTCAAATAGAGGAAGGAAAGTAATCCAATCGTACCAAAATAAATGTACTCAACTGACCAAACCCAATAAATGTCTAAACGAAGTATTTTAATAAAAACAAAAGCTGTAATTAAATACATCCCCACTGAAATCATTTCAACTGACATCGAAAAAATCGTATTTCCACTTCCGTTAATCGTTTGAAAATAAACACTTACAAATCCATAAAGAAATATTGAAACGGAAACAAATCGAAGTATTTCTGCACTTTTAGCAACATATAATTCATTTGGATTAACAAATCTGATTAATGTCTCTGGATATAAAATGGAGCCATGAAATGTGAAAAGTAATAATACGACTGTTATTAGTTGAATTCTTCTCTGTATTACCGGAATAATATCAAATTCCCTCCTTCCCATATATTGTGATATGTACGTTTTGGTTGTCCCAGCAAATCCCCAAATAGGAACAAAAGCAAACATATACAAGGATCGAATATTTTGGGATACAGTCAATTCAAAAGAACCAATCTGTTCAATCCATATAAAGAAAACGGTCCATGTCGCCAATGCAGTTAATCCTTGAAGCATAAGAGGGGTGCCAATATTTAATAACTCTTTGAATGATAGCCAGCTTACTTTCAATCTTTTGAATAATTGATATTCTGATTTATAACTAGTAAAAAGTGTGAACAACACTAAAAAAAGTGTTCCTAAACCATCAGCAATTGTAGATGCCCAAGCTGCACCTTCTAAACCCATTTCAGGAAGTAAAAAATTACCAAAAATCAATGCGTAATCTAGAACAATGTTGCTCAAAGCAATAATAAGGGACGCGATTAACACAACCCACGTTTTTCCAATAGCCATGTAAAACGCTTGAATCGCCAAAGTCAACACAGAAGAAAAAAGAGCAAAACTTCGGATTTTTATGTACTGACCTTGATAGATTGCAATTGTCTCGTTTTTTGAATAACTAATTATCCATTCTGGCATTAAAAAATACAACAAAACAAAAAGTAACAATGCAATAATAAACAAAATCAAAATGGATGTGCTAAAAATTTTACTGATCGATTTTATCTTGTTTTGTCCAATCCGTCTAGCAATTAAAATTTGAGCGCCGTCACCTAAACCCAAAAGGGTTACATACATTGTGATGTAAACTAATCCACCATTTCCCACCGCGTCAAATGCCAAAGTGTCGTAGCGACTAATAAATGCCGAATCTGTTATCAAAACAATAGATTGAATAAAGGAAGACACCATCAAAGGCAAGGCAACCCCAAAAATTGTTTTGTAGCGAATATCTAACATTAATCAACTTGAATTACGAGACCTTTTAAATATTCACCTTCAGGATGAAAAGCATTAATTGGATGATCTGCAGGTTGGTGTAATTGTTCTAAAATTCGAATGTTTCTGCGTGAATTAATTGCAGCAGCAATAACTGTATTCGTAAACAAATATTTATCCACGACTTGAGAACATGAAAACGTAAAAATAATTCCTCCAGGTTTAATTGCTTTAATTGCCATCTCATTCAACCGCTTATATCCCTGTATTGCCTGGTGACGCTTGTCTCTGTGTTTCGCAAATGCCGGTGGATCTAATACAATTATATCATACGAATTATCGATATTTTTCAAATAATCCATGGCATCCGCTACAATAGACTTATGTTTTCCTCTAAATTTATTTAGCGATATGTTTGCATCCGTTAGATCAATTGCCTTTTTTGAACTATCCAATGAATGAACTTCCTTCGCTCCTGAATGCAATGCCGATAAACTGAATCCTCCACTATAACAGAATGTATTCAATATTTTTTTGCCTTTAGCATAGTTACCTAACAAAGTTCTATTTTCACGTTGATCTACAAAAAATCCTGTTTTCTGTCCAGTAATCCAATCAATGGAAAAGCGTATTCCCCTTTCAGTGGCAATATGCGGAACATTAGTATTTCCAAACAAAAATGAATCTTGAGCAATTTCTTTTGTATGTATGGTATCGCTTGATTTTGAATAAACTGCCTTTAGATCAGCAATATTCTTTTGCAATGCCTTATTGATAAAAGAAAGCGAATGATACATCCCAATACTGTGACACTGAACCACTGCCACATTTTCATAAAAATCAATGATTAATCCTGGTAAGCCATCACCCTCTCCATGAACGAGCCTGCAAATAGAATTATCTGGTGAAAAAAGACCTAGATTTCTTCTCAATTGAATGGCATCGCCTAGTTTTTGTGTAAAAAACTTCTGATTAATCTCTCGCTCCTCAAAACTCACAATGCGAACAGCAATGGTGGCATTTTGGAAATGGCCAATAGCTAAAAAACGTTTGCGTGAATCATAAACTGAGACTATATCTCCATCCACAATTTCCTCGTCAATTAGATCTATTGCACCAGAAAAAATCCAAGGATGCCTGCGTAAAATCGATTCTTCTTTATTTTTCTTGAGAATTACTTCCTTGTACATAGCCGGCAAAGGTAAGGCTTTGCTTTGAATTACATCAGTTTAACTTAGAACAAATTTCCGCAGCAATTCTTCGCGCTTCTTGATCGGAGGAAACATAGTCTTCGTATACAGGAGATACAATTTTAGGAGATTTTGCTACCGTTTCCTCATTGACTTTAAAAATATCAATAAATTGAATCTTATCATTTAAAAAAGCGTCAACCGCAATTTCGTTCGCTGCATTCAAATAACAAGCAGCAACTCCTTCTTGATGCATTGCTTCGTAGGCTAAATTAAGATTCCTAAAAACAGTCAAATCTGCCTTTTCAAAAGTCAAATTGGGATAATCCATGAAATTGAAGCGAGGAAAAGTAGTTTCAAAACGGTTGGGATACGTCAACGCAAACTGTATGGGTAATTTCATGTCAGGCAATCCCATTTGTGCCTTTATGCTTCCATCAGTAAACTGAATTAACGAATGGACAATTGACTGAGGATGGACAATTACATCAATTTGTTCGGGCTTGAGGTTGAATAACCATTTTGCTTCAATGACCTCCAACCCTTTATTCATCAAGGAAGCAGAATCAATGGTGATCTTCGCACCCATCGACCAATTTGGATGCTTCAATGCTTGCTGTTTGGTTACTTGTTTCAATTTTTCAGCACTAAATCCTCGAAAAGGGCCACCCGATGCTGTTAGATAAATTTTCTCAATCGGATTATGAAATTCACCAACCAAACACTGAAAAATTGCTGAATGCTCAGAATCAACCGGATAAATATTCACACCATTTTCCTTCGCTAATTTGGTAATTAAATCTCCAGCTACAACTAGTGTTTCTTTATTAGCCAAAGCGATTGTTTTTTTTGCTTCTATCGCCTTGATTGTTGGTTTAAGTCACGCATAACCGACCATAG
>Ga0315905_10008693_pt1 | contig 10275 bp, 5 predicted proteins | sample LakEriMetagenome_5_FD_203522 | JGI IMG/M metagenome (GOLD analysis project Ga0315905, IMG submission 203522) | Freshwater fungal communities from buoy surface, Lake Erie, Ohio, United States - Buoy 4 MA121 | ecosystem: Environmental > Aquatic > Freshwater > Lake | place: USA: Lake Erie, Ohio... | reverse complement strand
AAGACCTGCAGGAGCGGATAGAGGGCCAAAGAAAGGAGATACGACAGTATTATATACCGTACTATCAAAGATGACTTCAATTCCATTTGGGTAGTCTAATGGATCAAATTTTATAATCACAGGACCTACTGTTGAGCCTAAGTTAACGCTCATGTAGTACACGCCTTGGTTTACAGGGCCTTCAAAGAAAGCATCTCTACATTTAATACCGCAGAATGGACATTCTTGTTCAGCAAGTAGGACACATCCCACCTGTTGACGCACGACAGGACCATCTGCATAGTACCCATCAGGGGCGCAAGTTGTCATAGCAGCGTCTGTAAATATAGCTGTTGATGAGCTGAGTGTTGGTCCGTTTATGTAATAAGTTGTTGGCATATTTTTATTTTAATTAATCGTAACACCCGCATTCTTCAACTAAATCAATAGTCCCCTCACCTTCATTAGTAATGCGAGGTGCAAACCAAGATCGAGAACAAAATACAATCGATTCTCCTTCAGCTAAAGATATTTCTGTATATACGTTAGTATTGCAATCGTAATACCCAATCTCAAGGTCTGTGTAAGCGTAAGCGCTCCATGTAGAGCAAGGGATTTCGCAATACGTGCATTCGCAACATACACCTTCTATATACTCAGCATCATAACAAAGCTCAACAGGAGTGGAGGTTCTAAAATCCCAAATGAGATACAGGAAGTCGGACACTGAGCCTGCGTTGAAGTTGGCGTAGTTGTATGTCCCACCACCTAATAGAGGCGTAGCCGTATTAGCTAATGATAACAGAGTAGCTATACTCCCCGGTGTATTAGTATAAGCAGTATTAGTACGTAAGTATTTAAATGAATCATTAGCAGGATCAAATACAAAAGTATCTGTACCTATTTGATTCGTTGCAATAGTCATCGTGCTTCCGTCAGTAGGAATACCCGCTGTACCCTGAGCACCTGACACAGAGTTAAACCTTGACACAAGAGGGTTTGATACCCCACTTACAAAGGTGACAAGGTTAGACTGAACGGGAGATACATATGGCGCATCGGTATATGAATACTCAGCGTGAATAGTCTGACCTGCATCGCTGTTGTTTGTCAAGACAACCTCGACTAATGTTAATATGATTGGTATAGGACAAGCAACAATAACCTCTAAGGTTACTTGACCATTTGCTACCACTTCAATGTCTACAAAGTTTACAGCGTTGGTATTTTTATTAAAGGTTATAGTACCTGACGTGCTTACATTACCTGTTGTTCCTAAAGTACCATTATAATCATACTTTATATTAACATACTTTGTAGGAGCGATATTGATAATATTATAAGTAATCACGACGTCACCTACGGCAAAGCCTAAGTCAACGCAGTAGTTTATCTTAATACCCTTTGGATCTTCTACTGTGAATGTTCTGATAATACCACAGTCAATACACTCCTCAATAGAAGGAATAGGCTCTTCGTTAGAAGTAAGCACGTACTCGTTTGAGTACGGGTCAAAGCCACCAAGCTTCTGCGTATTGAAAGACTCGTTGAATAAATCTCTAAACCAAGTACGCATGCCCGACTCAGAAATAACTCTCAACTGCTGCTGTCCTGTCTCGTCACCTCTCATTTGAATGACAGCGCCACGCTTAGCGTCAGTAAAGAATCGATCTTGTCCCCATTGAACGTAGCTCTCAGCGTTATAGCTGATACCATACTTCTCAGTACGTGCTATCTGCGTTCCAAGTACCTCAGGGATAGATGATATTGCACCGCCTCCTACCGAGTCTGAAAGCAAGTTCTTACCTGCAAGGACATAAGATATCTTATCCTCTTGAAGAGTGAGTACATCGGTCTGTCTCGCGTCCAATACCTGTATCGGCCCGAACGAATCCTCAAGTGGCTTGAAGTTAAGTAAGCCAAGGTTAAACTCATTGAGCTTGTTTACATTACTCTCATCGTTGTACACGCCACTGTACGTAATATCAGCAAATCGGTCAGCCTCCTTGTAGTCTTGAGCAGCAACCGTAGTCACACGCTCACCCAAGTTGAATGTTCTACCAACGATAGAGTCTCTTATCTTATAGCTCTCAACACCATTACCGAAGGTGAAGCAGTTAAAGAAGCCTGTGTCCACAATAGCCGGGTCTCCTGCTGCAATATCTTGGTTTTGAATATTACCGTTATGATCTCCTGTCGCACCGTTCACTCCAAATGAAAGGTTGTTCTCAAAGAACACGTCAGGTAATGTGTCTACAGGCTCTGTCTCAAAAACAATGGTTGTTTCTGCACGAGCTACAGTGAACTTCACATCAACACATGATTTTCTTCTGTCTTCATTACCTACACCTCCACAGGGGAGTGTTCCTGAAACATATAAATATAAAGCATTAGTTGTTGAATCTCGGTAGAATTGATAGTAGTTAACACATTCAGCAATTGGATTGGTTCCAAGTACTATTGGAGCTACCCCTATTGACGCAAAATAAGTATTTCCAATAGGACAATTGTTAATAGCATCACCCACATCTTGAACACCTGTGTTTAATATAGATGCAACATTATCACCATCCCACCAATCTTTCATATTAGCGTAGTTTGCTGACGCTATGAAATCTTTATTTAAAGTGTATATTCTTCTTTCACAACTTCCTGTTCCATCTCTTTTACCCTGACGAGATTGCTTTATTCTCATTGAGATTCTACTCCCCGCAGGTATGTTATAGTCTATGTAAGTTCCCGGCGTAGTTGGATCCTCTATATTCATAGGGTACAAAACGTAAGCATCTCCTGAATAGGTAGTGCATTTTTGCTTATTCCCCGGAGCAATCAAAGAATTGTTATCACTTGCTACAGAAAAATTGTTTGCATTGATTTTCAGGTAAGTTCCTGCAGGGACCGTTACATTAGTTAATGATATAAAGTCTTCTTGTTGTGCTTCTTTCTCAAGTACTGTAGCGTAAACACAACCTTGAGTTGGACCGTTACTATCTGCCTTGACAATAAGTCTATCACCCGCGTTAACTTTGCGTGGATTCTCTCCTTCAATTAAAAAGTAAGTTGAATTAGTAAGAGGATCTTGAAAGTATATATTTGAATAAATCGTATCGTAATTTTCCTCGTCAGCTTTAATAACAAACTTGTATCGTGTAGCCCAAACAGGTGCTAATTGCGTTACAGGTATTGTTACTTGAATTGAATTTTTATAAGGTGAGTTTGCACAAGGCACAGCAACAGTATTGTTTGGGCTAACCAAAGCTGTAGTAGATCTATTGAACTCATCCATATATACAATACCAATCTCATATCCTCTATTACTATGAAGACTTCTTGCGTTGGCTATTGTTTGAAAAAAAGCTTCCGAACTTATAACTTCGTAATACTCAACTACCTCTTTAGTTGTTGCGGGATACGCATCAATAAAAAGCATAGCAGGTAATTGAATTTGAAAAAACGTGTCACCCGGAGCACAGTAAATAGCAATAGGTTGATTCAAATAACCCGTGATACCACTTGCATACTTAAACAATGAGTTTAAGTTATTTGGTATAGCGCAGTTAAAGATATCTGTCCAAGTAGTGCCGTCAGTACAAGGCAAATTCCCCGGGTAAATCGGTTGAATATTGGCTGCTGTTCCTACCGCATCAACAAACTCAGGGCTTGTAACCATATCATATACTGAAGCATATGATACAGCAAGGTAAAATGAAAATGAAAGGTCTGTATTTGTAGTAGTATCTGATGGGAATGGAGTATCACCATCAAATGACTCGTGTTTAATTGTAAGATTAATATTCAATAATGATCCTTCAGTAAGATTAACATCTGCTAATTCTACAACAGTTATTGAACTTGCAATAGTATTTGGCAATCCTCTAAAGTCATAATTACCATCTGTTGAATATGTTGGAAGAGTAGTATTGCCTATCTCTTCTCTAATTAAATCTGCTTGATATGTAAACCTTATTGGATTACCATTATAATCAATAAGATTATACGCTTCAACATAGTTACCATACATCAAACGATTACCCATAACTGTTTGCGCTTTAGCAAAACGAGGTACGTTATCATACAAACGAAGAATCTCAGACTGAGGAAGTATGGTAAAGATTTTACTGTTAACAAAGTTATAAGTTAACAACGCTCCGTCAGGAAGTCCCAACTCAGCCTTGTTAAGTTTTTCAATAACCTTGATAACGCTGCTATTTGCTTCCTTAAACAACAAGTCAATACCAACGACAAGAGGCCCTCCTGTGTTATAGGTAATAGTCGCCGCATTGAATGCATTTGTCATGCCTTCGTTCAAAGCAGAATCAAGACTGTATTCAAATGGATTAGGTAAAAATGAGATGTCAGACCACTGTGAGGTGGCAGAGTATTCATTGTCAGCATAGCGCCAACGATATGCGAAGCAGATGAATCTTTCAACCATAAACTGCTCCTCACCGGGAGTGATATATGGAACTACAGTAGGCGCCGCAAAAGGTGGCTTTTTAATAACTTGCAATGCTTCCGAAAATAAATATGGAACACCATTGTAGTCAATATACCCCATGGTTGGCGTGGCGTAAGATCTATTTACATTGATAAAACGAGGTGGGTTATAATCGTCAGTAAAGAACAGAAGGTTATCTACCTTATTAATCGCATTGATTAAATAGGTAGGGTTGAAATTCAAAGTAGTATTTATACCATCGCCATCATCAATACTAATAACGTGATACGTTAGTGTTGAGGTAAGGACATTGACAGATACAATAAGGTCAAGCTTACCCGTAGCTCCTAATGGGAAGTCAGGATCATGAACCATCCAATAGATAGTCTCATTAGCACCATCCTCAAATGCACCAATGCAACGAGCATCACTACTTAGATCCTGCCCATTGTACGAGAGTGTAGTAAGTGGAAGATTCCCCTTGGTATTCTCAAGAGCACCCACCTCAGACTCCTCAGTAGACCCCATACGCACATTTAATGCGTCGATATATTCTCCGGCAGGAACGACACGCTCATCGAACGTCTTGTTCATCTTACCCGCTACAAAATTCCTTGTAAGATTCGCCATATTATTTTATCATCTTGTCCATACCACGGAGATTCATTAGCAATCTGCCCGGATGAATATTACTCATTCTAATTTTTGCGTTACGAAGTAAGGCAGACTTTTCTTTTCTCGCTCTTGCCACAACATATTCTTGAACACCAAGCTTACTACTTAGTATCTCCGCTTGGATATATGCGTACACATATTTCTCAAACAACTTATTCACCGATATCAACGAATTGTCGCCACCCTCCATGCCATCAGATATATACTCAAGGATGCACAACTCACCCGCCATGTGAGAAGAAAAGTTAATAACACCTGCCTTTTGATTTACATTAAAGGTAGGATTAAAGTTAGCCGTCTCGGTATTCAGCCCAAAGCGAGCGCCAATGGCATAGTCAAAATACCAAATGCCATCATAATACCAACCTTCTTGATTATTAAATTGATTCCCAGGGTTTAGATATATACTTCTCTTAGTACCTTTAATTCTATCAAAGTCAATAGTCGAGTTCTGAGGTCTCAAGATGTTACCATTCTGATCAAAAAGAATGTTACAATTGTTATCCTGAAGGTAAGCATTAGACGAAAGCGTTTGAATGTTCTCGCTCAATGGACGTAAGTATCCATCCTTATACAAGGAGATGCGTACCCAATTAACGTAGTCGGGAGGAAGAACAAATCTAAGTTCATCACATACGTTAAGCTCTAATACCTTAACCTCTTTGAAGGCATCGTAGTTAAGCTCTTGAACAGCACGCTTAGCGTGGAACAAGATTTTATATCTTTCTTCGTTATTGACAAGAGAGTGATTACCTGCATACATCAACATAAAGTTGTTGACGATATCAAACAAACTCACGTATTGATAAGATCCCCAATTAGCATCCTGAGGAGAGTTGCCATTATTCTCGTAGTATTGATAGTCTGAAATATATGCCATGTTCTATTATTGTTGTTGGCTGAATGTAGGTAACTCACGTTGTTCTTTTGCTATAGCAAATTGAGCAACTTGCGTCTCTCTAATTGATACACCGCAGTATTGAAGTATCTTCATTACTAATCTGAACTCATCATCAAGCGGCATCTCAAAATCTTGATAGTCGGGTTGTGATTGGTCAAAGGATGGCTCGCCACCTAACAAGGTAACATATGTCCACTTAGGATCTTTAGGGTATCTAAAGTACACCGCTTGAACCTGACCGGGATTGCTTATAGATGAAGGATAAATTCTATATGCTGTACTCTCCTGCGTATAAGCAGGGAACATAAGCGAAGGTGCTGTAAGCATTGAGTTGTTAAGCATAGTAATCTTACCTGAGCTAACCTTCTCTAAATCTTTTACGTTTGATGCTGAGTAAATAAAATAACCAACACCCGAAGACGGGAATATATTTTTGCTCAACACCAATGATGTAGCGCTTGTTACAGTTGTTACTGTAGCCACTTGGTTAGTTGTTGCATTAGAGACAATGTCTCCAACCTGAACACCTAATGTAATAAAGTTAGCTGCTGAATCCACAAGACTTCCCACCAACACTGTCGTGTTAGTAGAATTTATAATCAAAGTGGTATAAGCAGAAAGCCTACTAAGCATATAAGCCTCATCACCCGTAGTAATAACAGAGGGTATGAAGAAGTTATTTGCTGTAGATTTAATAAGATAGTTAGAGACAAGAAAATACTCTATAGTCTCAGCTAAAGCTTGACCTATATCCGCGTAGTCACTGCCTGATCTACGCAAGTTCTCCATATTAATCGCCTTGTTATAGTCACTGAAGTATTCATCATACACTTCTAACTGCGCTTGCTTAGCAAACAGATTAAAATCAGCAGGAGAAATGTATCCGTAGTTATTCTTATTCAGTATAGATAGAACTGTGTTTCTTACTGAGTTTATCATCGTTACTTTTTTACAAATATAGTGAAAAAAATAAGGGCTTTAAGCCCTTATCTTTTATCATAAATCACATAAACCAAAATCAACCCTCTAACATCAAGTCTAACATCTTTAATCCGTCAATACCCTCATCACTCTTTAAGAATGCCATAGCGGTATCAAACGGGTTGCTTTCAAATTGGATTGAACACATCTTCTTTTTATTAGTAGGTGTGTTATACCACAATTCTTTATTATTTCCTCTCACTCCAATCCATCCATTCTCTAAGAATGTTCTAACCTTAGATTGAAACTTCAACTCAGGGTCATTGATTGCATTCAAAAAATCTTCAGGATATCTCTTAGCATAAATTAAGATGTCTCTTTTAAGTTCTGCTGAAGATATAATAGATGGGTCAGTGCCAAACAGCACTCGTGTAATCATTTCAATTTGTGATATATCAAGAGAACGTGCCTCTATCAATGCATCAACCTCTACGTTGAGATCCTTCACTTCTTCTGAAGCATCCTTCTCTTTATCCAACTCAGCGAATAAAGTTCCATTATGAGGGTGATAGTGTAAAAACTTTTGAAGCGCAACATTTGTTCTTGGGACATTTAAGAATCCGTCTTCAAAAACAATTGGCTCTAAGATGACGTTGCCATCTTGCTCATCTTCAAAAGGTGAGTTCTGATTTGTCGCATATCTAAGTACGCGGTTAACTTGTTTCTCCTCATCAAACCACATCAGTGGGAAACGAGGGTGATTGCGTGAAGCAATGGTGTAAGAAAGTGGAGCTTCGATTAGTAATCGATACACTTTGTCTTTAGTAACTTGTGGCTTTGCCATGGTATTTATATTTTATTTGATTTAATTAAAGATAAAAGGGAGTGTCCGGATGGACACCCCCATTATGTTTTTTTTACGATTAGTTACCCCAACGGAATAACATGAAGTTGTTAGCACCTAAAGTACAAACACAACGCTCAGAAAGGAACTGAACCTCCATTGCATCAAGGTCGCTGTTAGCTGCACCACCGGCAGAACCTGTGATCCAAGTCTTGTAACGACGATCTTCAGCTTCGCTTGCACGGTAACGAACGTGTAGGAATGGACGCTTAGCGTTCTTACCCATGATCTGATCGTATACTGAAGTAGATCCTGCAGGAACTAACAATCCATTAACAGTACCTACAGTATTGTTTACAGAGTTAGCAGCTCTAAGACCACCACGCATTGTTGGATCGTTCAAGTATTTCCAATCAGACTTGTAGAAGTCATAACCACGACGGAAACCTGTGAATCCTAAGTTCAACGCCATCTCAGTGTCGTTATCGAACAATCCGTAAGAAGCACCGTAAGACGCTACACCTGTAGGTCCACCTGTTCCTACAACACCATTCAATCCCGCCAACATGTTGTCTACATCAAATCCCATTTGACGATTAACGAACAATACGTTCTCTTCGATAGCACCTTGTTGATCTAAACGAGAAACGATAGTATCCCAATCAGATAATGTAGTTGGATTACCTGCACCCCAAACGTTTCCGCGAGAGTTAACAGCGTAAAATACTCCTTCAGTACCTGCAGATGGGGTAGCTCCACTGCTAAGAGCAGCCAACGCACCTGAACCTGCAGCAGCCGGAACCGCCTCAATCATTGCAGTCTCTAAGTAATCTTCGAAACGAAGACGAGTCTCGTGCTCAGACTTCAAATACCAAAGGTATCCTGAAGCTCCGTTCTCAGTAGTTACTTCAACCCATCCGATTTGAGCCATGTCAGAACCGTTAACAGCATAACGGTCTTTAAGGATGATAGGTCTGTTAGAGAAGATTTCGTCTTCAGCTTCTAAAGAACCTACCATTCCTGTAGTTCCTTTCTTGAACTCAGAACCGTAGATGAACATGCTACATACGTTAGTAGCAGCAATGTTGATTGTTGATTCGTAGAAAGCAACAGTAACAGTAAGTCCACTTACAGCCACAACAACTGCACGGTTACTTGCTCCTGAAGTGTTAACTTGAATGAACAAAGTTTGACCAACACGGATAGCAGCTGTAGTAGCTCCTGCGTCAGCGATGGTGAAAATACATTGACCTGCTGCAGGCGTTCCAATCGCTCCTGCAGTACAGTTTGTGTACTTAATGTGAAGACGTCCTTGCTCAGCCCATTTGATTTGGTCAGAGATAGAAGGCATCTCAGCGCCTACCATTCTTAAGAATGAAGATATTGTACGATTACCATAACGCTCAAATTCTTTCTCGTAAGTATCAGGAAGATACTGATTCAAGAAATTGAAGTTAGTGATATAGTTTGTTGATAAAGCAACCTGCTCTGCGGCGGGTTGCAATTGATAACCGGGGGTAGCTAATACTGCCATTTTTTCTAATTTTTAATTTTTATATTCTTTTTGCGCTGCGAATTTTTAAATTTCTTCCGGAATCAGGATTCACTGCTTTAACCTGAAAACCGCCTGTGCTCGTTACCTCAGGTGCTCTACGCTCAGACATATTAATGTTCTTTGTCTTACGCATCACATCATCAGTGGCATTTGCCGCGCCTTGTTCGTAGAAGAACTTAGCGAACTTCTCAGGGTTCATAGCAACTGCTAACGCTCTATGGTATCCAACGGCATCCTTAATCATCCCATTCTCATCCAAGAATTTACCTATAAGGTTCATCGGACTTGATTGGGCTTTCTTAAGCTCGGAAGCATCACCGGGTGTAAACTTGACCGTCTTGTCATCTATCTTGAACTCAAAACCTTTGAACTCTCCATTAAACAACTCGTTAGTTTTGTTCTCAAACCATTTTGCTTTGCGCTCGTTCTCTTCCTGCAGAGTCTTAGCCTGCTTAGTGTATTGCTTATACGATTCATATTCTTGCTTCTCTTCATCAGAAACAGATGGAGCACTTGACTCAAGTGGCATCTTGTATTGTTCCTTTTGTTGATTGAAGAAATTCTTCGCTTCAGCAATAGCTTTTTTCTTAGCGAGTTTAATTCGCTTAACTGCCGACTCATCATCAAGATCTTCGTCATAACGGTAATCTTCCATCATAACCTCAATATCCTCAGGGTCAAGACCCTGTTGAGTCGAACTAATATATTCCTTAAGAAGGGTGTCTTGGTCCATTGAGTCAAAGTCCTTTCTCAATTTGAGGAAGTCTTCAAACCCACGACCTGTCTCCTTCTTGTATTTCATAAAAGCAGCTACGTCTTCAGGCATCTCTTCAGCCTGACTGCGTTCAGCCATCAACTCATCAAATGAATTGATTTGCTTATTATATCGTTTACCAATATATGAAAGAACGTCTTCTTCTTTTAGCTCAGGTAGTTCACTTGGTTCACCTACATTAACTGCT
>Ga0315905_10008691_pt1 | contig 10278 bp, 7 predicted proteins | sample LakEriMetagenome_5_FD_203522 | JGI IMG/M metagenome (GOLD analysis project Ga0315905, IMG submission 203522) | Freshwater fungal communities from buoy surface, Lake Erie, Ohio, United States - Buoy 4 MA121 | ecosystem: Environmental > Aquatic > Freshwater > Lake | place: USA: Lake Erie, Ohio... | reverse complement strand
GCATGATGCAGGGTTTCAAACTGCTCGCAAAGATAGCGTTTCGCAGTCGCAGAATTCAGCGCGAGGTGGCAAAGATAGGAGATCGTCGGTTCGATGTTGCTCGGCTCATTCGTCTCAGCGCGTGCGGAATCCTTACCCGGTCGTTGCTCGCGATTGTGTTTTTTTTGCGCGGATGAAGTGGCAAGGCGCAGGTCGGGAGCGCTCATTTGCAAACGGGTGGCGCAGTGGTTGAGCATCGAGTCACGACTCACAGGGTCTGAGATGTAGGCAAGTAACTCGGCGATATCGCGTGCAGTCGTGCCGCGCGCCTGCGCGTTAGCCAGTCCTCCTTCTACTTGGGAGCGGTCAATTTTAAAATCGAAAAAAAGCCGCGCCTCGTTGAGGAGTTCAAGAAAGGAGTCCGCGCCTTCGCGCTTGAGATAGGAGTCAGGATCATCACCGGCGGGCATGGCGACCACACGGACATTGATGTTCTCAGCAGAAAGTTCGCGAAAGGCGCGCTCGCATGCGGTGTAGCCTGCTTTGTCGGCATCAAAACATAGAATCGCGGTGTCAGTGTATCGCTTGAGAATTTTTGCATGCTGCGGTGTGCAGGCGGTGCCAAGGGTTGCGATCGCATGATCGATGCCGTGTTCATGGCAGGCCAGGGCATCGAGCTGGCCTTCGCAAATCAGCACCGACTTGCGGGTCATGATCGGGCGTCGTGCGCGATCAAACGCAAACAGGGTTTTTGACTTCAGGAACAGCGCGGTTTCAGGGGAGTTGATGTACTTTCCCGAGGTGGGATCAGCGATGATTTGTCGTCCTGAAAAAGCAATGATGTCGCCCTGGTCGTTGCTGACGGGAAACATCAGCCGGTTGCGGAATCGAACGTATAGTCCGCCCTGTTCGCGTTGCGCGGCGATACCGGAGTCGACGAGTTCCCGACCGGTGAATTGCTGTTCCCGCGCCCAGTCGAGAAATTGTTTTTGCTGATCGGGCATCCAGCCGACCGTCCAGCGGATTGCCATGTCACGATTGTAACCGCGGGATTTCAAGTAATCGCGCGCATGTTTTGCTCCCGGGTCCTTGAGCAGCAAGTTGTTCATGAAGCGCGCGGTCTCGCGGTGCAGATCGAGCAAGCGACCGCGTTGGCGTTTATTGCGCTCGGCGTCGGCATCGAAGGCATCTTCGACAATGGCGATGTTTGCCTTGGCCGCGAGTTTGCGCACGGCATCGGTGAAGGACAAACCCTCATACTTCATCACAAAGGAATACGCGTCGCCGCCTTCGCTGCAGCCGAAACATTTGAAGGTCTGGCGTTGCGCGTTGATATGAAAGGAAGGAGTTTTTTCATTGTGAAACGGACAATTCGCCTTGAATGACGAGCCAGCGCGTTTGACGGGAATATAGGAGCTGATGAGGTCCACGATATCCGTGGCCTCGAGAATTTTCGTTCGGGTTTCCTGGGAAATTTGCGCCAATTTCTTCAATGTTGTCGTGTGGCAACATGCATATCACAAATGCCCCGCAAAACCACGGAAAAAACTCTGCGCGGCCGAATTTCCCCGTGCATCAAGGGAGGAATTTTTTTGCAAGCCGCCTGTGCGGAGATCGAGCCGCGCTCAGACCTATTTCGCGAGAACTATTGCCGCAGCCTGGTGGAAAGCGGCGGATGCGGGATTCGATTGAGGGGGTAGCAGCGCCACTGGTTGCCCGCGGTCGCCCCCTTGGCAGATGGGAATTTGGATCGGGATCTGTGCGATCAGCGGCACGCGCAGCCTCTCGGCCTCGCGAAGCCCGCCATTTTCGCCGAAAAGATAATAGCGCTGGCCGTGTTCGCAATCGAACCACGACATGTTTTCGATCAAGCCCAGCACCGGAACGTTGACTTTGGCAAACATGCTCACGGCTTTCCTCGCATCGATCAAGGCGACCTCTTGCGGTGTTGTAACGATCACCACGCCGTGCAGGGCGACAGTCTGCACGATGGTAAGCTGGATGTCGCCTGTTCCCGGCGGCAGGTCGAGCACGAGGTAATCGAGTTCGCCCCAGGCGACCTGACGCAGAAACTGCTGGGTGTAGCGGGTGGCAAGCGGGCCGCGCACGATCACCGGTGAGCTGTCTTCCAGCAATAGCCCCATCGACATGATTTTCACGCCGTGCGCTTCGAGCGGGATGATTTCGTCTTTTTCGTTGGCCAGAGGTTTTTCATCGCAGCCGAACATCATCGCGATCGAGGGGCCGTAAAGATCGCAGTCGCACAGTCCGACTGACGCGCCGGTTGCAGCGAGGGCGATTGCGAGGTTTGAGGCAACCGTAGATTTACCGACCCCGCCTTTGCCTGAAGCCACCGCAATGATTTTTTTCACCCCTGGAATCGAGGATGCTCCTGTCTGCACCCCTGGTGTTTGGGTGACTGGATCTTTGATGTCGATGTCCACCACAACCTGGGAAATTCCAGGGAGCTGAGCGAGAACCTCGTGGCAGTTTTTAAAAATCTGTTGCGGGATTTCGGCATCGCGGGTCTGGATTTCCAGGCTTACGCGAAGGTTTTCACCATCGATCTGAATATCCTTTACCAGGCCGAAGGAAACGATGTCACGGGAAAAACCAGGGTAGCGGATGGTGCGTAGTGCGTCACGGATGAGTTCGGGATTCATAACAAGAAAGCGGAAATTCACTCAAGCGCTGATCTTCTCAAGTGGCATCATGGCCAGACAGCCTGGGCAGTTTTGCACAAAATGTCCGGGGGAGATTTCGACCAGCGGTGGCAGCGAGTCGGTCAGGCAGAGTTGATTTTGCCCCATCGTATTGCGTTCGCGAAATGCGCAACCGTGCGGCGGATGAGTTAGATTCGGCGGCAGGCCGGGAATCGTGTGTAGCAATTCGTTTTTAGGCTTGATCGAGGGAATGCTGGCCAGCAGTGCACGGGTATAGGCATGACGCGGATTTGAGAACAGCAGGTCGCGCGGAGCCGACTCGACGATGCGCCCCGCATACATCACGTTGATGTGATCGCACATTTCCGAGACTACTGCGAGGTCGTGGGTGATGAAAATCACCGAGGTGCCGAGCTGCTTCTGGCGGTCACGGATCAGGTCGAGCACCTGTTTTTGCACGGTGACATCGAGCGCGGTAGTCGGTTCATCGCAAATCAGTAACTCCGGCCGGGTGATCAGTGCCATCGCGATCATCACCCGCTGGCGCATGCCGCCGGAAAATTCATGAGGGTAGCCATGCACCCGCTCGGCGGGATTTTGAATGCCGACATCCGCGAGCGCTTCAACTGCCTGTTGCAGCGCCTTTTTTCCGCGCAGCCCCATGTGCAGTTGCAGCGGTTCGATCAATTGAGCGGAAATTTTTAGAAACGGATTGAGCGAGGTCATCGGATCCTGGAAAATCATGCTGATGCGCTTGCCGCGGATCTGGCTAAGTTCTTTTTCCGATGCTTTCAGCAGGTCGATGCCGTCGAACATCGCCGTGCCGGAATGAATGCGCCCGGGAGGTTTGGGGATCAGTCCCAGGAGTGAATAACAGGTCACCGATTTCCCCGAACCGGACTCGCCGACGATGCCGAGCGACTTTCCTTTTTCCAATGAAAACGAAACATCCTCGACAGCATGAACAATACCATTGCGGGTATGAAACCGGGTGCTGAGATTGTTGACTTGCAATAGCATGGTTGCGAATCAGTGGCTTTTTTGGGAAAAGGTGCTGGACGACAGATCGCGGCGTTCGCGGGATCGCGGTGAAAAAACAGTCGGAATTCCCGGCGCTGGATGGGCCTCGCGCAGTTGATGTGTTAGATACTGACTGTAACTTTGGTTGAGCAGTCGTTTGTCGTTCACGAACAGAATATAAGTCGGCACCGGAATCAGCACGCTGGTTTTGTCGGTGGCGACCGTGCCGTAATAAAGCTTCATGCGCTTCTTGAGCTTCGAGTCGATCGGTGGTGGATTTTTTTCCATCGCCTTTTGCAAAATCCGGTTGAGCACGCCGGTGCCGGGGAATTTCTGCGATTGATTGCGGATCTTGATTGCCTCCTTGAGAACGGTTTCCACAGCTTCGTTGTTTTTGGCCGAGCACATGACAAATGGCGCATAGGCGAGGAAAAACAACTCGCGTCGCACGTGTTCCGTCGCTTCTTCGATCCGAGCTTTTTTCTTGCCATCGGGATGATAGAGATCGAACTTGTTCAATACGATCAAACATGGCTTGTGCTCTTCTAAAATCAACTGGGCGATTTTGCGGTCCTGCGCGGTGATACCCGATGCGAGGTCAATCACCAGCAGGGTCAAGTCGGCGCGGCGAATGGCCTTCTCGGTGCGCATCGCGGAAAAAACCTCCACCGAGGTGTCGCGCTTGGCTCGCGGACGTAATCCAGCGGTGTCGATCAAGGTGAAATTTTCCTTGTTGAATGTGCAGGGAAGGTCCACCGCATCTCTTGTGGTACCGGCAATTTCCGATACGATGGTGCGCTGGTCCTTCAGAATCGCATTCGCGAGCGATGATTTTCCCGCGTTGGGTTTGCCGACGATGGCGATGCGGATTCCATCTGGTTGGCGGGTTTCCGGCGTTTCGCCTTCGGCAGGGGAAATTGGTTCGAGCACCGCATCGATGGCATCGCACAGCTCGCCGAAATTCCGGCCGTGTTCTGCAGAGACAGCGATGCCCTCGCCGAGCCCGAGTTTCGCAAAGTCGGACCAAGCAGCCTCGTGTTTGTCGTGATCGACCTTGTTCATCACCAGCAGCACGGTGGCTTTCGCCTTGCGGAGTTTTTGACCGAGGGCGGAGTCGATCGCGGTGATGCCTTCGTGGGCATCTACGACAAAAAGAATTAGGTCAGCAGTGGAGATTGCGATTTCCGCTTCGAAAGCGACCTGTTCGGCAAAACCATCTTCCAGTGTGGCACCAATGCCACCGGTATCGACAATATCACAGGGAAATTTCGTCGTTTTGCTCGGCGCGGCGAGTCGGTCGCGGGTGATGCCCGGTTGGTCGTGGACAATTGCGATTTTCCGTCCGACCAGACGGTTAAACAGCGCGGATTTTCCCACATTCGGACGACCAACAATTGCTACAGTGGGCATGTGTGGGACTATGGCGTAAAAAATGGCGATTACCAAGCGCGAAAAACTTCAAATCGCAGCATGTCGGAAAGAGGAGTGATCTATTGCTGATCAGCCGGGCACCGAGGCGATTGGTATTGTTGCGAAATCGGACAGCAGGCTCGCAGGATTTTTCGGTCAACCATGATTTGCCTGGACGCGTTGACGGTAGATCTGGGCAGCGGCGACGATTTGCGGGGCTAGGTTGACTTCAGGTTTGGCAAAAGGAGGGACAAACCACGGGAAACTGCCGAGCAGGTCGGTGATCACGGCGACCTCGCCATCACAAGTGGACTCGCCACAGCCAATGCCGATGGTGGGAATCGCGACAGCGGCGGTGATGTCTGCGGCGACAGCGGGAATGATGGATTCCAGTACCAGCGCGCAAACACCGGCGTTTTCCAGCGCGCGGGCATCTTCGATCAAAGCGGTCGCGGCTTCCTTGGTTCGGCCCTGTTTGCGGTAACCACCCAATTCGTTGACGCGCTGGGGCAGCATGCCGATGTGACCAATCACAGCAATACCGGCGCTGGTGATGGCTTGGATTTTTTCCCACTGCTCGCTGCCGCCCTCGAGTTTTACAGCATCGGCTCCCACTTCCATCAATTGTCGGGCGGATGACAGCGCTTGCTCTGGCGTGTCGTAGCTGTGGATCGGCAGATCGGCAAGGATCAGCGCGGAGGGTTGGGCGCGGGCCACGGCGGCGGTGTGATGCCGCATGTGGGCTAGGGTGACGTGAGTGGTGTCGGGAAATCCCAGCACTACCATGCCGAGGGAGTCGCCTACCAACAGAACATCGATGCCCGCCTGATCGAGCAGTCGCGCAGTGGGGAAATCATAGGCCGTCAGCGCACAGATCGGAATTCTGCCCTTGCGCTGGCGCAGTGCGGCGGCTTTCTCGTTGGCATTCATGTCTTGGATCATGCAGTTATCGTCGAAGACCGGCAAGAAAAAGCCGCAGCCAGTTATGATGGCTGCGGCGGGTTCAAAAGGTAAGTAGAGTTATTTCTCTTCTTCAGCAGGCTCGGCTGCGTCCTTTGCAGCAGCAGCGGCGTCAGGGGCAGCAGGGGCAGCAGGGGCAGCGGCGTCAGCAGGGGTAGTAGCAGCTGCGTCAGCGGCAGCAGGGGCAGCCTCCTCTGTTTTTTCAGGAGCTATTTTAGCACTATTTTCAGCTGGCTTGCAGGACACAGCGATCAAAGAGAAAGCTGCGACAGTAATCATGGTGGTAATTTTCATATGTTTATTGGTATATCGCAAGCTTGGTTGCGCTCGAGCGTCAAAATGTCATTTTTTTGCCGATTGGTCAAAGACAGAGTTGTGATTTTTTTATGCCTCTGCCAGTGTGGGTCATGGATACTTCCATGATTATGTGCCCCGCCTGTGGCGAGTGCTTCGAAGTTGCTGGCCCCTGTCTGGCAGAAATTCCCGCGGAATGGGACTACGATTGCGAAATCTGCTGTCGGCCGATGGTGATTGTTTTCGATGAGGCTGGCGCGCACGCCAGAGGATTGGCGGAATAATGTTGCCCATGGTGTCGCCGCAATGATTGTGAAGACAATGTCCGCAATTTTTAGTTGCGGCCCGGAGTGCGTTTTGTTAATTCTAGCGCTCGTATGGAACTTCTTGTCGCCACCCTCTGCGATTCAGCTTCGGAAAACCAAGGAAAACTAAACGTTCTTGGAGCCTTTGATGCAATTGTCGCGCAAAGCTTTCCCGCCCATTTCTCCTTCAGCCTCGCGTTGCGCTTCTACTTCACCGCGGTGGATCATGGCTCACACAAGTTTTCGATCTTGCTAGTCGATGACTCCGAAACAGCACCGGCCCAGGCAAAAGAGGAGTCGGACATGCAGGTTAATATGCCCGATGGCACGGCGGCATTTTCAACACAGAACCTGATCACACCCTTGCAGGGCACAGTGGCCAAGGCCGGCGTTTACCATTTCGACATCCGTTTTGACGGTCGGGTGCTGGTGCGTGTGCCGCTGCGCGTGCTTCATCAAAACGAGATTCGTCAGCCTGCTTGATGCGTCTTCGTGCTGTCACTATTTTACAAACCCCATGCATTAGAGTAAGTTTTGTGTTGAAATTCCGCACAACTTCGAGCTTTTTTACTTGTTGAATCAGTTCTGGTCATGCTAGAGTATTGAGTTGCTCCTAAAGTGCAAGCTAATGAAAACTTTCCAAAGACAAGCGAAGCAAACAAGGCTGAGTCGGGTTTCTGCCGCGGTGTTGGTAGTTATTGCGGCCGTTCCACAACCAAGCCATGCCATCGTCAGCAGTCTTGGAGGAACCGGTATTTTTAATGGAGTTTCGATCAACGATGCAATCGGTGCCGATGTTTTTTACAACCAGGGTTTTGGCGGTCAGGGGGCAATCGTTGCCAACATCGAGGCGGGTGCGATTTGGACAGGGCATGAGAGTTTGAACGGACGCATCGCGCAGACAATCTACGATCCATCAATCACCGGCACGCAACTTGGCCAAGCGGACTGGCATGCGACGATGGTTGGGCAGGCGATCGGCGGCAGTGGTCCGTACCTTCACCAGCTGGGAATCGCCCCGCTGGCGACAATGTGGGCGGGGGCGATCGCCACATCATGGAGCGCGGCCCCCTTTGTGCAATACAGCACATCCTTTTCGATCACCGACAACAGTTTCCTCTATGCCTATCGCACCGCAACGCAGACTGGTATTTCCGGACTTCATGCGGACGTGATCAACAGCAGTTGGGGATTTGGGGATTCGGCGGGCAGTAGTGAGCTAACGATTGCCATCGATGCCTTGTTGAGCGCTCACCAGGTGGTGGGTGTTTTTTCTGCAGGCAATTCGGGCCCCGGGGCCGATTCCGTCGGCGGGCCCGGTACGGGTTACAACGGGATTACCGTGGCGGCGCTGACGAATTCGGCACAAAATCTTGCCTACGATACCGTCGCTGACTTTTCCAGTCGCGCGCCGAGTGCTGCATACAATCCGCAGACTGGCATTATCACTCCCAGCATTCGGGCTACGGTGGATATTGCTGCCCCTGGCGACAATCTCACATTGGCATTTTATGGGGGAAGGACAGGCGGGCATGTGGCGGGCACCGATCCGACGGGTGGCCTGGGCAGCTATTACATTGGCGACACGTCCGGCACCAGTTTTTCCGCACCGATTGTGGCGGGCGCGGCGGCACTGTTGGTCGATGCAGGGAAGGCATTCGGGATTGCGGAAATGACCCATCCACTGGTGATCAAATCTGTTTTGATGGCCGGCGCAACACCGACGATTGGCTGGGACAACGGGCAGTTTCTCGATGAATCCGTGACCCGCACCCTGCAGGCGTTGGATTATACAAGTGGCGCCGGCGCCCTTGACCTGAGGAACAGCCACGACATTTATCTCGGTAGTAGCCAGCTGCTGGCGCCATCTGTTTATTCAACCGATGGTCTAACCACTCTTGGCATTGCCGGTGGCGGCGGTTCAGCCGAGGTGGCGAGTTCCGGCTGGGATCTCGGCACGATTCAAGCGGGAGCTAACATCTACACTCTGGCGCAGACTCTCGCAGCAGGCAGTGAAATGTCGGCGGTGCTGACCTGGTATGCGCAACGAGGTCTCGGCGGAGACTTGACCAACGCGGAGGACGTGGCACTGAGCAATTTATCACTGGAGATTTGGAGGCTGGATGCCGTCGATGGCAATCATCTCGTCGGGCGCTCTGAGTCGCCCTTTGGCACTGTCGAACATCTGCGCATGAATCTTGCCGATGCCGGCAATTACCAGTTCCGCGTGGTATGGGACGGGCAGAATTACAATACCGCCGCCCTGCCGGTTCTCGCGACAGACTATGGACTGGCGTGGTCGATCAACTCAATCCCAGAACCACAAACCCTGTTGCTACTCTGGTTGGTATCTTTTATCATGGTGAGGCGGCATCGGGCGATAAGTTGATCACTTGCTGAAATATCCCCTAACATGGCTACGTAGCGGTGGAATAATCCATACACAACTCAGATATGAATCGCCGTCATCTTCTCACTCTTGCCCCAGCTGTTCTCGCCGCCGGAGCCAATAGCACTTTTGGCAAGGCCATCGCCCCCTCCACCCAGACGTCGGCGGGCTTTACGATTTCCATCCAGTGCTGGTCTTTCAAGAATTTCACTCTGTTCGAGGCGATTGAAAAAGCAGCCGCAGCAGGTGCGCAGGGCGTAGAAATTTTCGAGGGCCAGTCGTTGAGTCCAGAGCAAAAGAACATCAAGGTCGGTGTCAATATGCCTGCGGAATCGATCGCAGCGCTGCTCGAGCACGCAAAAAAACACAATATCACAGTCGTGAATTTTGGAGTGGTGGACATCCCCAACAATGAGATTCAGGCGCGGAAGTTTTTTGAATTTGGCAAGGCTCTCGGCCTTTACGGTATTACCACCGAGTCACTGGGCACTCTCGATTTGTTAGAAAAACTGAGCCAGGAATACGACCTGAAAGTCTGTTTTCATAATCATCCGAAACCCAGCCCGCTGTGGAACCCCGACACGGTGTTCAATGCCCTCAAGGGACGTCATGCCAACCTCGGCTATTGCGCCGACCTTGGCCATTGGCCGTCGTCGGGTCTCAATCCTCTCGATGTGATCAAAAAAATTGCGCCTTTGGTTCGCTCTTTTCACATCAAGGATCGCGCTAGCCTAACCGGCCCGACTCATGACCAGGTGCTTGGTACTGGTCTGTTCGATCTCGCTGCTATTCTCGATGAAGTGCGCAAACATGGTTTTAAGGGCAATGTATCGATCGAATATGAGCACAACTGGGCTGACAGTGTCGCTGACATTGCCCAAGGGGTTGGATTTTTGCGCGGTTACTCAAAGTCCCGGTCCTGAGTTGTTAGGCTTCCGGTGTTTTTCAATACGTTTGGTGAGTGAAGTATTTTCATCATCCTGTTCGCTTCAGGTGAGTTGATCCAATGCCGGAATTATGGTTACTGTTGCTTCCTTGGCGGAACGCAGCTTTTTTATCCTGGATAGAAAAATAGAAACCACGGATTGCACGGATTGCACGGATCAAGAATGAGTGATGAATATCATGGCATACACCAGTGGGGTGAACCTGAGATTTGATCGATCAGGCCCATTTTTTTGGTGAAATCCTCTTCAATCAGTGCAATCAGTGGTAAAAAACGGCATTGCAACCGTTTCCATTTTCCCTTCTAGGTTTA
>Ga0315905_10008690_pt1 | contig 10279 bp, 9 predicted proteins | sample LakEriMetagenome_5_FD_203522 | JGI IMG/M metagenome (GOLD analysis project Ga0315905, IMG submission 203522) | Freshwater fungal communities from buoy surface, Lake Erie, Ohio, United States - Buoy 4 MA121 | ecosystem: Environmental > Aquatic > Freshwater > Lake | place: USA: Lake Erie, Ohio... | reverse complement strand
TAAAGTCAGTAAAGTCAGTAAAGTCAGTAAAGTCACTGACTTTACTGACTTGATGGATGTCATAGAGAGGTAACACCTACACACACACACACACACACACAGGTCTCTTTCTAGGTCTCTTTTGACACAACATCATGTTGCATCTCTGTAGGTCTCTTTCTAGGTCTCTTTTGACACAACATCATGTTGCTGTAGGTCTCTTTCTAGGTCTCTTTTGACACAACATCATGTTGCGTTGCATTTCCGTTGTTTGTGTGTGTGTGTGTGTGTGTGTGTGTGTGTGTGTGTGTGTGTGTGTGTGTGTGTGTGTGTGTGTGTGTGTGTGTGTGTGTGTGAGTTCTGACATGCCTCTGTCCACGTGCACTTTTTTGGGGATCTTGATGATGACACTTGGCATCAGTTTAGTAAACGGTTGGGTTTTGAGTTGGCGGGGATCTGTTGTTGCAGCACAATAGAATGAAACAACGTTGTTGCAGCACAATAGAATGAAACAACGAATGTTTTATTGATAAACCTCTGACAACCCCCTTGTACTATTCGTTGTTTAGGGTTTAGGGTCTAGGGTTTAGGTTGTGTGTGTTTTATTGATAAACCTCTGACAACCCCTACATTTTGGGGACATGGACTGTTCGTTGTTTCAGCACAAGAGAACGAAACAACGAATCCCATAAGCCTTTTGTGCTGAAACAACGAATCCCATAAGTCTTTGTGCTGAAGCAATGAATCCCATAGGTCTCTTTTGACACTGTAGTAGGTCTCTTTGTGCTGAAGCAATGAATCCCATAAAGACCGACGCACAGACTGACACGATGAATCTCAGCACCAAGACTGTTTAGGGGTTACTGTAAGTACAAAGACTTAATTTGAGTTGACAAAGACTTAATTTGATTTGCGGTTTAGGTTTGCTGTGTGGGTTTTAGGTTTCCTGTGTAGGGTTTACTAGAAGTACATCTCAGCACAAAGACTGAAACAACAAATCCCACAAAGACTGAAACAACAAATCCCACAAAGACTGAAACAACAAATCCCACAAAGACTGGTTGACACGGAGCCTAGGCTAGCGTTGACTGTGTTTGTTTAGGGTTTACGGTTTAGGGGTTACTAAGTACAAAGACTTAATTTGATTTGCTTTTGTAGGAAGGACACACACAGGTCTCTTTCTAGGTCTCTTTTGACACAACATCATGTTGCATCGCGGAGAAAGCGGCTGCTCCTGCTACTTATTTTCAAATTAAGTCTTTGTACTTAGTAACCCCTAAACCGTAAACCCTTTGCTTTTGTAGGAAGGACAAGGAGAAAGCGGCTGCTCCTGCTACCACTACGCCTCAAACCACCACTACGCCTCAAACTACTACTCTTAATTCTACTACTACTACTCCTGCTACTACTACGCCTCAAAAGAAGTAGAGAGTGCCAAAACAAGAGAAAATGCTCTGGAAGCACGACCTTAAGCGCGCGGATACCCCCATACGTCGAGCACCAGCTATGTCTTGTCCCAAACCAAAACAAATGCTCTTTCCCCTATAGCAAAAAAAAAAATGCTCTCGCCCTTGGTGAAACTCCGGGCCCTAATAGTACAAGTCTATGTCCCCAAAATGTAGGGGTTGTAAGAGGTTTATCAATAAAACAACGATTCAGTGCCCAGTGTTGAGCTCAAATTTACTGCGAGACAACACAACTGCATGTGGTTCACTAGAGTGCACGCCTCCTCCTCCTCCCGGTAAACCCTCCGTGCGCAAGGGGGGCCCTTGGGGCGCCCGCTCCTTCGAGCATTGTCGATGCTGTCGACGCGTGCTAAATTGCCCCGAGAAAGAGAGAGGGAGAGACAGAGAAGCTTTCTTGCCAGTCAAGTAATGACTGAAGGTCGTGTCAAAAGAGACCTAGTAAAGTGTCAAAAGAGACCTAGTACAGTGTCAAAAGAGACCTAGGCTTGCCAGTCAAGTAATGACTGAAGGTCGGTAAGCACAACGCCCTGTCGGATCACACCGCCTCTGGGCGCTCGGGCTCCAGCATATGACGGCGAGAGAGAGAGAGAGAAGTTTCATTGACAATCAAGAAGTGGCTGAAGGAAGGAAAGCACGAGAGAGAGAGAGAGAGAGAGAGAGAGAGAGAGAGAGAAGTTTTAAAGTTGTACAATGTGGAGCGACTCAGGTCACTTATAACCACCGATTCCTCCTAGTGGAGGGACCCTTCTGCGCCAGTAAAAGCGCAGGAAAGGCACACGCCCATTTGCTCTCAACGTGGTTTAATGCAAACGGAAACTCGGCCACACCTTCCATCCCCCGGCCCCTCAAAACCCTCTCTCTCGTGCAAAACGGCAATTTTTGTGTTTAGAAAAAAAAACTAAGAGACTCCAAAAGGTTTCCAAATCGTTTCCCTAAGAGCGGTCTAAGGCCGAGAAACCACGCTTTCTGTTCAAAGTTTTAAGGTCCCTGAGATGTCCTTAAACGCCCACGCCTCAAGCACTGTCGGCGCTTCTGTCGGCGCAAAGAATCGCTCCCCCGGTTGCACGTAGGGTGAGACACGGGTGACCTGCGATCCCAGGGAAAAAAACTACGGATATCGAACCCGCCTGGCGCGGCTCCCCGCCAGAGCGCGCCGCCTCGCGACGTAGCAATCGCCACAGACGCCACGAGCGCCAGCGCAGCCGCCGTTCTCACCCACCGCAACCCCCGCGCTCGGCCCTCCCACCCGGCCCAGGTTTCCCCCACGGCGTAACGCCTGTTGCGCCTCACCCCCTCAGGATGGCACGCTCTCAAGGCAGAGACCTGGCATCATTTTCGTCGGGTCGTGGCGCCTGTAGCGCCTCAGTCCCCTCTGTATAGTGGCACGCTCTTAGAACAGGGGCCATGCCAGCCTACGGCTCTAGCGCCGTATCACCTCCCGAGAGGACCCACAATGTAGCCGAACGTCACAGTCGCCCGAGCACCTCCGGCAGAGTGATGCTGGAGGGTCGAGAAGGTGCTACAGGAACCGCGGCGTTTGACTCTCGAGACTCTGCCGTGGCAGAGAGCACCCTGTCCCCAAGGGCCCCCGAAAGTCGTTGTCGGTGGGGGGGACGCCTGGCGGCCCGTCATCGAGCGCCCTGATACGGCTCTAGAGCCGTATCACCTCCCGGGAGGACCTCCCGGACCCCAGTGTTGGCCGTGATTTCCGCCCGGGCCGGTCGCTGGGGCCGGAGAGTCTAACTCTCTCTGTCTCTTTCAATGATACTGAGACTGGTCTCTTTCAGCGGTAAGGATACTAAGACTCGTTCCCGGCGGTCTCTTTTAGGAACCAGATAGGTCTCTTTTGGGAACCAGATAGGTCTCTTTTGGGAACCAGATAGAAGCTGCTGTACCCCCGAGGACAGCAGCCAGCTCCGTCTCCGTCAGAAACTTGGCATACTCCTCTCGCGCCAGCGTCACCGTAGCGCCGTAATTGGTGTTTCCTCCTGACACAGAGACAAACACAGTTCGTGAGCATCAGTTCGTGTGACCTCAGTTCGTGGGCCACAATTCGCGAGCTACATATATATATATATAGTATATATAGTATATATATATATACATATATATACATATATATAGTATATATATAGTATATATATATATATATATAGAGAGAGAGAGGATATGTGTGTGTGTGTGTGTGTATACACATATTATATATATATATATATACACACACACACACACACACATACATACATACATACATACATACATACATACATACATATATGTCTGTCTGCTGTCTGTCTCTGGTGTGTCTCACCTTGCCAGCATAATACCCATGCTGCATAATAGTAATAATGTTCAGGGCTTTTTTTTAAAAAAAAATTTTCACCTAAAAAAGAAAAAAAAGCCCTGAACAACATAATACACATGCCCCTACCCGTGTGATGACAACAATATCATTACGATGACGCTGGTGAGCAGTGTTCCTGTGAGGACAAGATCGGGATATTGCGATCCCCACCATCACCATCGCGGGTCTCGTGGACTACGTCACCCCGAACAACATGTTCATCAACATCATTGAGACAGAGAGTAAGGTCACATAGAAGGTGTTCTCATATAGAATGTGTTCTCATACAGAATGTGTGCTCATTTAGTGTTTCATCAACATCATTGAGACAGCGGGCCCAACGAGGCCCAATCAGGCTGGGGTCTCCAGCATCTTTGGTGGAACTGGACAGTGGAGGCAGGAGGCGGGAAGCCTTGTGCTCAATGTGACAGAGAGTAAGGTCACATAGAAGGTGTTCTCATATAGAATGTGTTCTCATATAGAATGTGTGAAGCCTTGTGCTCAATGTGACAGAGGGACAGGGCATGCTGGCGGGCCGAGCAAACGAGTTTTCCTTCTAACTCATAGCCCTACCAGGGCGCAAACGCATCCGCTGACCCTGCCGACGGTCATTGCAAACCCATACTGGATCACCGGTGACTGGTGGGGAACGCAGACCCCACGGTATGGAGTATTTTTTCCCAACATGGACTATTTTTCCTAATACACACACCCACACACGCTTACACACACTCTCTCTCTCACCTGGCCAAGACTTCAATTTTTCTTTCTTTTTTTCTTCAACACACACCCACACACGCTTACACACACTCTCTCTCTCACCTGGCCATGACTTCAGCATACACACGGGCCAGTCCGTTGCGAAAATGCACCGCTATATGTGTGTGTGTGTGTGTGTGTGTGTGTGTGTGTGTGTGTGTTACTGTATACGTGCGAACACGCACACACGCCTGTATACTTGTGCAATACTATATATATATAGTATATATATTCTATACAACCTAAAAATATACATATACACTACTATAAACATCTGGCCATCACTGTCATCAACCTCACAAAACCTCCGTAAGGGGAAATGCTTTTATAAAAAAATAGGAACAAAGCCGCGGAGGCCCTTGAACCACGATCGTCACGTCATTGCACTCCAAAATGTGGAAAACATTTCCATTTCGCAGTTCAAAACTCTCGGGTATTTGTTTTTGCAAAGGAAAAAAATCTTACATTAGCGCCAAATTTGGCAATGACTGTCTTCACTAAGTGCTGCGCATCCATCCATGGGTAGGCCTCCGTGCTGAGCGCCCACGTATGCGAGATTTTGACGTAGACTTGTGGCAGTGCTGCCAGCCTCAGCAGATTGTCTACCTGGGCCTGGTCAGAGGGAGACACATCCGCCATGTGGTCGATCACGACGATGAGGTCTGGCACTTTGCGCAGCACGGGTTCTATCCATGGAATTGACTTGCCGCCATCTTTCCCCAAAAACAGCAGCACTGGCACTTGAAGCCCTTGCGCCTTTTCTAGGATTCGGAGCATGTTAGGCGCGTTCCACCACGTCTGATTCACCGGGCCAAAGCGCACTCCCACAAACCCTTCGGCAGTGAGTTGTGCAAGATGCGCGGGAGCATTAACATCCTCTGGATCAACACGGGCGACGGCGGCAAAGCGAGAGGGCCATGTCTTGATGCACGCGCCTACGTACGAGTTGTCATATAGGTAGCAGATAGGCTGAACAATCACAGACTTGTCCACCCCGTTGGCATCCATCAGCGCCAGCAGCTCCTCGGCAGAAGCGTCCTTGGCAGGTGGATTGGCGGCGGCCTGGCAGACCTTCTCAAAAGTCAGTGCCCTAGTGTATTTACAATGTACAGTCCCCTCACAGAGAACTTTTGAGAATTTGTTTCCTCTTTCGCCCACGGGTACGCCGGGTCATTTTTCCATACGTGCGCGGCCGAGTCGATGACTGCCATTCTTGTAGCCCCCCCGTGTAGCGGGCGGCGCGCGACGTAGGCACCGACCAGCAACCCCGAGAAGAAAGCGTCGCGGCGCCTTGGGCGCGCAAGCGGCGCGCGGCCCTGTGCAGCGGCTGGCGGCTGCCACGCGGCGCCGGGCGAGAAAAATGCAGGCAAGGCCCACACGGCGACGTTCAGAGCCAGCCGCACACGCATCGCCTTTAGTTCGTGCTAGATGAGTGAAAACGGGAAACTTAACGGGTTGTAACTAGGGGCACACACGGGTACAGAAACATTGGAAGCTTGATTTTTTGTTTCAAATTCATTAATTTTTTTGGTTCACTTGTTTTAATTTGAGAATGTCTAGGTTGTTCTGTATCATCAATATCAAGAAAATTCAAAATGTAAAAAATTTCTCCTGTTTTGTCATCTTCACAGTCTCACAATGCTGCAAGATATTACAAACAAATTCTGAATTTGTCTCATAACTGGGCAACGAAACACTCACTGTAGTCCCAAATCACTGATTTTTTATAGCTGAAAGGTGTTTTTGCAGGGGCCCTTAGGGCCTTACATCATAGTACTTGTCATGGCTCCTCTGAGATCAGTGTGGAATCCGGGGTGCATACTCAACAGAGACGCGACGCGCCGTGTCTCCGCTCTCCGCAGAGCTGGAAACCATGCAAGGCTACCCGCCCAACTACCCACCCAACTATGGTGGTCCGGGTAAGCTCATGTGTTTTGTGGTCGCGCGCGGTCTTCAGCCTGCTGCTGCCGCGCAGAGTATCACACAGATCCGTCAGGCCGGCCAGGCGCGAGCTCGTGCACGGGGAGCGCATGCCGGCGGGGCGAGGCACGGGGAAGCGTAAAGCGTACCGAGCTGATGGGCATGCCCATGGGCATACCAAAGCTACCCATGCCCATGGGCAAAACACAGCAAAATTCTGAAACCCGGGGCATGCCAAAGCCACCGTAGCCACCGTCCAGCGAGCCGCGCGCCCCTGCGGGCCGTTTGCGAAACCCGGCAGCCCCACAGTCGTGGGGGCGCCGCAGGGTAGATGAGCGGAAAGGAAGATAAAGAAGGGAGAAAGACGGTAGCCCTGAATCGAGGCGCCGTCGCGCACGTTTCCCCGGGGCTGCGGACCGCGTGTGGGTTTGCACGCGGATGTGTGACGGAGAGGCGCGCACATTCACCTGACCTTGGGCGCATCGCTCACGCCTCGCCAAATGCCCTGCCCCCGACGCTGGCAGGGCAAGATTATTACGAGGAGCCTATGATGCCCATGCCCATGACGGGCTCCATGCCCCCTATGTACGGCCCGGAGCAGGTATACTATGAGGATCCACAGTACATGATGGCGCCGGTGCCGCAGGTGCAGTATGAGTATGTGGACATGCCGCAGCCGGTGTACATGCCGCCGCCGCCGCAGATGGTGTACATGCCGCCGCCGCCGCCGGTGAACAAGCCGCCGCCGCCTAAACCGGTTGCTCCACCAAGGCCCCAGGGAAACAGCTGCAGGTGAGGATTTCCCCGCCCACTGGCACGTGGTTTCGACGGAGGGGCGCGGTCACGCGCTTTCGCGCAGCCCCCTTACAAGTCCTCGTACGCGTGCCGTGTTGTGAGCGCGTGTTTGGTGTCGCGTGGCTTTGCGCAGGTCCATGTGCCTGGTCGTGTCTGGCGTAATCATGTTCATCTGCGGGGTGATCATCATGGCGCTGCCCTTCTATGCGGCTGAGCTTCCGACGAAGGCTATCGACAAACAATGCGATGCAACTAAAAACAGTTGCAAGACTGGTCTGGGTAAGTTGGATGTCGCCTCGTTGACCAAGTACGACAAAATCAACTGCTATACCGACTTGAAGATTAGCTGGGGCTGCACGTGCACGCCCTCTGCAACAATTGCGTGCAACAAGCCTGATCAATTCAGCTGCAAAGGTGCTGACGGGACAAAATATTATCTTGCTCAACTCTACGAGTGGTGGGACGAAGGCATGTGGATCATTGGCGGTGTTGGGCTGTTCGTTTGCATCCTGTTTATCGCGGTTCCCGCCTTCCTGGGATCCGTCAAGGGCGCTGGCGCCGTTGTTGCCTACAGTGTATGCTGCAGCATCTTTTTCATACCTTTCCTCTTCATCGGGGCCTGCTTCTTGGTCGTTGGTGGTGCCTTCGATAAAAAACCCCACCTGGCCGTGGATGACACCTTGACGAACTTGTGTTCCTCCGTCCCCTCGGACAACCACTGCGGAACGGTATATTTGACGTCGGAAGCTGACTCTGTTTGTTTTAGAACACTGACCAGAATTACCATGTCCCACACAGAGTTCAGCCAGACATTCACACCAATCGCAGTGCGTCTTGTTAATGTCGAAAAGGGGGCCCATTTACTGATTTTGGACGCGCGTGCAGAGGATATGGTGTAAAGCGCTGGACGAGCTGAGGACGGGCGATCACCAGATACAAGCAACCGCTATTGTCGCCGGCGTCGCGTTCGTCGTTGCTGGGTTTACCCAGCTAATCGGAATGTTCGTGTGCTGCTGCTGCAAGGCGCCTGCGCCACAGAAAACAGTTTACCAAGCCCCCATGCCCGTCCAGACTATAATGATGGAGCCACAGCCCATCTACGCCACGCCTGCGCCACAACCCGCCATGATGATGATGTACCCGGAGGTTCTCCTGCGCTCCTCTCCCTTGACCAGTTGGCATGATTCAAAACTATGCTTGTTTATCAACGGAAACGGACCTCGAGGACTTGAGTAGTCTAGCCGTTGAGTATACTTTCTCAGAATAGCTATTGCGCCGGGTGCATTTTATTACCCGGAAGTAGGCGTCGGAAGACTGATTTTTTTTTTCTGCTTTTGTTATGCAGCCCATGATGCAGCAGCCCATGATCCAGGCATACCCGGAGGTAAGGAGCGCTCACATGCATTGAGATGGGCGCATGATTTGAACTTCATGCCGCGCAAAGAGCATTTGCAGTGCTGTGTGATGCTCCGGTTGCCACCAGTGCTGTATCCCGAAATCGCTCACAGTTGCTGATGAACATGTGCGCGCAGCCCTATGATTACGGCGTCCCCGGCTATGACTATGGGCCCTACCAGGATTATGGCCCCGGTAGATACGCTCCTGCCAGGGGCCAGGCCTAAAGTTGACACGAGTGTGGGAACCCAGTTTGCTTGAGCTTTGCTTCGTGGCGTGCGCCCTGGGCAGGTGCATGAAAAGCACAGGGAGGGGGGGGAACTGGACAGCAGAATGTCACTGGGGCACGCGCGCATGCCATCCGCTCTTTTGGGGGGTTTTGCCCCTTCGAAATAAGTTTGTTTCGCGGGGTTGCATTCGCAAGGCTTCTGTTAGACAACACAGGTCACGGTTCTCCCGGCGTCATGGCTGGCCTTACCCGTTGGGTTGGGTAAAGTTTATTCAAAGCATACACGACGAATGAGGTGGACGCTGGGCGCGAACGCGCAACGCCGTCATCGGTTAGACATGGAGGATGACTAATGGGAAGAGAAGACAACTTTTTGGCCTCTCCCACGGCGCGCCACACAGTTTGAAAATAGAGTGGTGACTTAGAGTCCTTCTTAGGAAATACACTATAAAGAGATCTGATTACACGGAGACCTCAAGCGTCTGCCCCTCAAGCCTCTACGTTGTTTGATTTGCAGGCTGGGCAAGCTGATTTGCCTGAAAAGCAACACGCAGGCCCAGCTGTAGTTCTATAAATCCGACAAGCTCGTCGCGCTGCGGCGCCTTGAACGCCTTCTTGTCAATGTGACACACAATCTCCGGCGTCCCCGGCGCAAAGCCCTTTCGCGTGGCCTCCACTGCGTCGCGCACGCAGTCTTGCCACTCTCTCGCGTCGCCCGTGAAGTGCATCGTGTATGAAGGGAGAATGTGCCCAAGGAACACGTGTGCCCCGGCGCCCCTCACCAAATCGCCATGTTTCGGCGCGTAATGACCCCCGCCAATACACACGAGTGCTATGCTCTTACTCCCCTCCCCATCTTCCGCCCTCCTTCCGTCCCCGCCGCTCTTCCAACGAGCATCCCACCAGTTGCCACTGGTGACGTCATCCGACGGCCCGGAGCTACCACCGAGAAGTTCGTGACCGAGAAGTTCGTGTACAAGGACGTCTGCCCACAAGTCTGCGGCATCTCGTCGTTGCCACTGCTCTTGCTGTGACCCTATTTCGGCAAACATAGCTGGAGTGGTGACCCAAGGGCCGTGATGTGTCCCTTCCAGAGAGACTTCAAAGTCGGATTTCAAGGGCGAGCGCGCTGTCATGGCTGCAAGCCGTCGGTATACCGGGGCCTGCATGAACCATGAACGTGTCATTATATGTATTTGCCTATAGATCTATTTGTCTATGTATCTATCTATCTGTCTCACACACATGCACACACACACACACGCACGCACACACACAGAGAGAGAGACAGAGAGACAGACAAACACACACACACACACACACACACACACACACACACATGTCAGAGACAGAGAGACAGTGAGGGAGTGTTTGGTTTCGCGTGGTGGGGTG
>Ga0315905_10008689_pt1 | contig 10280 bp, 21 predicted proteins | sample LakEriMetagenome_5_FD_203522 | JGI IMG/M metagenome (GOLD analysis project Ga0315905, IMG submission 203522) | Freshwater fungal communities from buoy surface, Lake Erie, Ohio, United States - Buoy 4 MA121 | ecosystem: Environmental > Aquatic > Freshwater > Lake | place: USA: Lake Erie, Ohio... | reverse complement strand
GGGCTCAGGAGTGGCACGACTTCGACCCCGATTGCTAATCGGGCCGAGGGGCTGGAGGCCCTGCCCTTCGGGGCGGGCCCAACCAGCGGGTGCATAGGTATGTAGACGATGGATGCCAGAAAAATAGTTTGAGATTTTTGTTGAAGTCTTTCGAGAAATGTTCAACATGATAGACGCAATGAACAACCGACCCTCCTCCACCGCCATGTCCTCGATTCACTTCAACTCGCACAAGTCCCTCGCCGACTTCCTCGCCGCCTTCACGGTGTCGGGGTCTACGGCTCAGTTCTCCGTCACCGACCTCGGGGACGGTCACTACGTCCTCTACTTCACTGGGGCTTACTAAGCCCTCGGGAGTCCGATGACCGCCCCCTCACGGGGGCTTTTGTTACCGCCTTCATCGGCTACTCGCTGGTGCATAGGTAAGCGTGAGATGGTTGGCGAAAAAATAGTTTGAGAAAGTTCTGAATGGAAGTTGACAACTGCCCCGCAGGGGGCATGATGAGAACCGCCATGAAGCACTACACCCTCAAAAAGAAACACGAAACCGTCTGGGGCTGGTCTAACCGCCCCGTCACCTTCCGCAAGGGAAGCACCTGCATCCCCGCCACGAACCTGCCCAAGGGCGGCTTCTGGATTCAGTCCCCTGCCGTGGGTCACTCCCGCAATACGGACTTCCTCTCATGGCTCAACTGCTACGGGTTCTGGGTCTCTGCCGATGCCGTGCAGGAGGCTGATGCCTCCGCCCTCGTCCCCGACTGCCCCGCCCAGCAGGGCTAAGGGGCAGGGCTGGTAGCCCGCCCGCCGCCTCCCGACCCTCTGGGGTCTGGGGGTGGTTTCGTTTATGGGGGACGGCATCCGAACCAATCCTCTACGTACCTATGCACAAGGGAACTAAGGCGAGAGGGTTCCCAGCCCTCCCGCCCGCCCCTCGTGTCGGGGCTATCCCATGCATACCCTTTACCACACACACACAAACATTGACCGCAAGCCGATGGGCCTCAAGGGCCCCGTTATGTTCGGCTAACATTTCGCCATACGGCTCATTTTAACTCACCCCGATTACCGAGGGGGTTCAACTCAGGCTTGGCCCTTGCGGGCCTCACTGCGGAAAGACTTTTAAAGAGCGTTCAGCGTTACGCTGATGGACTGCATCTTTCTCAATTCGGGGAAAAGCACAAGCGAAAAAATAAAAAAGTTTTCCGAACCCATTTCCTGCGTACCTATGCAGACGATGGACCGCTCGCCCTTAAAATAGTTTAACTTTTTTCTTGCAAGATTGGCTGGGGTCATCATCATAGTCCTCCTTATGAAAAACATAACCAACACCGCCCGCCTCGTCCTCGCCGAAATGCTCCTGAAGGAGACCCAGAAGGATGTTGCCTTCTACGCCCGAAGGGTCGAAGCCGACCCCTCCGAGGCCAACCGCTCCGCCTTGGATGATGCCGAGGCTATGGTTCGCTTCTACGGGGCCGAGGTCGCCATCTACTCGTAAGGCCCGAACGGCCTCGCCCCCTCACGGGGGCTTTTTGTTTTTATTGGTCGGCAATCAATTGTCTGCATACCTATGCACCAGCGTTCTGCGGTTATGACCGAAAGAAGTCGAATAAAGTTTGAAGTCGTGCTTGCTATTTCCGAAAAAAGGGGTAGACTGCTATCTGTTCCCCCAAGGGAGCAAAACCCAAAAAACCAAAAAATGAAAACCAAAGCCTCGGCTCAAGCCGAAATCCGCCAACTGACCCGCATCCTTGCGGGCTATGTCTCCCGCCTCACCTCGGAGCGTTCCACGCTCTCCGAGGAAGAGTCCGCCCTGCTCTCCGCTCGGGCGAATGAGACCATGCTCCGCCTGCTGGTGCTGGACTCGGAGTTGAACGGCTAAGGGCTCACGCCCTCACCTCGCAAGGGGTGGGGGCTTTTCTTTTTCTTAAAATAGTTATTGACGCAACGCACAACCTCCAGCATACTGTCCTCGTTATGACCTCCCTCACCTGCTCGGAAATCCTCACCCGCCTCGGCTGGACGCAGACGAACCTGCCCAACAGCGTCCTGCATACATTCACAACCCCCAAGGGTGTCCACCCAGACGCTTGGAGGACGCACAGGGTCAACAAGTATCTCTTTACTGTCTGCTATGTTCCCATCCTTGGGGCAGACCACTATACTGTCCGCCTCGGTATGCGAGACAGGGAAATCGTGGAGTCCCGATGGTGAGCGGGCTCTGGTGCTGACCCCAGCACCCCGAGGCATAGGTACGGCAACGATTGGTTGCGGATTACAGTCTCCGAAAAATAGTTTATCTTTTTTCTGGACAGCGGAGGGGTTGGGTGCATTATCGGGTTTGCTTATGCACAACTACATCCACCACACCCCCGCCTCCACCATCACCCTCACCCGCCCGCTCGACCTCGCCCCCATGCACGAGGCGTGCCGCCTCCTCGCCGTCCACGTGCAGGACATGGGCCTCTACGGCTCCAAGTCCCTCGTCTCCAAGGTCGAGTCCGCCAAGGCCCTCGCCCTCCTGCCCTTCGTCAAGGCGGTGAAGGCCGCCGAGGCCAATCTCCTCCTCTCGGGCGAGAAGGTGGGCATGGCTAACATCTCCAACATGGCGGTCACTATCCGCTCGGGCCGTTACGCCGAGGCCAAGGCCAAGCACGAGGAGGCCGTGCAGGACTACCGCCTCGCCTGCAAGGTCGTGGAGCATACCCTCGCCTCGTGGCCTTACACCTCCTCCGCCCTCGCCCTCGCCCGCTAAGGGCTTGGGTAAGGCCGAGACAAGCCCCCGCAAGGGGGTTTTTTTGTGCCTGCCCGCTTGACCTCCCGCCGCCTGTTGCATAGGTTCTGTAAGCAACGGGTGGCTCAAAAACTTTTTTAAATTAATTCTTTACTTTCGGAGTGTGGTGAGTATCTTGCTCGGCATGGAACCCACCAAAGTTCCCCACACCCAAGCGGATGACCTCGATTACGAGGACACCCTCTCTAATGAGGAGTTGTATCGCTGTGAGGAGGAGTCCGCCGATTGTGCGGGCTACTACCCCAGCGATTTCGACCACCCTCAACAGGTGTGGGAGTTTGACGAGTAATCGTCAAAGCCCCGAAAGGGGTTAAGCAAGCCTCCACCCACGGGTGGGGGCTTTTTTTTGCCCATACGATTGGCTCGTGTTCCCCGAGGGTCTCAATCGTGGCATTGATGGGCAGGAAAACCGTTCAAGAGACCCCGTGGCTTGCCCCGTGGGAGGGCTTTGTCCCTCCAAGGGTATCAGTGGTCGGGTCGGGCAATCAAAACGCCTTGGCGGGGCCTTTACGCAAGCGTTTCGGTTTATGATTGATAACGCTCATATAATGATGCTGACAGTAACATGTAATCACATTGCCAACACCGCACTGTTAATGATTGGAAACGCTCATAAAAATTTTACGACTGAAAACGCTCATAAAAAATTTTATGATTGTTTTCGCTCGTTTCCGTTTTCGCTTGACTCCACCCACCTACCGATGGTAAGGTTACTGAAGTAAGTAGCCCCGCAGTTATATATAATAATATATATTATATATTATATATAAATACTTCGTAAGAAGTATTGACAGTAGTAAGGTATAAGGTATATTGGGTTGCGTATGACCCAAAAATACAAAACCAACGAAGATATCAAATATTACAAGGGCTGGACTTCCAAGTTCATCCTCATCCCGAAGGGGTCTGCGGTTTACCCTGCGACCAACCTTTCCGAGGGCTCTGGGTTCTGGCTGAAGGAACTCCCCGAGGCTTACTGGGAGGACTTTACCGCTATCGACTGGCATACGAACTACGGCATCCTTATCCAAAAGGAACAGGTCGAGGTGGCGTAAGCCTGCCTCGGCCTTACGGCCTCGGCTGATAGCCACGGGTCTCCGTCACGGGAGGCCCTTTTTTCTGGAAAGGCCCTTGAGTGCTTCGTTAGGTATTTGCCACGGGGTGGGAATATTATAAAAATATTTTTGAGAAACTTGAAAACAGGGGTTGACTTCGGCGAGCAGTCGGTCAGTATCCTCCTCGTTATGACTAACTACTCCTCCCTCCGCAACCTGTCTGTCGTCCACCACAACAACCTGCTGGTCACTCGCCGAAACGAGGCCACCGAAGGGGCTCGCCTCGCCATGCTCGATGCCCTCCTCGCCGAACAGGATGCCCTCCTGCGGGCCACCTGCGAGCCCACCAAGGCCCACAAGGCCACCCTCGCCCTCGCCCGCAAGGCGGTGGTGTCCTGCTCCCGATACTACTTCGCCCGCAAGGAGATTGATGACACCCTCGCCCCGACCTTCTGGGTCAAGGGGTAAGGGGTCGGGCGGTTGATGGGGCTGGGGCTAATCGCCCCGCCCCTTTGACCAACTGCCCTCGATGCGAGGACATAGGTACGTAGCAGATTGCAACGGGGTGGATTATTATGAAATAATATTTTGGAAAAGTTCGTCCTTTGTGTTGACTTGGAGGCCGAGAGGGGTAAGATGTATCCCGTATGAAACACATCACCCTCACGCAGTCCGACCGATTCCAACTCTTCACCCTCCGCATGGGCCTCCGCACGGCGGTTCAGTCCGAGGGCCGTATGCACCTCACGAACCCCGTCTTGGTTCGCCGTTGTGCCAACCACTGGCTGACCTTGGTCGGCTTCAAGGTCACGAACCGCACCCGCTGGGCCACCCTGCTGGAGATGTTCGAAAGCACCATCGGCAAGGCGATGGACGAGGCCGACAAGGCATCGGGCGGTGAGCCCGACCCGTCCCTCAACTAAACGGGCCTCGGCCCCTGCCGTCAAAAGCGGCGGGGGCTTTTTGTTTACAAATCTTTTACGAGCAACCGAGTGCATAGGTACGGCAGTAGATGGACACGGAAATGTTTCTAAAAAAAGGTGCTTGCTTTTTTGGGGCGGGCGGGCATAGTAGTGTCTGTTATGAATAACCACCTCGACCGCATCTTCTCCACCAAGCACCCGCACCTCAATCCGCCCGTGGGTACTTATTGCTACGACCTCCCCAAGGAGGATTACTCGGGCATCACGGCTTACGGCCTTGGCTGGTGGATGGCCCAAGCCGAAGGCAAGCAGGATGAAGTCGAGGCCCTCAAGGCCGAACTCGCCCGCCTCAAGGCCAAGGTGGTTTCTTAAACTTTCTACTTGCAAAAATCAAAACCTTGAGCATAATGACTTCTATGACCACCAATAACGACATGTACAAACAACTGTTTTGCGAAAGCCGTCCCGAACTCAATCCGTCCCTCTCGCTTCACGCCGAACTGAAGGCGATGGACAGCCAAAGCCTTGGCTGGTGGGGGATGGGCTGGTGGCAAGCGGAGGCCATCAAGCAAGCCTGCAATGTCGAGACCTTGCGGATGGAGAACGAGGCCCTTCGGGCTCTCCTCGCCAAGACCTCGGACGAGGTGGCTTTCAATCACGCCAAGCGGATGTGCGGGTGAACGGATGTTCACGGGCCGAAAGGCCCGTCATCCCCTGCATAGGTACGGAGTATAAACTCCCACCCCGAAACAATCTTTCTTTTTTTCATTTTTCGCCTTGCAAGTTGGAGGCGAGACCTTACATTCATCTCTGCTATGGAAAACACCATCACGCTGACCAGCACCGACCCGAAGCACACCACCCGCTACGAGGTCTCCTCCGAAGCCCTTGCGGGCCTCGTCTTCAACCCCGAAGCCCCCGCCCCCATCGTGGAAGTCGTGGAGCGTCACTCGGGTCTCGCCGACCGCCCCTTCACGGCGTTCTACGAGGCCTCGGAGACCCCGCCCGATGAGGTCGAGATTTCCCTCGGGGCTTGGTGGTATCTGGTCGGGGAGGCGAACGGACGCAAGGTCTGGCTCTCCCTCGTCTACAACAATCCCCCCGAGGCCGAGTAAGGCCAAGGGTGGGAGGTCGGCCCCCTCGGTGGGGGCTTTTTTGTGTCCGCATCCGATGCATAGGTGCGGAGGTCTTTGGTGTCTGGAAAATAGCCGAAAATAGTGCTTGCGGTTTTGGAAAGGTTAGCCATACTGACTCCCGTATGAATAAAACCTCCATCATCCGTTCCGAAGTCCGTGCCACCTTCAAGGTGGGCCGCTGGACTGTCAAGGTCGTCCCCGCCACCGAAGGCCATCGCAAGACGGGCTTCCCCGAACTCGACTCCGACAGCGTGGTGCAGTTCTACGACAACAAGTATGCTGGCGTGAACGGCTTCCCGCCCGAGGGGCAGTTCGTCTCCTCTTACTACCTGCGTAGCACCCTCTTTGAGAAGCCCCACAAGGGCGGTGGTCTCGACCTTTGTGGCTACGAGCCCGAGTGGAAGGTCTCGGCAGACGACTACGCCTTCATCCGCAAGTGCCTCAAGGGTCTCCTCTAACGAGGAGGGAGGCCAGCCCCTCACGGGGCTTTCCTCTGGTGCATAGGTACGTATGGAATGGCAGGCGTATCGCTCCACCCCGCTGGCGTTAGCCCGTTTGGGCTATTGTAGCACAAGACACCCCTTTCTGTCAAACTTATCTTTCGAAAAAAAGTTTTAACTTTCTGCGTCTATGGGCTTGCCAAGGGACAAAAAAGGGGCATAGTCCTCTCTGTCGCAACGACACAACCAACCAAAAAAACCAAAACGATGCTCAACCTCATCCACCCCAACAGCAAAGCCTTTGTCGAGGCTTGCAACACCCGCAAGGGGCAGTTCATCGAACTGACCTTCCGCTCCACCCCCACGCCCAACAAGGACAACAAGGGCAAGGTGCTGGTCAAGGAGACCACGGGCATCTTCCGCACGGGCATCAACTACGCCAACCTCTCGCCCATCAAGCAGGCGGTTGAGGCGGGCGAGCGTGAGGCGGTCGGGTCTCTCCCTTGGGGGGCTTGGGCGGTCTTTCCGCTGGTCATCGTGAACGGGGACAAGGAGTATCTCCGCATCACGACCAGCCCCTTCCACCGCCCGACTGTCCGCTATTCCGTGGATGGCGTGGAGGTCTCCAAGGAACACTTTGAGTCCAACCTGCCCGCCTCCAAGCGGAGCAAGCCCGAGGACAAGCCCACCCTCATCTTCAACATCGAGGCGGGCAACCTTGTCGGGGTCTTGGGGACTGACCTTGTGGAGGTGGAGGGTGGGGTTCAGTAAGGGGTGAAGGGGGTTCAACCCCCGCCCCGTTCACCTTGGGAGGGGTGGACGGGGTTTTCCTTTGCCCGTGTTCCAGACCCCGCCAAACGCTACCAACCTATGCATCAGGCAGTCCCTGAAAAAAGTTCAACTTACCTCTTTACTTCTGCAAAGGATTGGGCATACTGTATCCCGAACCCAACAACACTATGACTACCAAAAACTACTTCGAGTTCCGACAGAACAACAGCGGCGGGGGCTGGGACTCCGACCACGCCGTGGGCCGCTCCGAGTTGGTCTTCGTGCAGGCTTCCAGCCCGCAGGAGGCCAATCGCAGGGCCGAGGCTGTCGGCCTGTATTTTGACGGCGTGACCAAGGGGTATGACTGCTCCTGTTGCGGAGACCGCTGGACGGAGTGCTGGGACTCTGATACGGGCCAAGAGGAGGCCCCCAAGGCCTCCAAGGTCTCCTTGGGGACGGTTGCCTTCGTGCATCACGCTGACGGGACTGTCGAGAAGGTTGTCGGCACTTGGGATTGGATGGGCGAGTTGAAGAAGCGGGGCGGCTGGTAAGCAAACGGGGGGAGGGGTGGGAGACCGCCTCTCCCCCTCCTGCTACTGCATAGGTATGTAGACGATTGGTGTTCCAAAAAAGATTACTTATTTTCTGAAATAGAGTTGACGGGAGGCTTGGGGCTGTTAGTCTGTCGGTGTTATGAAAAACCAAATCCATCCCGAACTAGTCTCCCTCCACGCCCTCCGCTCCTTCGACAACTCCACGGGCGAGTGGGGTGATGCCCTCGACCCTCACTTCTCTTGGTCTCCGTGCGAGTGTTGCGGGTCTCCCTTGGGCGGAGACCGCTTTGATTGTGAGGCCCTTGGCCTTGTCCAGCGGGGCGGGCGACAGACCCTCCACAAGTTGGGCGAGTTCGCCGTCTGCCCCGACTGTCTGGTCAAGTGGCAGTAAGGCCAAGAGCCCCCGAAAGGGGGCTTTACTTTTTCTTAAAAATAAACTTGCAAAACCAAAACCCAAGAGCATACTTGTAGATGTTATGAAAAACCAAATCACGCAGACGGCCCTCATCAACTCGGTTCGCAAGGCCCTCCCGCCGCCCTCCCGCCCCTTCACGGACAAGCGGGCCAAGGACAAGGCCAAGCGGAAGGAGTGGAAGCGGGAGGAGTGGTAAGGCCCGCCCGCCCTGCCCCGAGAAATCGAGGCGGGGCTTTTTTTGTGCCTGTTTCCGTCCAGCAATCTTGTGCGTACCTATGCACTCGGCGGATGGGTTGAAAATAGTTTTTCCTCTTGATGTTTTCCAAGTTTGGGGCATAATGCTTTCTGTTGATTGACAGTCTAACTTTAAACGCACGGGGGTTCGACTCCCCCACCCCCAAAACTTTTTTAAACTTTTCTCTTGATGTTCCGACAGACTTGTGCATAATGTATCTTATCAGCGTAACGCTGACTGTTCTTAAAAAAACTTTGTGTGGTAATGGGTATGTGGGAAAAGGGATAGCCAAGACACGATTGGCGGGGAGGTGGGGTTGGGCCCCCATCTCCCTTAGTCCCTCCCACGGCCCGTTAACTTTGAGTGGGGTGTGATAATGGGGATAGCCTCGACACGAGAGGCGGGGGTAGAGGCGTGGGAACCTCTACCCCTTAGTCCCCACCCCAAACTTTCTGCAAGGCGGTATCGCAGGATTGAGCCCCGTGTCCAAAGCGGGGAGTTCGTCCAGCGGTATCAAACCGCCCCAAGACGCACGGACAGACAGCGGGGGACGGGCAAGGCCGAGAGGCCCCGAACTCTAAAAGTCCGTGAGAGCCCCTTGCGGGCCGTGTGCATAGGTAAGTAGAAAAAGAATGGGGTGGAATCTTTTTTGAAAATAGATGTTGCATTTCCAGAAAACTTGGGCAGAATGTATCTCGTTATGGAACTCCCTCCCTCCTCCAAAATCACCGCCCCGCCGATGCCCTCCGATTGGAACATCGGTTTCGAGAAAGGCCGATACCGCATCGCTTGCGGTGGCAAGGAAATCCCCGTCTATCATCCTGTGCGGGGGTGGATGGTTCTCGTCTTTGACCAGAAGATGGGCCGTCATCTCTACTACTTCTACAAGTCCGACACCTTCTCGGACTCGGTTTAAAACCCATTTGCTGGGGTGTCATAAGGGGTAGCCCCCGAAAGGGGGCGGTCTCACCCGCCGTGGGAAGCGGGTGGGACTTTTCCCTTTTGGACAGTCCAAAGATTGCCCCGAGGCAAGGGTGGCTATCCTTCACCCCGAGTGCATAGGTAGACGGCAGTTGGTTGCCCCGAAAATAGTTTAAAGTTTTTCTTGCAAGATGCCCGCCGATGGGTATCGTGTCTTTATCGGTTCTTTGACAGTCTGACAGCAAGGCGAGCGATGGCGAGGGGGAGGCCCCTCGGCTAGCCACGCTCTCCGCAGCCGTCTCCAACCCTCCAACCAACAAAAATACTTATGTCTCAAAATCCAGATTACGAAACGATGCTTGAGTTCCTGTCCGAGCAACCTTGCAAGTCCGAGATGTGGAAGGAAAGTGCCTCCGAGGCCATTTTCTGGTTTGCATCTGAAAACTATTGCGGGATGTTCTCTAACCTCTACAAAGCGATGTGTCAGACTCAGTTCGAACCCTCGATTTGCACTACCGAAGAAAATCGGTTTGATGACAATCCCGAGGCGGGCGAGTTTTACACGGCCCTTAATGAGAGGTTCGGCAAGTCCCTCATCTAAAATACAGACCCGCTGAAAGGCGGGTCTTTTTTTGGCTTAGTTCCTGAGCCCTGAGCCCCCAGCAATTCATTGCGTACCTATGCACCAGATGGATGAGGTGAACAGGTGTTCACTATGGGAAACAGGCACAAAAAAGGGCCCCCTTTCGGAGGCCCCTGTTTTTTATTCCCAATCGCTGTCTTCGGCAACGTAGTCGGCCCGAGAGCGTTCCATCTCATCGATGTACGCCTCCTCATCGGACTCGGCCTTGGCCTCCAGATGGGCTTCAACGGCCCGCTGGACCTTGGCCTCACCCTCGGCCTCAATCGCCTCGGAGAAGGCAACGTAGAGGTCGGTGCGGTTGCCTTCGGCATCGGTCAGCCAGATGCGGTCAACCTCGGGCTCGCCACCTCGGGCGACCTCCTTGAGGGCTTCCAACACCTCGGCCTTCCGCTGGCG
>Ga0315905_10008687_pt1 | contig 10282 bp, 12 predicted proteins | sample LakEriMetagenome_5_FD_203522 | JGI IMG/M metagenome (GOLD analysis project Ga0315905, IMG submission 203522) | Freshwater fungal communities from buoy surface, Lake Erie, Ohio, United States - Buoy 4 MA121 | ecosystem: Environmental > Aquatic > Freshwater > Lake | place: USA: Lake Erie, Ohio... | reverse complement strand
ACTTTTCGAAAACAAAAATTTGCGAAAGAGATCGCATTTGATTTTTGAAAAGACGAAACGACGTTTTTTTATACTTTTCTGACTATGCCCAGGACACATTTAAATGCGGAAACTTTGTGTACAAATTGACGATCACATGCGTTTTAGTGGTACGAAATATGCAAAAGGGAACAACACTTATAGACGTAATCACTATAAATGTGGTCTCGCACTGTGGTAAATCTTATTTTTTGTTTTTTCTGCGGGGAACCCCTCAATTCATGGCTCATTGTTTATATTCATGGCTCATTGTTTATATTCATGGCTCATTCTCGATGGGCGTACAGTCAAAGGTCCCTGTGCGAGGGGCAGGGCACCCAGGTGGATACGCGCTTGCTGCTGCGATCCAAGTTGCTGTAAATGCCCGATGAGCGGCGCGGCGCTGGAGCGTCGTCCGCCCGGCGATCAACACAACTCGTGGCAGGCCAGCTCGGGCGTACTGCAGCACATGGCGGCAACTGTGGGCAGTACGCCCGCGGGGCACGTGTAGACCCGGACCTGCGTCTGTCGGCATTCCTGCGTGCCCCGCGCAGCGCGCCTCTTCGGTCTCCCTCGGGCCTGGTTTTCCGCACCGTCGATCCAGAGAGATCCATGGTGCACGGTGCGCTGTCCAGATACGTGGTGAAGATGACGTGGTGGAAGAAGAGTGCCATCGCACTGGATTCTCTCGGAGTCCAGCGCGGCTCGCGCACAGTGTTCTCGTGATCGTGGGTGTTTTTATGAATCTTCTGCGCTCCAGGTGCAGCGCTGCACAGACGCATTTGATTGACCCACTCTCCCAGAGTCACCAGCACTCATCGGTGTGCAGCCTGCATGCATAGCATGTACAGTCTGCACTCTCTCCTTCCATCCATCAGCGAACGTGCCCGTCGTGGTCTCGCGTCTCAGTTTCAGCATATGCACAGGGTAGCGTGCCGGCAGCAAACGCACAGGCCTCACCGGGCACCTTTGCCGGAAACATTGTCACCTCAGATCACCTTGGTAGTGTGCGTCCGTCGTGCAGGTCGGGTTGCGGCGGGCATGATGCTCCCCAGCAGGCGTCCGCCCACGTGATTCCCGGCCGGCACATTTTCACCAGCGCACCCCGCCTCGAGTCATTAATCCTGTCAATCCCAGCCCAGTGTGTGCTTAGTCTAAAATAAATCTTCTAACAGATCACTTCGATGCCGATGCGATCAGATATGAGAGCGGAGGAGAAGGAGGAGGAAGGAGCATTGTATCCAATAAAAGAAGATTTATTTCCACAGCACAGAGAAGCCCCGTATGTACACACTGGACATCGGCGATGGCCGATTGATGAAAATAATGTGTGACAAACACACATACAAACCCACAACCTCCCCCTTGAGCAACACACGGACTAAAATATAGTTTTCTAGAGCTTAGACTAATATACAGTTTTCTATAACTGCCGTATTCTACATCAGCCATTTCCCAGAAAGGAAATTAAAAAAAAATCCCAATAGCAACCAATTGGTGCTCCCTATTGCTTCGATCAACCACCTCAATCCTGTAGTCTTCCAAAAATCCCGCACCCTCTCTCTCTCACGTACCTGCCCTTTCTCTCAACCCTTTTGCGTTGTGACTGTTGTCAACGGCTCCCCTCGGGAGCACGTGGCCAAACATTGCACATTGCACACTCGTTGTTCTTACTACACACATTTGCACACGCGTCACACAAACAAGCAACGGCACGTGTTCGACACATGTGTGCACAAAACACACAACACGGCCACATACCAGGGCACCCTCCTCCTTGCTCCTCCTCCTCCGCCTTTCCACACATCCCGCAGTTCTACCGCCAAAAAAATTGTTGTGTTTGCACCATCTGAATCGTAGGGAAACAGACAGCTAGCTAGCTTGTCACACCTCCTCACATACAGAGTCTCTCTTATCTCCTTCTCCTATCGCTCTCCTCTCTCTAGAAGCCCTTCTCTCAGAAGCTTTAGAAGCAGCGCCGGGCGCTGCAAGGGGGACTGACAGCCCTAGCGACGAGGCCGCATCCCATACACACTCAAACATATACACACACTAACTCAATTCCACACTCACGGACGTGCGTCCACACACTTGCGGATTTTCACACACGCTTACACACGGACACATACACGAAACACACACACATGGCTCATGTGTGTCTCCTGACCACCTCTGAAACAACACACACGGCACGGCTCAAGCATGCCTTTAGACACACACACACACACACACACAAAGACATGGCTCACGAGTAGACTCACGCACACATAGACAGCTGATGGAGGTCTCTAGACCATCTGCAGGTCCCTAGACCATCTCATACATGACAGTGCAGCGGGAGGGCGGTTCGCGCGATGCTGTTGAGAACTGCGTTGCAGAACAGGTCGAGGAGGAGCCTTGTGCTTTTTCTGCTTCCCCGGCCTGCGAGGAACACATGAGCGAGGAGGGAGGGGTGGGGAAAGGAGTTAAGTGACTACCGAAGGAGAAAGGGAGACAAAAACTAGGGAGTATTGGGGATAGGGAGGGCAGGAGGGGGAGAAAGCGCAGGAAGAGGAACAAGGCGGGAGCAAGCACGCAAGGTTGAATGAGGGGAGGGACGGAGAGAGAGAGAGAGTGTGTGTGTGCATGTGTGGTGGCAGAATAACAGATGCACAATCGCGACAAGCATCTGCACACACCTGAGCTGCTATTACCTACTAGTAGTTCTCTTTTACATATATATCAGGGTCTTTTCATTTACATTAGGTCTCCTTCGGAGCTTACACATATATACACGCATACCTCAGGAGTGTCACGCGCTTGCGACAGCTTGCTGGCAGGCACTGCCTTGCTCTCTTGCTGCCGAACACTCTCCAAAGTCAGTGGCTCAGCATGTAACTCTCTAAATCCACTATATGAATCAACTTTTGAGAATTCCACTGCGGGGATTCACTTTTCAAATCAACTTTTTTTTGAGATTTCTGCACCAAGCCTCTGCTGATGCTCAGCATTTTCAGAGCAGCAGCGCCGGCGCCTTTGCAAAGATGCCACGAACTCAAACTCCCCGTCCCTTCACCTTCTCCCTCGCCGTCAACATCCTCACTGCCGGCGGCAGCGGCTGAGGCTTCCATAGACACTTTGGCGACCAAAGTTCGTGGGTCGACCACCGTTCGCGCCGTCTCTGTGTCTTCTGTGTCTCTGATGCTGCCTGTGAGCGTTGTGTGTGCGTGTGTGTTGCGCGAGGTGTGTTCTGTGTCTCTCATGCTGCCTGTGTGTGCTCGATACGTCGGTGGAGAGAACACGGCATCTAAACCCTAAACCATAATCTCTCTGTTCCAGATGGTACAGAGAGATTACATCTATCTGGAACAGAGAGAGTATGCCATCTTTCCCTTCCCCCTTCTCTCCTCCTCTTTTCCTCTCGCTCGCTCTCTCTCGCCCGCTCTCCGGGTCTTGTGCGTGCGCCAGCGCACGCACGCATGCAGACGCATCTCATGTGCGGCAGCGGCACAGAGGCGCGCAGCACCACGAGCATTGCATCGTGCATGCTCGCGCTGACGCAATGGAGACACAAACAGCGAAACAAACAGAGACTCACGCTGCAGCCGGCGCGCCCCATATATATATATATATATATATATAATATACGCGACGGCGCCATCACGGGGAGCCACGTACTTGAGGTGGAGGACTGGGATTGGGCGCGTTTGCGCGCTTGCGGATTGTAGAGAGACTCATACGCGCGCCGCAGCCAGAGCGCCTCTTCGAAATCGTCGGTTCCCGTCAGCCCATCGTCTGGTGTGGTGAGAGGTGCCGGAGGGGAGAGGGGCCGGAGGAGGGGAGGAGGCGTTGGAGATGGTACGTCAGCGCGCTTGTTCAGGCGCCAAGTGCTTCACAGAAAGCGTGTGCCGATTCTCCTGGAAGCAGACGGCGGAGGGTCGGAAGGCGAGGGAGGGAAGGGGTACCATTCTGGGCGAACATGAGATCAACGTTCTCGAGGTCGCGCAGCGCTGACTCCTCCATTTGTGTGGAAACCACCTAGCATACACACACGCACGCACACACACACACAAACACAGATATTTATACATATAACGCCCACTGTTGCAAATTCACGGGAGCTTCCCGGCTCGAGCAACTGCTTCATGACACGCAATCTCTCTCTCTCTCTCTCCCTCTCTCTCTCCCCCCCACACACACGCACGCACGCACGCACACACACACAACCTGCGCCGGCTCGAGGATTGGGGTCAAGATGCGCGTCCCCTCACCCTCCTCCTCGCTGTACCCTCCCTGCGTGTGTAGGAAAGTGTGGGCAGGAGTTTAGCCCAGGTGCAACGGTGTGTGTGTGAATGTCTACGTCCATAGATAGAGACACTCACACATACCATAGATATAGACACTCACATATACCATAGATATAGACACTCACACATACCGTTAGTTAGATGAGTAGTGAACTAAACGAATGTCTACGTCCACAGATATAGACACACACATACCATATCCAGACGGTCATCAGGCCAGTCCATGGGGTGACACGGCTCGCTGCGTGACATGGTGCACTCAAAGTGCGTGCCTGTCACGAACTCTCAAACGTCAGTGCCAGGGTGACAAGCCTCGCAGCATGACATGGGTTTAGGGTTTAGGGTTTAGGTTAGGGTGACAAGGCTCGCAGCATGACATGGTGGACTCCAGGTGCCCAGCTGCGTACAATTTTGTTCAAACAAAAAATAAAATGAGTGACACGGCCCGCTACGAGACATGGTCGTCGCTACGAGACATGGTGGACTCAAGGTGCCCAGCTTGGATAACCAGGCACAAAAAAAAAATCTCACTTAGAAGTCAGCGCCCTAGTAGTATAGTAGTATTTACCGTGGAAAGAGACTACAATGAGAGGTACTTTTGAAAATTTGCCCACCGCCAGAAAGTTGCCCCGAGCCTCGGGAGAGCGCTCTCTTTTGCTGCTTGTTGTGTGAGGCTGCACGCGGATGCTCGCGCGCCGCCCCCCGCTTGATGACCTGGTGCATGTCACGCGCCTCGTCGATGCCGGCGGCGGCTCTTGACCTCGGTGTCAACGCTTGCCCCATGAAATCCGTGTCCCTGCATCCCATGTGCCGTAGGTTTAATGTGTGTGTGTGTGTGTGTGTGTGTATGTATGTATGTATATATATATATATATATAAGCTCACAGACACGCACGTACACACAGCAGCATACACAAGCACAAGCACTCAGACACGCAGGTACCCAGCGCAATCATGCAGCGAGAGCACATCTTGCTCCTCGCCATCTTGCTCCCCACGCAACTTGCCACCAGCTTCCGCCTCCGACTGCTCACGCTGCTCGCCTCCCCGCGCTGCTGCAGGGTTCCCATCAAACGGCGACGACAACAGGGCATACCCAATGTGCTTAGCCTTGGCCCTTGAAGTAGACGGGTTTTTGCGCGGGCGTTTCGTGCTAGCAACACCGCTAGCAACACCCGCATTGTTCGTGGCCGCGGCCTCCGTAGCCTCCTTGCCTTGTCCGGGAGCGGTGGCATCAGGGAGAGCTGCTGAAAAGAGGGTTAGACTGGGGGTCTCCCCTCGCGCGCTCGCTGCGCCGGGGGTGAGGCGCTTGGAGGCGAGCTCGGCGCGGCGGCGGCGGTAACGGTAGGCTTTGCAGTGGCGGTGGGTTGCGGTGCAGTTGGTCACGGAGCAGCAGCATTTCTTTCGACATATTGGACAGTGCCATTGCTTTTTACCACCGACGACCACCCAGGAACTACTGGAGCATGGATCCACCTCCTCAGCCAGGTGGGTCAGCAAGCAATGCTGTTTTGAGAGAGGGCGTGGCGGAGGACGGCAGAGAGTGGAGGCAGGAGTGGTGGTGATTGTGTGTGTGCGTGTGTGAGTTTGTGTGCACATATTTACGTGATGCACACACACACACACATACACACACACATACACACACACACACATGTATCCTGGAGCAAAATCACCTCGCAAAAACGGCGACTGCACTCAGGGATGCTACAAGCCAGCATGCTGCTGGCGCGCACCTGCTCGCAACACGCAAGGAACATGGACGGGATCTCAGGTTTGGGGTTTAGAGTTTAGGGTTTAGTTTAGGGGTTAGGGGGTAGGGCGATCAACTGTTCGCAACCAGCCAGGAATAGAAAGTGTGGAGGCGCAGGGGCACTAGTGATCCCGGTTTAGGAAGGGAGAGAGACGTTTTCAAGGACCGAGGCTTTCCCAATAACCCTCGCAGGCAACAGCGTTGCGCGTGGACACGGTTGATCAACGCTTGTGGGTTTCGGGTTTAGGCTTAGGTCGCACATGAACACGAAAGTCGAGCCAGCGCAGTGCTGCAGAGAAAGGAGCGCAGTACACTCATGCTCACATACCTTGACGTGTTGACAGAAGTGGCAGTATCTGGCAGTGTGCACGTGGGCGAGAGAGCGCGCAGGGCAGAACCACACCATCGTCGTCAGTAGGTGACAGTACGGCAGCTTTGTGGCGCGCACGCATTTGTGACAAGTTTCAGCGAGTTCGCGCAGCGGCGAGCGCGAAGATGCATTTCGCCACGTGCACGTGTTTGAAACGTGACGATCCTACTTGTTGTGATTCGCCGAGACGGGGGAGTCGGCGTCTTGGCCCATCTCGTCATCTGAGCCTATATCGAGGCTAGCGGCAGGGCGTTTCCTTCGCACCCCTGCCACACTTGCGCTCCTTGCCGCGGACTCTTCCGGCGATGCACCCATGCGATGAGCTGCTCCTGATGCTACGCAGACACAGGGGCGATCAGGTGCCAGTCGTCAAGTGCTGCATCCGTCGCATGAAACGCTCTAGAGATGGAGAGCCGACAAGGTAGGCGCAGCGCCAGAGGAACGGGATCGCCTACCGCGGGCGGAAGCTGCCCGTACAGTCTCGCGCTGAGCTACAATCTGTGCTCCAGCTTTGCCTACCATGGCCCCCCACGACGAAAGTCGCGTGTTGCGAAACTAGCTGTGGTGCATCAACGAGCCGTTAAGAATCCCCCTGCAGTGTCAAGTTTCCGTGCTCCTCCTCCTCTGCCCTCAATTTATGAGCCGGTGGGATCACGCACCGAATCTCCGCCCTGCACGCGCACGAGCCCCGTCCGTGCGCAAGCCCCTCTGCGCGAGAAACCGCAACCAAACGAGCCCGTCGAAACTTGGTTATTATCCTCACTGCCCGTCCGAGTCCACGTCAGCCCTGGATGCCCAGACCAAACAAACGCCCTCGTGCGCTGTGAGCCTTAGGCTTCACCATCGCCTTTTCGGGGTTAAACCGAGATTCTAATGCTGCGGGTGGTAAAATCGAATGCTTTGCGACTGCTCGGGATGAAAAACACCTTTTGAGCCTGGGAAACAGACCGCCCCTTTATTTAATGCAGGGAAAGCATGGATTCCTCTTGGGATACCGTTGTTTTTGTGGATACGTACTTCAATATATATATTTTTGGCTAGTCGCAAAATGCACCAATTGTTCTCACATCATCACATCATCATATGTTTGCACGAACGAGCGCGACAAATTTTTCTCTTCGTTTGTGCATCGAGCGCGACAAATTTTCTCTCGTTCACCGCTTCCGTGCTTTTGATCATTGCTCTGTAGGTGCTCTCAGGTGCCCGGTGTGCAAGATGAGGCCAAAGTGGGCAACCGCAACAATGTGCATGATCGCCGCCGTCGGGCTTCTCATGCTTGCGGTCTACACGGCCCTTCTCAACCAAGCAAGGCCTGGGCTTCCTTACACTGTCACCGGCACTTGGATGAGCATCTTCCTCGTCGTCTTTTCCGCAGGACCGCTAGTGGCCGATCTTGTCTCCAAGGCGAGCGCATGCTGTTGCTCCTGTTGTCTCTCCTGTTGCGGCTGTTGCAGCCTGGCGCATGGCGCGCAGGGCTTCTTCTGGAGGCACTACCATCGCACCACCGCGGTCATCTCCTCCTTGCTCTCGCTGGGCTGGTTTGTGGGTGGTCGATACGACGGGGGCCTCTGGGGATTATCTGTCCTCCTTGTCGCCGGCATTTATGTCTACATCGAGCGCCAGGGCGTCGCGTCAACATCGATTCAATACGACCTAGAAGAAAATGCTGAGCACGACCCGGCTGCTGCTTCCGCCTCGGGCGCCGCCAGCCACAGTCCCCAGGATCCAGCCCAAATTGGCTTCAAACAAACGATTCCGCAAACAAACGCCGGCTTCCCCATGCCCCAGAAGATTTGCGAGCACATCCGACCAGAGTTGGTCTCTTCTTCGAACGCCCAGCCGGACGAGTTGAAGACCGACCGTCGCGCCTCCGTTGCCTCATGTGTGCTAGCCTCTCTGCGGGCGATTGCACTTGTCCTCTACGCTTTTCTCCTTGGAGGTTGCTGGCTTCAGGCAATTGGATACCGTTCCTTTGCACCCGACGGCACGTTCATCACGCTGAAAGTTTCAGGTGTTGATCAACGAATATTGACCAAGTGTTCAGGGCCCCGCAGCGAAATTCTCCCAACCATTTGGGTCGAGGTTGGAGGAGGAGGACACTCGATGAGTGACATATGGGGGCTGCGCGATCACATTGTGTCCAAGTACCAACGGCGAGTGTGCAGCTATGACATGCCTGGCACCGGCTGGAGCGACCCGCTACTTCACAACCAGTCCCGCTTCCCTACCGCCCAGGTGTGAGGAATCTGCCCTGCTAAGAGTATAATTTATTTATTCACCTCATACTCGAAGAGGACGTACGTCGAGACGAGGGAGGGATGTGTAATGTCTACGTGCGATTGTGAGGAAATCTGCTCTGCTGAGAGTATGCATGTTAGCAACAAATGCTGCGCCGCGAAGAGCAACTGGTACGCGGCTGCTTCGCCGCGCTATTCCAAGTAAATTATGTGAAAGATATGTATGTGCAGCATTTTTAGTGACTTTTTCCTGACGGGATTCAGGTGATGGAAGCTCTGGGCGAGCCAGGGCCCTTTATTTGTCTAGGCTCTATGGACGGCGGAGATGAGAGGTGCCTACGCTACTGCAGTACTAACCCCAGCAACTGCCGAGCCGTCGTTCCTGTGGGATTCGGTGCTGCACGGGAATTCCAAAGTTATGTGGACTACTACGACGGCGGACACACGAAGCAGTTGCACACGAAGCAGTTGGAACTGGTAAAAAACACTTGTGCGGCCCGAAAGGGTGCCGGCAACATGATCAACTTCCTCCTCGTGTCATGGGGACTCATTGCCGCCATAGTCCCTACCAGCCAAACTTACCAGCCGCGAGAGCGGGCCTTGGAGCATCTTTTCCTCAACATCCTCAACGAGAAACAGTGGTTGACCAACTCCAACATCCTCGCAGGTTTAGTTTAGTAGTGGACTAAACACTGAACCCCTAAACCTTTGACTTCATAAGCTGATTGCTTAGTGTATACTAGTGACACATGTGGTTGACCAACTCCCGCATCCTCGCAGAATGCCCGCTCGAATTATTTTACGGTTATGCTGATTGGGCAAAGCCGCAAGAGTACCCGCTCCCGCTGTCAGTACCGGTATTTGGATTCAATATGGCACTGTCCACTGGACAACTCAACAAGAGATGCGCCGACTGGGGCTACGCCGTCGGCTCCAAGGTCTGTAGAATGTCTGTGAAAAAAAGTGAAAAAAAGTGTAGATCTCTTGTACAAAGAAACGGGTAAATCTCTTTCTACACGGGGGGGAAAACGGCTCCAAGGTCTGTGGAATGTGCAAAATAAAGAGATCTACAACGTACCTTGCCATGTACCCTGACTATGATACAAACTACATTTTGAAAAGTGTCGGGATATACCGTGCTCTGTACGGACAGTGTAATGATATAGAGGAGAACACATACGATTAGCAGACTACTACCGAATGTGATTGCGGTCCAACGTAAGTCTGCAGACCTACGTTGGACCGCAATCACATCTGGTAGTTTTCTGCTTCTTACAATGTCTCACATGTGCTGTACGTACGTGCAGGACTGCGGCTACATCCACTACCAATATGAAACATCAATAGCCACAGCGCAGGCAGCTGTTGACAGAAACCCGGTGTCCAAGCACTTCTTGTGCGACAAGCAGTCATGTCCCAACGTCAATGACTATTTAGTTCTCCAAGTCTCTTGGATTTCCGAGAGCCTGTTCGGCGTGATCAAGGACATCAAGTCAGCGTAATCAAGGACATCAAGTCAGCGTAATCAAGGACATCGAGTCGTGCCTTTGATTTCGGGTGTCGCCTTTCTCGAGGGGGGGCTGTTTTTGTCAATATCTCGAGACAGAGAAAGGGAGGG
>Ga0315905_10008684_pt1 | contig 10283 bp, 7 predicted proteins | sample LakEriMetagenome_5_FD_203522 | JGI IMG/M metagenome (GOLD analysis project Ga0315905, IMG submission 203522) | Freshwater fungal communities from buoy surface, Lake Erie, Ohio, United States - Buoy 4 MA121 | ecosystem: Environmental > Aquatic > Freshwater > Lake | place: USA: Lake Erie, Ohio... | reverse complement strand
TTGTCGGCGGTGCCCAGTGCCGAATCGAAACTGATCGCATCGTAGGGGCAGGCAGCACCGCAGTTCTGGCAGCCGATGCAGAGTTCCGGGTCGATCTCGACAAGGCCGTCCTCGCGCTGGTGGATCGCCCAGGTCGGACAGTCGTCGATGCAGGGTGCGTCCTCGCAGTGCTGGCACATCACGGGCCACCACTCCATCTTCAACTCCGGGTAGGAACCCACGGGCTTGTCGAAGACGGTGCGCTGCTGCGGGTTAAGAATGCGCAGCCGGTTCTCGCCCACCGGCAAGCCGTTCTCCATCTTGCAGGCCACCGAGCAGGTGTCGCAGCCGATGCAACGGAAGATATCGATCAGGAATTGCTTCTCGACGCGCATCAGACCGCCTCCACCATGGCCCGCTCCACTTCGACCAGGCAGTCGTAGACGGGGTAGTTCGATTCGAGGATGGTTTCCTGCGCGGCGTTCAGCGGCATCTGCGTAAGATCCGAGTAGTGGCCCGAGATGAAATGCTCCGGCCACCAGCCCTGGCTCAGATTCAGCGCACCCGGCTTGATGCCCTCGGTCACGTGCACATGGGCCACGAAGGCGCCGCGGTCGTTGTAGATGCGGATGGGGTCGGCGTCCTGCAGGCCGCGCGCGGAGGCATCCTGCGGGTGCATCTCGACGCGCGGCTCGGGTGCGACCTCGCGGATCCACGGCAGGATCATGTGCGTGGCATTGGCCGAATACATCGAGTGGTTGCTCATGAAGGTGAGCGGGTATTGGCGGGCCTTCTCACGCCTGTTTCCTTCCAGCGGCTCCTCGAAGGTGGGCACGCCCTGCCCGTGCTGCACCAGCGATTCGGTGTAGACCTCGATACGTCCCGAAGGGGTGGGAAATTTGAAATCTGCGAAGGGCACGTGCGGCGAGGGCATGGCGGCGCGCGTCACGCCCTTCTCGCGCAGCTCTTCCCAGGACATGTCGCGGATGCAGGGGTCGGTGGCCTCGCGCACGATCTGCTCGCAGGCCTCCATCGCGCTCATCTTCCAGTGCTCGCCCTGCCCCAGGCGCTCGCAAACGCCCTGGAAGATCTCCCAGTCGGGTTTTGCCTCGCCCACCGGGTCGATGGCGCGGGTGCGCAGCTGCACGTACATGTTGTTCCAGCTGGCGACGACGTCGGCCTCTTCCTCGTAGTAGCTGGTGGCGGGCAGCACGATATCGGCGAGCTGCGCGGCCTGCGTCCACACCAGCTCCGAGACGGCGAAAAGATCGAGTTGCGGGAGTGCCTCGCGGATGAAGCGGTTGCGACGCGGCGCCTGCGTGCCGAAGCCGTAGTTGTGGGCCCAGAGGCTCTTGATCGGGTACGGCGCGCCGCTCGAGATGATCTCGTGCATGCGTGTGCCGGGATACATGCGCCCGGTGCGACCGCCCGGCATCAGCCACGAGGGCGGCGTGGCAAAGATGAGCCGCAAGAGCGAGCCCCCGCCCCAGCTCACGCCGGCGTGGCGCTTGCCGATGTTGCCGCAGATCGCACCCAGCGTGATCAGCGCACGGAAAGACTGGTGCCCGTTGTAGTAGCGCTGCGTTCCCTGCCCTATCCAGAGCGATGCGGGGTCGGTGCGAGCGTATTCCAGCGCAAGCGAGCGGATGGTCTCTGCGGGCACGTCGCAGAGCGCGGAGGCTTTTTCCGGCGTGTAATCACGCAGGCTCTCGCGCAGCACGTTGAAGCCGGTGCGCACCGTCACCTCTCCCCCGCCCGGCAGCATCACGCTGCCGCGCCAGTCGAGGGCGGGCACGGGCGTGCTGCCCGCAGTGGCGGGAAGGCCGGTGTTCTCGTCGAGTACAACGCATTCGCCACCGATGCGCAGCAGGCTGCCGTCGTCCTCGCGCACCAGATACGCCGAGTTCGAGTGCTGGCGCAGGTACTCCGCGGCATGCAGGCCGGACTCGATGATCACCTGCATCATGCCGAGGATCATCGCCGCATCGGTGCCGGGACGGATCGGGATCCACTGGTCGGCTTTGGTGGAGGTGCGCGAGAAACGCGGATCGATGGAGACCACGCGCGCGCCTTTCTCCATGGCCTCGAACATGAAGTGGATGTCGCTGTGGGCGGTGTCGGCGATGTTCTTGCCGAAGAGGATGATCAGTTTGCTGCCGACGATGTCGGGCCACTCGTTCGATTCCTGATGCACACCCAGCGTGGGCAGGAAGCCCATGTTGGCGCCCAGGTCCCCCATGATGCCGAGGTTGCTGAAGGCCGTGCCGCCCAGGCTGTTCGCCACACGGCTCGAGAGCATCATCGAGAGGATGCCGTAGTTGCCCGTCATGCTGATCCAGGCGTTGGACTCGGGGCCGTAGCGCTTCGCGACGCCGTCCAACTTGCCCGCCACATAGTCGAAGGCATCGTCCCACGAGAGGCGCTGCCAGCTGCCGCCGCCGCGCTCGCCCTTGCGCAGCATCGGGTAGCGGATGCGGCCCTCGTGGTCCACGCGCTGCATCGCCATCGAGATGCCTTTCAGGCAGATGCGGCGGTAGCGCGGGTCGGGGAATTCTGCAGGCTCGACCTTGAGCATCTTGCCGTCCTTGACGTGCACATTGATGCCGCAGCTGCCGGTGCAATTGGGTGAGCACACGGAGCGCACGATGCGGTCGGGGGTGATGGCGCCGGGGGCGATGCGGATGGTCATGGGGGCGGTACCTCTATCGGCATTAGCCGAGAATGCGGCGAAGCAATTCGTCCCGCTCGATCTGGAGATGAGCGGCAACATCAGCAAGGATGGCAGCGAGAGTGCCGACCTTGAGCGGATCGTGAGCCGGTGAGGTCTCGCGGGAGTTTCACGCGGCGATGACTTCGTCACGCACGAAGTGGAGGCGGATCAGTTTGGGACAGGAATCACCATCGAAATGGCACCTGACAGCATCACGTACACTGTCCCGAAGTGCGGCAATCGTATCGGCCTGGGTGTGTATGGAGACGCCCACAGCCTGCTCCGAGTAACCCCCTTCGGCTGCGTCTTCGACGACAAAAATGATTTCGCTCATACGGGTATCCTCCCCGGGAAATGATGCCAGCATCACATAGTCGCAAACCAGAGCCTGCGCATTCGGAGCCTGTAAGACCATGAATCATCCCGGGACCGATACGTGGCCTGGCTCAACCACGGGCGAAGGTGTCGCCAGCGCCAGGCACCACGAGGTGATCATCCTCGGCGCAGGCTTCGCCGGCATCGGCGCGGCGATCATGCTGCGCAAGGCCGATATCGATTTTGTGGTGCTGGAAAAAGCCCTCTCGGTGGGCGGTGTCTGGCGCGAGAACACCTACCCCGACTGCGCCTGCGACGTGCCTTCCGCGTTCTATTGCTACTCCTTCGCGCCGAACCCCGCGTGGTCGCATCTCTTCGCCAAGCAGCCGGAAATAAAGCGCTACGCGCAAGACACCGTGGCACGAACCGGCATCGACGATGCGATCCGCTTCGGTCATGAGCTGCAGGCAGCACGCTGGAACGCGAGCAGCGCGCTCTGGGAGCTCGAGACCTGCGCCGGGCCCTACACCGCGCGCTTCATCATCGTGGCGACCGGGCCGATGCACGAGCCCGTCACGCCCGCGTTGCCCGGACTGGATTCATTCAGGGGCGAACGTTTCCACTCCGCGCACTGGGACCACGGCGTGGATCTGCGCGGCAAACGCGTGGCAGTGATCGGCACCGGCGCCTCCGCCATACAGTTCGTGCCCGCGATACAGCCGCTCGCGGCATCGCTCACCGTGTTCCAGCGCAGCGCGCCGTGGGTACTGCCCAAGCTGGATGCGCGCATTTCTGCGCGCTGGCAGCGGCGCTTCGCGCGCTTTCCCGTGTTGCAGTCCGCGTTGCGGGGCCTGCTGTCGCTGCAGTTCGAGCTGCTGAATAGCAGCGTGCAGCGCCCACGTGCGCGCCGGCGTCTCGAGCGGGCGGCGCTGCGCAACATCCACAGCGCCGTGCGCGACCCGGCCCTGCGCGCGCGGCTCACGCCGGACTTCGACATCGGCTGCAAGCGCATCCTGCAGTCGAACAGCTGGTACCCGGCGCTGGCGCAACCCAATGTCACCGTGAGCAGCGATGTGAGGGAAGTCCGCGGCAACACGCTGATCGCGGGCGATGGCTCGGTGCACGAGGCGGACGTGATCATCTTCGGCACGGGCTTCAAGGTGGCCGAGCCGCCGATTGCCGCGCGCATCACGGGCGCGAGCGGCCGCACGCTGGCAGATCTGTGGAACGGCAGCCCCGAGGCCTATCTGGGCACCACGGTGCCGGATTGCCCCAACTGTTTCTTCACGCTGGGGCCGAATCTCTACGCGTTCTCGTCTGCCTTCGTGATGATCGAGGCGCAGGTGGAGTACATCCTCGGCGCGCTGCGCCATGCGCAGGAGAACGGTGTGCAGAGCCTGCGCCCGCGCGCGCAGACAGTCGCCGATTACAACCGCGAGCTGCAGGATGCGCTGGAAAAAAGCGTGTTCAACGCCGGCGGCTGCAGCAGTTACTTCATCGATCGCAACGGACGCAACAGCACCAACTGGCCGTGGTCGATACGCGAACTGCGCCGGCGCCTGCAGCGCTTCGATGCCGCCGCCTACGAGACGGAGCCTCAGCCGTAAGGCCGAACCCACAGCTCTTTGGGCCCGCGCAGCACGCCGCCGATGACCTCGACGCTGCGCCCTGGCGCAAGGCACATCCGCGGGAAGCGCTCGAACACGAGCTTGATCGCCGTCTCGAGTTCGCGCCGGGCCAGGTGCGAGCCCAGACAGAAATGCACGCCGTGCCCGAACACGAGGTTGCGGTGCGTGCGGCGAGGGTCGAAGCGGCGCGGATCGCTGAACACCGCCGGATCGCTGTTTGCGGCACTGATACCGAAGAGCGTCCAATCGCCCGCCTTGATGTCGACGCCGCCCAGCGTGATGTCCGCGCTGCAGATGCGCGGCAACAGCGCCACCGGGGGCTCCCAGCGCAGCGCCTCCTGCACGATGCTCTCGCGGGCTTTCTCGCTCTCACCCACCTGTGCGCGCAGGGCCGGGTCCGAGAGGATCGCGTAAAGCAGGCTCCCGCCGTTCTTGTAGGCGGTGTCGGAGCCGGCGGGATAGATCATCCGCGCGAAGGAATAGATCTCTTCGTCGGAGAGGCGCTGACCCTCGAATTCCGCAGTGGCCAGCGTGGAAATCACGTCAGTACCCGGGTTCACTCGGCGCTCGTCGAGGAAAGGCTTCAGGTAATCCGCAAAGTCGTGACGCGCCCGCACCGCGCCCTCCGGATCCCAGGGGTAGTCGATCAGCTTGAGCGCCCAGTCGAGCAGGCGTTTCTCGTCAGTGAGCGGAATGCCGAGCAGGCGCGTGATCACGCGGAAGGGAAAGGGCCGCGCGAAGGCGGGGATGATGTCGAGCTCTTCCTGCCCTTCGATCGCGTCGAGCAGTTCGTTTGCAGTCGGCTCGATCAGCGCTTCGATAGCCGTGCGCACTTCGCGCGGGAAAAACGGGCGCGACACCAGACCGCGGTTGATGCGGTGCTCCTCGCCCGCCATGGTCTGCAGCGTGAGGCCCGCGGCAGGTTCGGCATGGATCAGGTAGGTGGCAGCGCTCTGGAAATGCACCTCGTCGGCAAAGGCGCGACTCAGGAGCTCGAAGCTGCTGATCAGCCACGTACGGTTGCCGTGGTAGCGCACGGGCACCACGGGGCCATGCGTGCGCAGTTCGGCAAGCAGCTCATGGAGGTTGGGGACGGGGTCATGGGCGAAGTCGATCTCGGGCATCAGCATGGCGACACTCCCCTCAGAACCTGGTCACAGAATCAGGAAACGCCTCGCTGCGTGCGCGAAGTCCCTGACGCAGTGTAGTGCCATCGGGTATCTGTCGGGGGCATGGCGCCCTCCTACCGGGGGTGGTCGGAACTCTGCCGGAATCCCATGGCCTCACGCATGAAGGCACGCTTGAGCGGCGTGAGACGGTCCACCGCCCCCAACCCGAGATTGCGCACGAGCCGAACAGCGGGGTGTGTGTCGCCGAAGAGGCGCTGGAAACCTTGCATCGCCGCGAGCATCGCAGCGTTCTCGCCGCGGCGACGGCGTGCGAAACGGGCAAGCGCATCGGCAGATGCCAGCGGCTCGCCGCGGCCACGCGCGCGGGCGATTTCTTCCGCCAGCACACGCACATCGGCAAAGCCGAGATTGATGCCCTGCCCCGCAAGCGGATGGATCACGTGCGCGGCATCACCCACCAGCGCCATGCCGGGCGCCGTATAGCTCGCGGCATGCAATTGCCGCAGCGGGAACGCGAGCCGCGGCGTCACCTCGAGGACCTCGCCGCAGCAGGCCTCGGAGGCCCGGGTGAGCGCACGCACGAAGTCGCCGTCGTCCAGCGCCAGCAGCCGCTCGGCCACCGCCGCATCGGCACTCCACACGATCGAGGCCGCATGCCCGCCCGGGAGCGCGGCCAGCGGCAGCAGCGCGAGCGGGCCGCTCTGCAGGAAGCGCTGCCACGCGGTATGCGCGTGGGAACCGGAGGTGCGGATCGTGGCGACGATGGCGCGCTGGCCCGTGTCGCGCGGCGGCGCCTCGATGCCACACAACGAACGCACCGCGGACTGGGCGCCATCCGCGCCCACCACAAGCGCCGCCTGCACGCAAAGGCCGGAAGCAAACTGCAGTTGCACCGGGCGGCCGGGCTCATCGGGCAATCGCAGCGAGACGAGCGTCTCGCGGCTGCGCAACTGCACGCGCGGCTGCATGGCAAGCGCGCGCAACAGCGCTGCCGTGATCCAGCGGTTCTCGACGAGGTATCCCAGCTCCGATGCGCCGATATCGGATGCATCGAAGCTGATGCGGCCGGTGCCGTCTTCTTCCCAGACCCGCATGGCCTGGTAGGCACAACGCGCTGCATCGGGCAATGCCGACCAGGCGCCTGCTGCTTCGAGCACGCTTCGCGAGGCCACGTTGATGGCGCTGACGCGCGGGTCCACATCGGCGATGCAGGCGGGCAGCGAGGGCAGCGCCGCCTGGGGCTCGGCTGCCTCGAAGAGCAGCACGTCCAGGCCCTGAGCAGCCAACAACGCAGCGAGAGCCGCACCGGCCATGCCCGCGCCGACGATCGCAACATCCGTGCGTTGCAGGCTCACAGCCCGATCCCCGTGGCCTTGCGCACGAGCAGGCTGCGCGCCGCTGGCATCAGTTCCAGGCTCACCAGCCCCATGCCCCGCGCAGCCGCCACGGGCAAAAGCCCGCTGCCGAAGATGCGCGGCAAGAGATCACTGAAGCCGATGGTGCGCGCGTGATCGGCAAGGCGTGACTGCGCATAGCCCTCGAGTACGTGGAGGCTCCCGGGCGGCGTGCCCGTCGCGTGGGCACTGCGCAGCACCTCGACCAGCGCCGCCACATCGCGCAGCGAGAGATTGAAGCCCTGCCCCGCCACCGGGTGCAGCGTGTGCGCGGCATTGCCCAGCACCACGATGCCCGCCCGCACCTGCTCGGCGGATTGCACCAGCGAGAGCGGATAACTCCCGCGGTTGCCCGCCGCAAGCAAGCGCCCCAGCCGGTAGCCGAAGGCAGGCTGCAGGCGACGCAGAAAGGCGCGCTCGTCCAACGCAAGGATCTCTGCTGCTTCGTCTGCCTCCTTTACCCACACGAGCGCGCTGCGCGAGCGGCCGTCCTCTGCACGGGTGAGCGGAAGCATGGCGAGCGGGCCGGCATCACAGAAACGCTCGAAGGCACGTCCGCCGTGCGCCGTTGCATGCGCGATGTTCGCGATCACGGCTACCTGGCCGTAGTTGCGCTCCTCGGTGCCGATGCCGAGCTGCGCCGCGAGCTTCGAGCGCGCGCCGTCGGCAATCACCGCGATGCCCGCGCGGATGTCGAATGTGTCTTCACCCGCGCGCACCGTGGCGATCGCGCCGCCATCCGCGGCACGCACCGATGCCACACTCGCGGGCGCAATGAGTTGCAGGTTCGCGCGATCACGCAAGGCACCGTGCAGCACGCTGCCCAGCCAGTGGTTCTCGACGATGTAGCCGAGTGCGGCCAGGCCTTCTTCGGCGGCGTCCATGCGCGTGGAGCCGAAGCGGCCCTGATCGGAGACGTGGATGTGCAGGATGGGCTCGGCGTGTCGCGCAACGGTGTCCCAGAGGCCGATGCTGCGCAGGAAGGCAACGCTCGAGAGCGAAAGCGCAGTGGAGCGCGCATCGAAGCTCGGCCGGTAAACCGGCAGGCCACCGCTGCCCGGCTGCATCGGAAAGCTCTCGACCACGGCCACGCGGCAGAACGCCGCGAGCGCACAGGCGAGGCTCGCGCCCACCATGCCACCGCCGGCAATCACGACATCGCAGTGCTGCGTGTCGCTCATGCGCGCTGCCTCATCAGCTTCTCGATGTCATCGGGCAGCTTCGGCGCTTCCGCGCTCAGCACCTGGTGGCCCTTTCGCGTGACCACGACATCGTCCTCGATGCGGATGCCGATACCGCGCCACTTCTTGGCCACGGTGTGGTTGTCGGGCGCGACGTAGATGCCCGGCTCCACTGTGAGCACCATGCCCGGCTCCAGCACACGCCATTCGTCACCGAGCTTGTAATCGCCCACATCGTGCACGTCCATGCCCAGCCAATGCCCGGCGCGGTGCATGTAAAACGGGCGGTAGGCCTCGGTCTCGATCAATTCGTTCACTTCACCGTCCAGCAGCCCGAGATCCCGCAGGCCTGCGGTGACCACCTTTACGGTGGCATCGTGCGGCTGGTTCCAGTGGTGGCCAGGTTTGACGGTGCGGATGGCGGCGAGTTGGGCCTCGAGCACCACCTCGTAGAGCGCGCGCTGCTCGCGGCTGAAGCGTCCGTTCACAGGAAAGGTGCGCGTGATGTCGGAGGCGTAGTGCTCGTACTCGCAGCCTGCATCCACCAGCACCAGATCGCCGTCGCGCAGCAGGGCGCTGTTTTCGATGTAATGCAGCACGCAGCCGTTGGCGCCGCCTCCCACGATGCTGGTGTAAGCCGGGGAGCGCGCGCCGTTGCGCATGAACTCATGCAGCAGCTCCGCCTCGAGCGCGTACTCCGGCATCCCGGGCTTGCAGCTCTGCATGATCCGGGCGTGCGCTGCCGCGGAAATGGACGCCGCGCGCTGCATCACGCGCAGTTCCTCGCTGCTCTTGATCAGCCGCAGTTCGTGGAGCAGGTGATCGAGGTCAAGGAACTCGCCCGGCGGGTGCGCGCCGGCGCGCACTTTCGCGCGGATCTTGTTGATCCAGCCCATCACGCGGGTGTCGAACTCGGGCTGGCGTCCGAGCGCGTAATACAGGCGGCGTCGGCCTTCGATCAGGCCGGGGAGGATGTCGTCGATATCGCCGATAGGGAAGGCGTCGTCCGCGCCGAAGCGCGCGCAAGCACCCTCGGGGCCCGCGCGCACGCCGTCCCAGAGTTCGCGCTCGGCATCGCGCTCGCGGCAGAAGAGCAGGAACTCGCCGTGCTTGCGTCCGGGAATCAGCGCGAGCACGGCCTCGGGTTCGGCAAAACCGCAGAGGTAGTGGAAATCACTGTCCTGCCGGAAGGGCCAGGCCGAGTCCCGGTTGCGGTACTGCGTGGCGGCGGCGGGGATGATGGCGATGCTGTCGGGCTCCATCAGCTCCATCAGCGCGCGACGCCGGCGTGCGAACTCCGCAGTGCCGATGCGTGGCCCGGGGCTGCGGAGCAGAGGCGCGCGCAGGCGTGCGTTCAATGCAGCGCACCGGGCGGCGGCGGTGCGCGCTCGGCGAAGATGCTGATCACGGCGATGCGCACGAACTCGGCGATCTGCCAGAAATCGCGCTCGTCATCGTCACTGTCGTCATCGAGGGATTCCGCATCGAGACCCCCTGCGATGGCGCCCAGATCACCGAGGATTTCCTCGGTTTCTGCCGAGAGTTCGCCGGCCGGGCCTTCGGCCATGCCGGCAGAGAAACCCTCGATGAAGGCATCGCACCACTCGGCGAGCGCCGCGGCGCGCTGCGGCAGGGGCTCGCCGTCATCGGGCAGCAAGAGGCTGAAACCGAACTCCGGGTCGCGCAGTGAAAGCGCGACCAGATCAGCGCCAGCCTGCAGTTCCCGGCGATCCTCGGCTCCCAAGGGAGCGCCCAAGGCAAGCAAGGAAGCCATACCGGCAGGCGGCGTGAGAATGCCCGTGCAGAGGCTGCCGGCCAGCACACCCTGGAGCCGTGCAACGGATGCGCTGCTGCCCAGACGGTTGGCGATGAATTCGAGATCGTCGTGTGCGCTGTCCATGGGTGCCTTGTTGCCGCGCGGGAAAAAGGCCCCGGGCCGCGCGAGG
>Ga0315905_10008683_pt1 | contig 10284 bp, 8 predicted proteins | sample LakEriMetagenome_5_FD_203522 | JGI IMG/M metagenome (GOLD analysis project Ga0315905, IMG submission 203522) | Freshwater fungal communities from buoy surface, Lake Erie, Ohio, United States - Buoy 4 MA121 | ecosystem: Environmental > Aquatic > Freshwater > Lake | place: USA: Lake Erie, Ohio... | reverse complement strand
CACTTTCAACAAACAAAGGCTGTGATTCAGTTTTGCGAACTACGTTAATTGTAAATCCAACCTATTTGACTAATCTTTCGGCAGAAATCTGTCAAGGAGAAAGTATTTTGTTGGGTGGTGCAAATCAAACGACTGCTGGAATCTATTTCGACACACTTTCAACAAACAAAGGCTGTGATTCAGTTTTGCGAACTACGTTGATCGTAAACCCAATTTATTTTACAAACCTTTCTGCTGAGATTTGTCAAGGAGAAAGTATTTTGTTGGGTGGTGCAAATCAAACAACTGCTGGAATCTATTTCGATACACTTTCAACCAACAAAGGATGTGATTCAGTTTTACGAACTACGTTAATCGTAAATCCAGGATATGTTGTATCATCTTATCATTCAATTTGTCAAGGTGAAAGTATAATCTTAGCTGGATCAATTCGAACCACACCAGGTATTTACATTGATAGTATTCAAACAGCAACAGGATGTGATTCAACAGTTTACAATGTATTAAGTATAAACCCTACGTTTAACATAAATAATACAATTACAATATGTGAAGGCGATAGCGCTTTAATCAACGGCCAATACCAATATTTTGCAGGAACCTACACTCAAAATCTAACCACTCAATTTGGCTGCGATTCTATTTTAACCACAACGTTACTTGTAAATCCATCATTCTTTCAAATAGTAAATACGTCTATTTGTCAGGGAGATAGTTTAAATATTGGTGGATCGTATATTACAGAAACTGGTACATATTACCGTGAAATTCCAACAGCAACAGGTTGTGATTCAGTTCAGCAAATAAACCTACTTGTTCATCAGGTCTTTGTAACATTAAACTACGTTTCAATTTGTGAGGGAACACATTATATGTTTGGTGAATTGATGTTAACTAGCGCAGGTAATTACTCTGACACAATGCAAACAGTAAATGGTTGTGATTCAATTGTAACAACAATTTTAACAGTTAATCCCAATAAAGATGTTGTAATTAGCACCTCTATTTGTGAAGGAGATAGCATCTTTTTAGGAGGGAACTTTGTCGTGGAAAGCGGAATTTATTACGATACATTATCAACCAATTATGGCTGTGATTCAATTATTGTTACCAAACTTAAATTAATTCCCAAACCAAATGCAGATTTTACAGTGAGTCCAATCGGTCAAAATGAATTTAACTTCTTTAATCAGTCAACAAATTCTGTTTCTTACGTGTGGTATTTTGATGATAATCAAACTTCATTCGAAGACAACCCTTTCCATCAATACAATTCTTCTGGTGAATTTGAAGTATCGCTCATTGCTCTAGGTGAATGTGGTTCAGATACAACAACCAAAATAGTGACCTCTGCAATTGAATATGATTTTTACAACGGATTTTCACCCAATGGAGACGGTAAAAATGATTACTGGAATATTCCAATTCTTGATTACTTCGCAGAAAATAATGTAACAATCATTAACCGCTGGGGAAATGAAGTGTGGATAACTAAAAACTATGATAATCTAATAAATCGTTTTGAGGGGAAAAATGTAAATGGTGACGAACTATCTGACGGTACTTACTTCTACATACTAGAATACAATAACGAGGAAAAACGAGGATGGGTATTTATTAAGAGGTAAATCGTATCGCGGCTCCGCTCGATGCTCTGTAAAAAACCAGTTGATCGAGCGGAGAGTTGCGATGAGAATCAGAAAACACAAGCTTATCAAAAGAATCATGAACACAACAAATAGAACATTATGAAAACAACAATCATCATCTGTACAATCATCATTTCGTCGATGGTGCAGGCACAACAAGACGCCAGTTTCTCCATGTACTTTTTTAATCCTATGTATATTAACCCTGGTTATGCTGGAAGTAGAGAAACCTTTTCAGGAACCATTGTCAATAGAAATCAGTGGGCGAATATGCCAGACGCGCCAAACACACAATCAATTAATCTACACAGTGCAATTCCATTTTCAAATGTAGGCCTCGGACTTCAGGTCTATAATGACCGAACAGGCCCCATGCGAAATACTGGGATTAATTTGACCTATGCCTATCATATTCCTGTGACTAAAAACACAAAATTATCACTTGGAGTAACTGGTATGCTTAACAATTTGAATATCAAATGGGATCGCATTCATGTTGAAAACCCAAACGATTTGTCCTTTACCGATAATCCTGCAAATAGTTGGGTTCCGGATGCCGCATTTGGTATGTATTATTATCAAAAACGCTTTTATGCAGGACTTAGCTCCAATCACCTCATGGAATCAAAGTTTGGTTTTACGGATGTGGCAGGCTCCGACAAAGCACGATTTTTCAGGCAATATTTTTTAACTACAGGAATAGTTTTACCTATTAATAACGCCTTTGATATTCGTCCATCACTTTTAGTTAAATATGTCCAAGCTTCACCAACTGTATTTGATTTGAATGCCACAGCCATATTCAATAAACGCTACTACTTTGGATTGGGATACAGATATGGGGATCGAATTAATATGAATGGCTCTGATAACATGTTAGTTGCGTTAGTTCAATTTGAGTTTTCGAATCTACTTCGATTAGCCTATTCATACGATTATTACCTAAATCAAACCGGCAAATACAACAGTGGAACCCATGAAATAATGCTCGGATGGGATTTAAGTCCAACGAAAACCAAAATGTCAAATCCTCGATTTTTTTAATTATAAAACAAGAATCATGAAAAATCTATTTTTAATCCTATTTTTTCCTCTCATTTGCTTTATTGCAGAAGGGCAAACATCTAAATCAGATCGGAAATTTAACCACTGGGACTACTACAAAGCAGCTAAACTTTTCGAAAAAAAAGTAGCTAAAAATCCAAACGCGGATGATTATTTCAAACTTGGTGAATGTTACCGAAAAATGAACAATTTTAAAGCGGAAGAACAAGACGCTTATGACCATGTGAATGCTTATGGCCGATATTCGGATCCTGAATTTTATTACCATTACGGACAAGTTTTGCGAACAAATGGACTGCATGAAAAATCTCGGCAAGCATTTATGAACTTTCAAGTATTGAGTCCTCATGATCTACGAATTCCACAAATTCAGAAATCCTGGCAAATTATGGAAGAAGACGCAACATCTGATCAACCATTAATAATTGAAAACATGGTTTTTTGCAATACTGAATTTTCTGATTTCAGTCCAGTTTTATATGAAAATTCCGTGGTTTTTACTTCATCCCGAAAATCAAAAATGTTGCGCAGAAAAAGTAGCTGGAATGGCCAATTCTATTATGATTTATACCTTTCAAAAATTGAATCTGACGGAAATAATCTGTTAGAAGTTGAACCTTTTGGCGGAAAAAAAATCAATCGAAGGTATCACGATGGACCTGTTTGTTTTTCTAAAAACAATGACACCATGTATTTCTCTCGTGTTGATAAATTCCTAAAAGGAAAAGACCGAAAAGAAATTGAAATTGAGCGAATTAAGTTATTTAGTTCTGTTTATCAAAATGGGAAATGGCAAAAATCGAAAGCATTTTCACATAATAGCGACCAATATTCATTGGGAAATCCTTGTCTATCATCTGATGGGAAAAAACTATATTTTATATCAGATATGACTTCTGGTTATGGAGGTACGGATATTTATTTTTCTGAATTTATAAATGGTTCTTGGAGCAAACCTATCAATGCTGGTAAACATATCAATACGATTAACAATGAGAATTTTCCTTCGCTTGACAAAGATGGAAATATCTATTTTTCATCCGATGGTTATGCAGGTTTTGGTGGTTTTGATTTGTGCGTAGCAAAAAAAACGGATAATGGATTTGCACAAGCACATGTTCTGAAACAACCGATAAATTCTTCGTGTGATGATATCGGAATGCTTGTATTACAAAATAATAAGCAAGGATATTTTAGTTCAAATCGAAAAACTCAGAATGTGGGTGATGATGACATACTCTTTTTTGATTTTACACGATTAAAAGATACCAATCTAATTATCAGTGATTACATCATAGGTTGGAAAGAAAAAAAAGATACTACAGTCATAGCAAAAGTGGTAGACTCGATTCCTTCTCCAATTGTTGTTCATGATTTCGATTCCTTCGTAGATTCTCTTGGTTACACATCTAAAGACGGAATAGATTTTATCATTTATTTTGATTTCGATAAGTATTTTATACGTGAAAATGAGAAGGCTAAAATGGATCAAGTGAAAGCAGAACTCACCAAAAATCCAACATCAATCTTGGTGATTGGAGGGCATACGGATAGTTATGGAACACCTGAATACAACCTTGTATTATCCCAAAATAGAAATAATTCAGTAATCAAATACTTGCAGAAAAATGGAATTGATTCCAATCGAATTCAAGCAACTGCCTATGGATTAACTAAACTTGTTAATGATTGTACAGTTGGTTCTTTATGTTCTAAAGATCAAAATCAATTGAATCGACGAGTTGAGATGAAGGTGGTTAAAAAGAAACCTTAGCGAGTATTAATATTAAGAAATGAGTATCTCGACATTGCAAGATACTCATTCAACTATTTAGATATAAATGCAAATAAAGCGGCTTATAGCGAATTATCGAAGTAAGTCGAGATCTGCTTCAAAAACCTTAAAACTGTTTGATAAGGCTAAAATATTCGACACTTTTTTGCAATTTGAATAAAGGAAGCGTTTCCATTAATTCTTTTGCTTTTGCTTCGTCAATGCCTTTAAAAATTAAAACAGCTCCATTTTTACTATGTCTTAAAAATAAGCTCTCCAAAATTCCTTCTTCTTTCCATTTAGCCACTACTTCTTGTTCGTATTTGATTATTTCCTGAAAGTTAGCAGGTAAGTTTTAAGTATCGATTGTTAAAATTGCTTGGATTCTGTTCATTGTATTTAATTTTCCCTAAAAGCACCTTTATTTCTCAAGCTGTTTGAAGGCTTTCGGAATGCAATCTATTATTTGAGCCGCACTCATAGCGTATTCTATATATTTTTTTTTCGCTTTATCTCCTGCTAACCCATGCAAATACAAAGCTAAAATCACTGCTTCTTTAGGTGAATGATTAGAAGCCAAAATAGATGTAATAATCCCTGTGAGGACATCTCCAGAACCTCCTTTTGCCATTCCTGGATTTCCGGTTGAATTGAAAAATACTTCGCCTGATGGCGTTGAAAAGGATGAATGTGCACCCTTCACTAAAATAAAGATGGAATGTGCTTTTGATTGTTCAAGCTGCTTTTGCAATCGGTCATAAGCCGATTTAGATGCACCAAACAAGCGATCAAACTCTTTCGGGTGAGGTGTCAAAATGGAATTTTTTGGAAGTATTTTCAGCCAGTCGGGATTTTGAGAAAGAATATTCAATGCGTCTGCATCAAGTACCAAAGGACAAGTAGCTTGTTGAATGATTTTCAAAACCAATTCCGATGTACCAGGTTGCGTTCCAATTCCAGGACCGATCCCTATGGATTGAAAATGGGTTAAATCAATTTCACCAACAAGATAATAATATTCTGAAGAAATTAAACACATAGCTTCCGGACAAGTCGTTTGAATGATGTCATACCCACATTGTGGAACAAAAGTCGTGACTAGCCCCGCACCTGAATGCAAGGCTGCTTTTGTTGTCAAAACTGCTGCTCCCATTTTTCCTTTAGAACCGGAAACCAGTAATGCATGTCCATAAGTTCCTTTGTGAGAAAATTTCTTTCGTTTTTTCAATAGCGATTGCACATACGATTTAGTCAATAAATAATAGGGTGTATGCAATCCATCCAGGAAAGCCTCATTCAGTCCTATTGGTATGACTTTCCATTCGCCTGCTTTCTCTCCAAAGTCAGCTAATAAAAACGAAAGTTTAGGTCGTTCAAAAGTTAAGGTATAAGTCGCTTGAACAATTGATTCTGAATAATTTTGATAATTATCTTCGACATATAAACCGGAAGGCAAATCAATAGAAATCACACGAAAATTGGATAGATTAATTCTATGAATCACTTCTTTCGCCAGCCCTTCAATGGGTCTATTCAATCCTGAGCCAAATAACGCATCTATAATAATAGCATCGTCTTTTAATTCTGGAATCTGATCACTACTTTGAATGTAATGAATCGGAACCAACGTGAAATTTTTCAGTTTTTCCAAGTGAATTTTAAAATCATCACTTCCATTATCTGAATGTCCCACAACATAAACCGAAACTGAACAATTGTTTTTAGACAGCAATTTTGCCAAGACTAATCCATCCCCCCCATTATTTCCAGTACCGCAAAAGATCACAAAATGCTGCTTGGGATTCATGTTTTGTTCAATCCATTGATAGCAAGCAAATGCAGCTCTTTCCATGAGTTTATTTGAGGGTATCGGTTCATTGGTAATGGTGAATTGATCTGCTTCGCGCAGTTGGGAGGCGGATAATAGGGTGATTAAATTATTTTCCATACTTCAAAATAAGCGCAATTTGACCGGCATGATAAGCAGTGTGTGAAATGATTCAACCAAATGCCTCCGCTTTTGTTTTTGTACCGAATTCTTTGGTTGTAATTAAGTCGCTCCAAGAATCATCAGTTTGAATTTTTAACACTTCTACCAAGCTGTGATATGCTTCATGTAAATATGTTTTAATTTCATCTAAATTCGTCCAGACACCTGTATCTTCTGCATCAATTAGGGTTTTGGCAACAACATGAATATTACTTCCATGAAAAACATTTTTGGCAAACAATAATTCCACACCACCAATGTGCCTCATTAAAAATCCAACGCTATTTGGAGCTGGATGTAGTTTTTTAGCTAAATCAATTTCAGTAATAATTTCTAGTAAAGTTGTTAGTCGTGTTCGCGCTTCTGAATAGGCTTGAATGAATAAAGTAGTGGTCATCTTTTTTTGCGAAAATTACTTATTTTCCACCAGTCATTCATCTCATATAGATTTGAATAATTTGTATTTTTCTTGATTATGAAATTGTCAAAAACTAAACTAATTTCATTGATTTGCAATACACATCAATGTTTGACTTTGATCATGTAACATCCCTTTTATCAAAGGGAGTTTATTTTATTAAAATATAAGAATGTATTTTAGTAATATCTAGTTTAATAGTAATAAAGAAATAAGTACTAAAAAAATATGATTCTTTTGTTTTGAAAGCTGCAATTACTGGTTGAAATCAGCTTTTGACTCGAGCATAGGGAAAGCGTTCTATCAATTCGGTTTTTACGTATCCGTCAAGTCCATTTATCGCTACTACTTGGCCTTTATCTAGTTGAATCCAATGGTCATCTGATAACAGATCTTCTTTTACGAATATTTTCTCAATGGATGCTATCACGTGAATTGTCCCGTTTTCCTTGATTTCGTATTCATTCACATATTTGCAAAGCAATTGAACTGGACTTTCTTTCACAAAAGGAACAGCGATTTCATCTTTCCATTCCGGAAGAATACCTGTTACCTCAAATTCATTGACGTCAATCGGATAATTTGCCGATGTTTGATGAGCCTGGGCAATAAGCGATTCTGAAATTGCATTCACAGAAAAACACTTGCTATCCTTGATATTTGAATAGGTATGACGTGGAACAGTGGTTGGTCTCAAAATAAAACCTATCAATGCCGGATCGCTTCCCAAATGCGTGACACTTGAAAAAACTGCCAAATTGGGCAATCCGGTTTTTGAGATAGTTCCAATGAGATTGGCAGATTTAAAGCCCATACACGAGTTAATCAAATTCAACCTTGGCACCCTTGAAAGTACTTGAAAATCAATTTTGTCTAAACAAATCATCGTTTGGAAATTTTGTTGTTGGATATACTGCGTTGTCGATCACATTTGAACCTATTAATTTCTGTAGATCTTGTTTTCACATGCTTTGTTTTGCAATCTTCAACGCGTTTTCTCCATCGTGAATAGGAACTTGCTTTCAATTCTTTTCGCATCAGATTTCTAACCGCTTGTTCATTCAATCCGAATTGAATCTTTATCGCGTCAAAAGGAGTTCGGTCTTCCCACGCCATTTCTATTATACGATCGATTTCCTCTTCAGTAGGTTGAGTGATTATTTCATTTTTTGTTGCCACGTATGCTAACGGCGACGGCAAATCACTGTATTGACAAATAAATTTAGTATTCATAATTACATAACAATAGCTCTTTTGCATTGTTTGAATTGTCTTTCATTTTTCGTATATTTATAAAGTGTCTATTCCCTCTAACATTATTCATTGAGTAATATTAATTGGGGAATTGAGTAAAATAACTAGCCTTATTGAGTAAATTATTTAGTTTCATTGAGTAATACTACTCATCTTATTGAGTAAAATAACTTACTTTATTGAGTAATTTTACTAATTATATTGAGTAAAATAACTTATTATATTGAGTAAAATGTTATATATTTGCATATATGATTGAAAAACAAATAAATAGAAGCCAAAAAAAAATACTAAAAAGTCGTATTTTAGAGCCTAGAAAGTTTATTCAAGTTATTCTTGGACCCAGACAAGTGGGAAAAACAACCATCGTTTTAAGTCTTTTGAAGGAAATTAATATTCCACATCAGTTTGCATCTGCCGATAATGTTTCAAGTACCAACGATAACTGGATCGGTCAACTATGGGAAACAGTTAGAATGCGTATGAAACAACAAGAAGTATCCGAAATGCTTCTTGTGATAGATGAAATTCAGAAAATACCGAACTGGAGCGAGGCAATTAAACAACTTTGGGATGAAGATAGTCGTAAAGGACTAAACTTAAAAATAATTCTACTCGGTTCGTCTCGCCTACTCATCCAAGATGGCTTATCAGAATCTTTGGCTGGACGATTTGAAACACTTTATATGACACATTGGTCTTATGCAGAAATGAAGGAAGCATTCGATTTTTCACTTGAACAGTTCATTTATTTTGGCTCTTATCCTGGAGCAGCTTCTTTGATAAAAGATGAAATACGATGGAAAAACTATGTGCGTGATTCACTCATTGAAACCACCATTTCAAAAGACATTCTCATGCTTACACGAGTCGATAAACCTGCACTTTTAAAACGATTATTTGAAATTGGCTGTTTGTATTCTGGACAAATCGTTGCGTTCAATAAACTGTTAGGTGACCTTCAAGATGCAGGAAATACAACAACACTCTCGCATTACCTTGAATTACTGTCTGATTCAGGGTTATTAGGTAGAATCGATAAATATGCAGGTACGCAAATGCGTCAACGCGCGTCAAAGCCCAAGTTCCAAGTGTATAATACAGCTCTTTGGAGTGCTCAACAAAGAATTAATTATAAAGACGTAACAAGTGATCCAAAACTTTGGGGTAGATTGGTAGAATCAGCTGTTGGTGCTCATCTTATTAATCATTCACTTTCACAAGGGATTAAAGTTCATTATTGGCGTGAAAAAAATGAGGAAGTTGACTTTATTATCGAAAAAGATGGAGAATTAGTGGCTTTGGAAGTGAAAAGTGGTAAAAACAAAAAGGATTTAGGCTTATCATCCTTTAAGAAATTATATCAAACAAAACGCACTTTATTGGTCGGAGGAGATGGATTGACGATTGAAGAGTTTCTTAATATCGCCCCGAAAGATTTGTTTTAAAAGCATTATTCTATCCAAAAGCGTTGATATTTCCTTTCCTTATCGTATTGTTCTTCTTGCTTTGCCAAATTAAATTGTCTTCCTGCCCTAGGATCATTACCAACACCGGCAATATATGCCCAATTTCCCCAATTCGAGGAAACATCGTAGTCAATCAATTGAGATTCAAAATAAGCTGCTCCAACTCGCCAATCTTGTTCCAAATCGTAAATGAAATAACTCGCCACAATTTGTCGCATACGATTGGATGTCCAACCGGTAGTTTCGAGTTCACGCATCGCTGCATTAACAAAAGAATTATCCGTTTTTCCTTCAATCCATTTTTGAATAAGTTCATCATTCCGATTGGCTACCCGATCAGATTTTCCGAGAATTCCATGTAATTGATAGTATTCAATAGGATGTTTTTTAAACGAAAAACGGAAAAAGTCGCGCCAAAGCAATTCAAATAAGAGCCAATAGGTTGAATCGTTTGCTTGATACTCGTTTTCAAAACGCTTCACCTCGTGATATACGTATTTTGGCGAAATACAACCCAAGGCAAGCCAAGGTGAAAGCTTTGACGAAAATTCTAAACCAAATAGTTCATTGCGAGTCTCTTTGTAATGTAAAAGATGTTGTTTCTCAAAAAGATACCAATTCAGATGACGCAAAGCACTTTGTTCACCACCTAATTCTGGAAGTGA
>Ga0315905_10008682_pt1 | contig 10284 bp, 10 predicted proteins | sample LakEriMetagenome_5_FD_203522 | JGI IMG/M metagenome (GOLD analysis project Ga0315905, IMG submission 203522) | Freshwater fungal communities from buoy surface, Lake Erie, Ohio, United States - Buoy 4 MA121 | ecosystem: Environmental > Aquatic > Freshwater > Lake | place: USA: Lake Erie, Ohio... | reverse complement strand
CATGCCGTGCTTCTTGCAGCCGCACAGGGCGGGCGAGCGTTGGTTGCGGCGGGGGAGGGAGGCGAGTACCGGCACCTCCAAACCCAGTGTCGTGCAGACAAACGTCTCCCACAAAGGCTGGTCCCAAGCATCATTGGCGGTCGTGTGCCTGAGGGTCCCTAGCCATGAGAGGGGCTTCCAATGCCCCTCTCATGGCTAGGGACCCTCAGGTCTTCCAATGAAGGTCGCGGGCCCGCGACCTTCATTGGAAGCCAAGGCCCGCGACCGCCACGGCGGTGCGGGCAGGTCCGCTGCAGGCTGCTCCGTGCAGTCGTAGTCCTGCAGAAGTGCTGCGTGCAGGTGCTTGAGCGTACAGAGGGGAGGGGCGCTCCAGGTGGCGGGATCATGGAGGTCGTTGCCTGGCAGCCAAACCTCCTGGAAAGGGCCGGTTGGGGATGTTCGTACATCCGTGGTTGTCGGTTGACTGTAAAAACAAAAATGGCCGCAGCTGCGTATCTGCGCTCCCTGCAGGCCGAGGTGGAGGGAGAGGACGCGGATGGGCCCGCTGCAGCGCTGCAGGAGAGGCTGTCCCTTGTGCACCTACACATGGTGGCGTGTGACACATCTGTCACATCATTTGTCGCGTGTCACACCTCTCAGCAAGCCGACCATGCCAAGGAAGAGGGGAAAGCCGCAGAGCAGTTGGCAGGGTCGGGGGAGGAGGGGCTTACGGAGGAGGATGTGCTTATTGTAGATGCGGCGCCGTCCCCTTGCATTGTCGCGATACTGGACAGGGCACTAAGTCCTCCGGACGCTACTGAGCAAGTCGAAAGCGAGGTGGGACGGGCGCCGGTGATGGTGCATCAAGTGCACGACGCACTCCAACAGGAGAATGACATGGAAGCGCAAGCGGGCGAGGAGAAAAGTGAGAGTACTGTGGAGAGGAGTGCAAGTGTAAGTGTAAGTGTCAGTGCGCAACAGGTTTGCGCACGCTTGTCTGGAGCAGACGCCCAAGGTCAAGAGCGGAGCAAACGCGAAAGACGCAAGACGGATTTTTTCAACCCTGAGATGACATGCAGCATGGAAGATGCGCCTCCTTTGCCGCCCTCCGCTTCCTCAGCCCCTGCGCCTGCTGCCGTGACGCGCGAGGGCGAGGCGCGCGAGGGCGAGGCCTCGAATGGCGGCGACGGGGAGAAGGACTTTGATTTGTGGATGGCTTGTGCCAAGTGTAGAGCTGCGCACAAAGCGCTGGCCTACTGTGTCGCGGCAGGACATGCGCAGCAACCCAGGTTTGAAGAGGAGGACGGGAAGCAGAAGGGGAAGGGCGGGTCATGGGATGCAGACGATGGTGATGGCCAAGGATCAAGCAGACTGTCTCCGTTGGTGGGCAGACAAGTACACAAATTTTTCAAGCGCCATGGGTGGTTTGAGGTGTGTGTGTGTAAGCCTCTCGCCTGCCTCTGCTTGCTCTTTTTGCGCCCCGGCTTTTGTTGCGCATTACCGACACACACACACATACACCAACTAACTAAACCCTACATACAGAGCCTATGCTGGCAGCTTCGGACATTGCAGAGGGCGCCAACTACTACAGTACTACTACTGACTACTACGTAAATGCGTATTTTGTATGCATAGTAGGGATCGCTGGTCTTAGTATACCTGTAGGCAAGATCTTTATGGTCTTCATGAGGTAGGAGCCCTAGGAGCGCGCGTAGTCGGTGCGCGGGCGCGTACCTGGCAGACAGCTGGGTGAGTCTACCTCGACTGACTCGCCCTCAATGCCACACGGCCCTGCATCCGTTGCATGCTCCTGTGGCATAGCGAGGCAAGCACAGACCTTGCCACACTAGGTCCGTGTGCCAACAGCACTTACCTCCATAGGCTTGTGCCTATAGAAGTGAGTGCGTACGACGGCAAGTCAGCAGCACTTATAGTCATGGCAGGTGCACGCTTGCTAGGACTAGTCATGGCAGGTGCCATGTGAGTAATGGTTGACGAGTATGGTGGTTGAGTAGGGTGAAGTCATCAGGCAGGTGAGCCACAGCCAGTATCACGACCTCTTTGAAATCAAGTATAGAGATGACGATTCGGTGGGTATCATTGATGGGTGCCATTGGTGCTGCGCAGCACTGCCTTGTTCTCAGGGAAGAGACGTGTGACATGCGCGACAGAGGCAGAATGCGTGTGTCTTGCGTGTGTCTTGACCTCCTCAGCAAGATCAGGGCCAAGAGATGAGTAAACGCCAACTGAGAAGTGGAGGAGTGCGCGCTGGGCGCTGTGCATACGTGCATACGCTTGTACTCGATTGCAGAAGATCTAACACACTGCTGGCACTGACCTGCACACCTGCACAACGAGCAGGAACATCGTCGGTACCTTGAGTTCAAAAAGTTCCTGGTCGCGCTCAAGGAATGTACATGCATGTGCATGTGCTGCCACAACAAGTACACGCCGGAATACTTCCACAAGTACCACACATTGATCTCGAAAAGGTGCAAGAGAGACGACGACGTGCCACTGGCGAGGCTCGAGAGGCGGCCCAGCGCGCTCATGGCTGCAGCGGACGTTGATGTCCCTGCTCGTGTTCGCAGCAATTCCAATGCAGAGGCTGATGATCAAGAGGCGGAGCGCGGATGCGCCAGCAGCGATAAACATAATGCAGATGACAGGGATCGCCGGAAAGGTGCACAGAGGAGGCAAGAGGCACAGAGAATTCGGGAAAGCCAAGGGAGGGAGAGGGAGAGGAAAGAAGACAAGGAGCGGAAGCGCGAGCGGGGGGAGGAGGAGCAGGAGCAGGAGCAGGAGAGGCGACGGGGGATGGATGGGCAGAAGAAGGCATCCAGAGACAAGGGATTGGTGGCAGACACTGCTCAAGGCCCTGACAGGGTGGATGCTGCACCACCTGGCACGGGAGCGGGGGCGTCGAATTCAGATGAGCACGCGCCTCAACACGTGTGGGCCTGTCCCCTGTGTGGCAAGGACTTTTCTCACGTACATCCCAACGCTAGGCAAGTGTGCGAATAGGTGTGCGAATGGGTGTGCATCTGTGTCTGTTGGCGCTTGCTTGCCAGGTATTGGATGTTTGTGTGCCTCATGCCCTGTCGGCTCATGTCGCCGTACGCCGTCGACACGTCTCATTTCAAAAACATTTTTAATGCAATAATGATAAAGCAGGAGGGGGTGCATGGCGTTGCACATCAAGTCTTGCAGAAACAAAAAGTATGAATTGCCGTGCACACAAGATGTGGGCGAGATGGAGGCAGCCGCAGAAGCGCGCCCCTTGCCCGCAGGAGAGGGTCAGGGTAGGCAAATGTGCGGCAAGGCTAAGACGACGCACGAGGGGGCAGGTGATGGCCAGGCCGTTGCTGACGACGCCAGGGAGGAGGCGAGCGAAAGGGATCGAGTGCGAAGGTTGCAGGAGCGGAAGCAGCGGGCGATGGTGACGGAGCAGGCGCAAGCGCTGCGTGAGGAGGCGGACGCTGCAGCGCGTCTTGGCGACATGGGCTTTGATGACGTGGGGCGTATAAGGGAGCTGCTGCGCACATGCAATGGCGACATTTCTCAGGTCATCCCTCTTCTAGCCGAGTCCGCGGGCCACACGCCTGAGAAGAGTGAGGCTGCTGGTGCGCCCAGCACCGCCCGAGTTGACTGCGGGAGAAGAGGGGAGAGGAAGAGTGAGGGTGGTGAGGCAAGTGGTGTTGAAGCAAGAGGTCAAGGTGGTGAAGCAAGTGGTGAAGCAAGTGGTGGTGAAGCAAGTAAAGCAAGTGGTCAAGCAAGTGCGCGCCAAGCAGCCACGTCATGCACCCTCTCGCACTGGGACACGAGCGAGCAACTGCCTGTCGTTTTTGACTACAACAAGCCCAGATCTCCCGAGCCCGAACACACAAAGGCACTGAAGGCCAACATGAAGGACGCGATAGAAGCAATCTGGGCACTGGAAGGAGACAGCACCGATGGGTGTACGCATACAGCGCGGGATGGCCAGAGTATCAATGTGAAAAGGCCCAGACTTGCTCCGAGAGACGAGTGCGTGGAGCGCTCGCGAGACGAGTGTTTGGAGCGCTCGCGAGGACAACACTCTGGCGCGCACAGGCCCCGAGGCGAGGCGCAACATGACATGACAGGACAGCGTGCGACCACAAGGTGTAAGCTTGTCGAGTCACGTGATCGCGCAAATGTCGAAAGGGGACAGCAGCAAGGGCGGGAAGTGGAGGCGCGGGATGCCAAGGTTGCGCGGAAGGAGAGGCAGGCGCAGGCCAGCACAGCGCAGGCAAACAAAAAGCAAGGGCATGCGTGGCTACTGGTGCACGGGGTGTTCCTGTGCCGCATGCATGTGCTCCCCATCTGCACACGGGAGCCTTGGTACCAGGGCGCGAGTGCCGCAACGGGTTCCCGCGATATGAGCCAATGGCAGGATAGTGCGTGTGTGGCGGGCGAATGGGAGATCAGATTGACGTCGCATGTTGCTCAGGCCCAGCTCTGTATTCCCCAGGTCCTCAGTCCACCTTGACTTGCACGCGCCAGGCAGAGAGGCTTCCACTGCACGGGTTGCCCTCCTGCGCTGCCCTCTTGCGCTGGCGTTGTCGACGAGTGTGTGTGTGAGAGAGAGAGAGAGAGACGGAGAGAAGAGCAAGCGAGAGGAGAGAGAGAGACTCTGGTCTGATCATGTGTTTCTTGTCTTGTCTCATTGTGTGCCCACGTTCTGAAAAATGCAAAAGAAGCACACACGAAAACAACACACACACACAAACACACACACACACACAGGCGTTGTCAGTATTACGACAAAGCAGGTGGAGCACGCTGATTGCAGCGTCAGGTGCGTAGGGTTTGGGTGCGTAGGATTTGAGCGTTCTCCTCCATCGCGATGAGCTTTCTCCTCCGTGCCGCGTGGACCTTGATACTTAGATGCCCTCATTCGTGCACACAGGCGCGGGGTTGGAGGGCGTGGCGTCACTCAAGAAAAATCTCTCGAACCAAACTGAGGCGCGGGTAGCATATGGCCTGGCCACTCGGGCCCAAAGTGGCAGCGCAAGACGTGCAGAAGGTAAGGGGGATGACGAGGGTGCGCCTGTGTTACTCCTGCCTCCTGAGAGCGATCTTTGGAGACAAGTCCAGGAGGTTGGGCTTGGACAGGACGCGGGCGCAGTACCAAGGGGGTCTCGAGGTGGCGGGGTGAGGGATCAAGACGGAGCTGAAGGAGCGTTGCTCATGGTTTGGCTTAAGACTTCATAGTACCCCGCGTGCATCGATAAGACCCGCGCCCAGCAGACGGGAACGCGCGAGCACTTGCACTTGGGTGGCTGCGATTAAAGAAGCGCGCGAGCGCAGGGCACACACGCATGCACACCAACTGCACACCAACACCTGCACACCAACTGCCACCATTCAACCAGCTTCACTTGTGAGAGACCCTACAGTCGGCGCTTGGTAACTTGCCAGGGGTATCACAGGCGCATACGACTCAGTTTCTTAGCGGATCGATACTTTGTGCCTTGCCATCGCTCACCAAACCCTCCAGGGAACCCTCACTTTACTCAAGGCGGGAGGAAAAGGAGACGATGAGTGGTGGGAGTTTGAAGTTGCACGGCTGCGAGCTCAAGTTGCACCGTTGCCAGCTCTGCCAACAAGAGTCTGAGCGATAGGCCCGCAAGTGATAGGCTCTCCCAAATAGCACCCGCTCGATGCAGCATCGCGCAGCGGACTTAGAATCCCCACCCGGGACATAATGTGTTTTGAATGTCGTCCCGACAGAATCAGTATATATTATCCAATTACTCCAACAAGGGACATGTCGCAGGCGCGCCGACGGGAGGCCCATGGGAAGGATTGGCAAAAGATAGCTCCATACTGCCAGCGGGTGATGGGTTGCAAGACAATTTCGAACAAAAGCCCTGTACGTAGTAAAGAGAGCTTGCATGTTGCCTAGGGATTCCTCTCATCACTCTCTCGCCTTCCATCTCGCCATCATGCTTGCCTTCCATCAAAGCACACGAGCTATTCAGCATTCTCAATGCTCTCCTCGGAACCCTGGCATCGACATCCAGGACTTCGTAGCACCACTCGTCGCATGGTTTCGTTTCGGAAGAGACGCGCGGCGGCAGACCAAGAAGAAGAAGGGTAGGAAGAAGAAGGGTTGGAATGAGGCGACGAGGCCACGCCTTCTTTGTCGTTGAGCCTTGATGCCCGCCTGCTTGCGTCACCTGGGCCGCTTTGCGTGTGTATTCACTGGTCTCGAAAGGCCTGCCGCTGCCTCTCGCACTCAGAGTCCACCGGCTGTCAAATAATTACCGGCTAGTGGAAGCCGCTTTTCCTGGCTTGTGCTCCAGTGCGCCGCAAACACCCTTGCCGCTCCCGCTGAGGAGCGAGACAGATGCGGAGAGAGACGCGGAGAGGACGGTGGCATGACGCCTCGGTCTCTCTCTGTGTCACTTGCTGTCTCCCCCAATCATGACGCGCCGGTGTCTCTCAGTGTCGCCTGCTGTCTCCCCCAACAGGGCACCTTGCTTCAACAGGGCACCTTGCCTTGTTCCGCGACGGAATCGTTCTCTCACGACTCTGCAAGCCAAGCTGTGTCAAACTCCCGTGTGCGCGCTTCAGGCCGCGATACAGCAGGAAAAGACCGTGGTAAAGGTCTTGATCCCGGGGTTCTCCTTGAGCACGTTGGGCGGGAGGCCGTCGCTGTCCAACAGGCCCTCAAACTCGTCCCAGTCGGCGACAAAAGAGTACTGGCCGCCCGCGTCCTGCAAAAACACCTGTGGGTACTTGCCGCGCAGCCCGCTGAGGTTAAAGAGCGTACTTCGCAGTTCCTTCTGCTCCGCATCGCTTCCATCGACCTCAAAAAAGTTCACCTTCTTCGACTCCATCGCCGCGACGAGCTTTCGCTGCCGGACCTGTGCGTGCGCGCAACAATCGGCGGGACCCACGGCGGCAAGTCTATCAGGGCGACCCGCGCGCCCAGGCCACAGCGAGCGGACGCGAGTCCGGTGAGGGCCGCACCTTGTCGACCTCGTTCGTCACCGTCGACGACATCAACAAGACAGCCTTCGACATGGTTTAAGGAGTGTCACAATGTAGCCACGAACCCGTGTGCGAAAAGCCATGGCGTTGTACCGTGCAACAGCGCTTTTGCTTGCATTAGGGGTCGTGGCGCTGGCATTGGCTGGCAACTGGCAGCGCGCGGCCTCGGTCTCACTGCTGACGCCCGCCGACGTGACTGGCCCGCTCTCGGACGAGGAGGGCCCGCCGCTCAACCTCAACGGCAACGTCATGAAAGTCAAGGCGCCGCGAGCGACTGCGCGCATGATGGCGCTCATTGCTGAACACTCATCGCAGGGAGCCAAGCACGGGCACCGCACCCAGCAGCTGGGTCCCGGCGCTGTGCCCATGCGCGGCGTCACTGATATGGGGGACTGCCCCCCGGGGCACAGCTGCAAAATCGTCACCTTGCCGAAGAATGACCCTGCCCCCGCGGTGCAGCGCCGGGCGCGCACCCAGCAGCTGTTCAACGCCGCGGCAAACGACGATGTGCTGCGCTGGAACACTGCCGATGGGCACCTGCACCTCATGCTCCCGCACAAGCCCGCCGCGTACAGCGCCAAAAAGACCACTTCTCGTATTGCGCACGCTGTGCAGGCCGCAGACGACCAGGACAGTGTGCATGAGGGCATCTACAAGAGCGCGCTGACGCAAAAGCTCTTTATCGTACCGCAGGCGAACGTGCTCACGGGGACGGGGCAGAAGCACCTCACCTCTGCGGGTAGCGAGGATGTGGCTGCGGAGAAGACGGCGGAGGCCAAGGGTGCTAAGAGCATCATGAGCGCCGCGAAAAAGTCGGCATTGGAGAAGAAGAAGGACACGGCACGGCAAGCCAGGGGCACAAAGAAGGCGCAGGTAGTGCCGGGCGGCGTGAGGCCGATGGGCGCAAAGCAGGTGGCTAGTTCTGGCAACGAGGAGTATGGGCAGAGTGGCTTCACCTTGGCAGAGGTGAGAAAGAGAGAGGAGAGAGTGGGAGGAGGAGGGAGGAGGGATGGCTGAGAGCGCGGAGCGTATTGAGGACGCGAGTTGGCCTCTGCAACACCACCGACAAAGATTTGCAGCGCCATGCATACTGCTGCGCCGCTTATGCGTATGAACTGATGGTGCTTTGGAAATGTTGCCTGTTTTTCACGCAGCTGCGAGCGGTGAAGCTCCCAAGCTTCCTCAGGCCCGCTTCCTCAGCCCGTGCCCGCGTGGAGCCTGCGGGCAAGACGTTTTCCATCTAGGCGCTTTGTCAGGGAAGGACAGCCCAGATAGTATTTTTTAGTCGGGATTCGTATTTTTTTGGGGGGTCAGATGAGCTGAGATGAGCTGAGATGAGATGAGCTCACGGTGTACGGTTGAGGGAGAGCGTGAATCACCAACAAAACTGTACTTGAGAGAGCGTCAATCACCAACGAAACCGTACTTTCATAACGGGGGCCCGGCGTCGCACGGTGAGAGGCTTCCGCATCACCAAAGCGCCTGTGCCGGGGTCTTTCCCCGCAATCTAACGTAGATGTCTACGGTAATAGGCTCCTATGAAGTGGTGAGAGGGGAGTTTGCTTACAATCAACAAATGACTGAAGGTCGGTAGATACAACGCCCTGTCGCGTAACACCGCCTCTGGGCACTCGCGGCCCAGCATATAGCAGCGAGTAAGATACCTCTCCGAAACATGCACCTGTTATGATCCTCCTCATCCTTAGATTTCAGTCGAAAGTAGCACTGGACGTGGGCCGATGTGTGGCAGGATGCACGCCATTGTGTGACAGGTGTCACACGTGAGCATATTGTCTTGCTCTGTGTTGGAACAAATGAAGGAGGGGCGCCCGGGCCGGACTGAATACGAATAATGCGGCGTCGCACTTGGTGCAGACGGTCGAAGACGATGATGCTGAGTACGCGCCTGCCTCGCAGTGGGTGCAGACAGTCGAAGCAGCGTCCACCAAGTAGACACAGACGCCACCATCTCCTCCCGGGCCTCAGCCCCTGGAGGACGAGGCTCGTCCTCAGGATCCTCCCCCCTCTCATCTGAGTCAGCCTTGGAGTCCGGGAAACTTAAAATTCAAAACTTGAACTTTTTGAAACCGGTGACTTTGAAGTGTGTGTGTGTGTGTTTATTACTGCAGGACCTAGTACACGGTCTTCGCCATCATCATTTGGACTTTGGATCATCATGTGGCTGCTCAAGCGGCGACTCCGTGAGTCCCCCCAGCTGTTTTTTCGATGCCTTTTTTTTTTTAAATCCAGGCATCGACGGGCGCACGGTCGCTCATCGTCGATCAGCACTCTTTCTTTTCGTTGGGGAAGTGATGTGTCAACGCCGCCGGACATAGCTCTCGAGCGCCTGCGAGTTTGGAGGTGCGGTACTCAGGCTGGCACAATTTGCTTTCTTTGATGTCCTCTGACCACACAAGTCGAGACCGCTTCTCCCTTCGTTCACCTGCTCCCGACTTACGGTCTCCACACCACACACATTACCAACCAGCTCGGTCCTAGAAGGAGGGGGGGAGGATGGTGTGGACCTCGTAACAGGGCAACACGTGAATTTGGCCCAGATCCCCACTCTTGTTGTTTGTTGGCGTGGCCGGGGGGGGGGGGTTGACCTGGGCGCTGGAGAAGGGGGCACGGGCTCGCACGTCGCCATGCTGCGGGCTTGCGGTGTTAGGTTGGGGATCGGGCCGCGACTCTGGCGCGTGCGCACCGGGAGGGCGCTGTTGTTTGGTGCCACCTTTGCACTCTTGATTGGTATCCGATCTCCCTCTCCGATCTCTTCCGCGGTGCTTGCTCCATGCCCGAATTGTGATTGATCAATCAATTGAGAAATAACCATTGTTATTTCTATAAGAAATAACCATTCAACCATCGGCAGCAGGGCCGTGTGCACCGGCAAGTTCAAGGACGCCAGGCGCTCAACAGCCCCATGATCAATGGTGCGCTGAACAACCCCATGATGATGGTGTGCTTCTGCCTGTGCATGGTTGCTCAATTCTCTTGTCACAGTTTTCAGTGCTGGCTCTCCTCAAGGGCACACTGTGCACAGGGCGTTGACTTGAGGCAATGGATGCAGGCGACAGCAAGACGCCTCGCGTTCAAGACAGATGAGCATGGGCGCACCGAAAGGAATGGTAGATCTCGAGAATTTATCCCCCAGCTTTGCGTGTACCAATGTCGTGAGTAGTATGTAAGCCATTATTCGCCCATCACGAGAGAACAATGCCAAGAGGAAGGGAGGCAGAGAGGGACGGAAAGAGAAATACCGTGAGTGTATGCAAGCACGCA
>Ga0315905_10008681_pt1 | contig 10284 bp, 7 predicted proteins | sample LakEriMetagenome_5_FD_203522 | JGI IMG/M metagenome (GOLD analysis project Ga0315905, IMG submission 203522) | Freshwater fungal communities from buoy surface, Lake Erie, Ohio, United States - Buoy 4 MA121 | ecosystem: Environmental > Aquatic > Freshwater > Lake | place: USA: Lake Erie, Ohio... | reverse complement strand
GAGTCTCATGTCTGCGGGGATAGGCTGTAGTATTCACCTGGTTGAAAACCAACCCATTAGCTGCATTACATAATATTGTCACAGCAATTTGTCAAGCATAGTTTCAAAAATTTCATGCAAATTTATGCTATGACGCGTCATATTAGCCCAAGATTATCGCAGACCTACCATTGCAGTGTGCAGAATTTCGTGTTTCTTTGGAAATTCTTTCCATCCTTTCGGCCAAGGTCCATGAAACTGGACCGTGGGCCCTCCTAACAGGGGAGGAGGAGTCAAAGGGACGATGGCGTCGCGGCGTGGGGCACTGCGGGGCGGGGGCCTGCCCTCGACGACAGCCCAGGAGTGCGACCGTTGCCAGGGCGACTCCGAGGGCAGCCTAATGTTTCCGTGCGGGCGCCAGGTGACACTGTGCATCGCATGTACGACGATGTTCACGGACTTCCTGCAGCTGCGGATGCAGCGGTCAAGACAGTGGAGACAGTCGCAGTCGCCACCCAGGCCCAGCGCACGGTCCACCGTCCGAAGCAGCAGTCAGCTACCCGACTCTCCCCCCTCAGCGCGCCAGGGGGCCGCCAGCACCAACTCGCCGACTGCCTCTATGTCGCCGATCCGGTCGCCACTGATGCGTGCGGCGGCGCGGCATCGAGGGCCGCAGCAGCAGCGATCGCTCGGCTCTCACACGGGCTCGGAGGTGAGCGAACGTGTGTAGCGATGTGTTGCCTCTGGTTTCTGCCTGCGGGCTCGGCTGCACTGTCCACCTGCGATGATTGAGCAATTTCGTCGTCTGATTCTTGACTGGGGGCTAATTCTTTGACTGGGGGCGCAGGGAAGGCTAGGGAAGGAAAGACGAGACAAGCTTCAGTCGTCCACAGTATGGCCGAGCCCGATGGACCATATCGACAGAAACGGCAGCAGACAAGGTAAGGCCGCTCAGTGGCAGGGCAAGGAACCACGTAAAGGCGCTGGGCCACAGGAGGAGAGGAGTACAAGCCAGGAGGGGAGTACAAGCAGCCTGACTTTATCTGTATCTGACGAAAGGTGAGGCCGCACGAGGACCCTCGGACAATTTGTACAGGAAAGCGCATTGACCACACCGCATGTAACTTACGATGTAACACGAAACAAACACACCATTCGCAGGCAGAAGGCCCAAAAGATGACATACGACAGTCTATCGAGTCCAGCGCGGCAAGGAATCGCTGAATCGCCTTTGGCAGCTGATGGCGATTCTCGATCGTCAAGCCAGTCAAGCGAAAGTCGGGACCTATCACGCGCCACAGCACAGGCGCCTCAAGAGAGCCACTCCTCAAGTTCCGATGAACAGACGTAAGCTCTCTGACTCTCTGTCGCGCGCTGTGTACCCTGGCGGTGATTTCACTCCCCTTTCAGTGATTCCACTCCCATTTGCAGTGCACCAACCTCCTCCAGGACTTTTGTATGCCTGGCTGAAATACCCCGTCACAAATGTAATTCACAGAATTACCCCAAGTGCCAAGGCCGCGCAGAAAGAAGCCGGAAAATGGCGCGCTACTGCTGGGGAGCTATTGCAAGTCACGGAGCCTGTTCCCTCACCCTGCAGCTCACTGCTGCAGAGCAGAATTTCTGCTGTGCATTTGTTTGGTAAAGTGCTTAATCGTCCTACTTCTGCTGGTTCGTTTTTTTTCTGTTGAACTTTTTGTTTCGCCAGCCCGCCTGCGATTCTACCCGATGCGACAATGAGGCAAGAATGCGAGAAAATGGTTGGTCGGATTGGGTATGTGAGAGCAAAGAGGCTGACTCGAAACCTTGCTGCAGGATTTGCAAGGAGCTGGAAGTCGGAACGGAGCAGGAAAGGGCATGCTGACTCCGTGGCGGCGCTTTCTGGAAGTAATCTTCACGTCAACTCTAACAGGGCTGCAAGCACCACTTCGGCATGTAAGCATTGCAGTTGTCTGTGATATCAACGCAGTAATTTCGTCGTGCATGCCTAACACTTTGCATCATGCGCCTGACACTTTGCATCATGCGACTTTGCATCATGCGCATGATGCAAAGTGTCAGGTCTGCATCATGCTAGGGACGGCAATGAAGAAGAAGTAGGAGATGAGCCGTCAACAAACCCTCAGTCTCGGCTGAACTCTCAACTACATGCGTCACGAGCCCAGTCAGCACGACCTCAAAATCGCTTACATCGACAACAATCCTCCGTGGTCGTACAGAAAGGTGAGGTTCAAGTTGGAGTGCACGACCTCCCCGCAGGATCACCAGTTTTGTTGAGGACCGGGAGTGTAAGCGCCATGTCACTGGTCTTTGGCGAAGGGATTTTAGGTGAAAACGACAAAGCACTTGAAAGTCCAGAACAACACAAAATCGGTACAAATTCCTCTTTCGGGGCGTTGCCACGAAATCGGGTCAGCGAGACGGCGACTGGCACGCCTCCTCGACCTGCGTCCAGAGCACATCTTAGCAGCAATCAAGAAGAGATGAAGTCTGCAAGTCCACACGCGAAGCACAAGAATCATTCCTCGCGGCGCCTCGCAAGTGCGACACGGAAAGCTGCAGCAGGTACAAATTGGATGGATTTGTCGCCAGCCAGTGCAAGCAGCGCCTGGGCCAACACTCGCCCTGGAACCGCCCTGGGAGTTCGTCCGAGCACTGCCATCGGAGCTCGTGCAGAGGTGGGGTCATCTCTCCAGCCGTCAGGCCGGTCACTATCTTTCAGCAATTCATTCTCGGGTAAGATGGTGGTAATGGATGGTTTCAATTTGCTGGCCAAAAAATCAGACGAGCAGACAATGTTCTGGAAAGGTTCCAGCCAGTTAGGCTATCGCAAACGTTCTGCCCTGGCTATTGACCGTTCTGCCCTGGTTGTTGACGTCCGTGATGCATCACTACTAGAAGGCGAATAGTGAGTGTATCACGGTATAAATTTTTTAATACAACGCGCACGAATGGTTGTAAGTTGGGATAGCCTCCAACGGCATTGACTGGTCGCGGACATGAGCTGCCCCCGCTCACACGTTGGTGTCGCCTTCTGTCTGATCTTCACTGTCGTCCCGTGTGCGCACTTCGTGCAAAGAAGGTAGATGACGCTTCATGTTGAAACTGGGCGGGTGCCATGGGCGCCGTTAATGAAAGTGCGCATCGGGCTCAAGGCAAGGACCGGCGAGAACCCAGGTGCCAAAAAGGGAGACACCGGATGGTCGCGTAAAGAGGAAGATCTGCTGTTCCACAAGGACCGGCGAGGCCAAGTCTCACTTCTGAACGTATTCTTTGCATCTGCAGCCCCGCCGTTGGCATCCCCTTCCGTGTCGACCTGTAGCGCAGGGCGGCGAGGCTCGGTGGCTGCTGCGCTTGCATCTGTTGCATCATCCACCATTTGAGTCACCTCTTTCGCCGTGGTTTGGCTCTCGTGGATAGGCTCTTGGTCTGACATCTTTGACGGGGATAAGACCTCCACAGGAGGGTTTACTCCTTGAACACTGGTGTGCTCGCTGTTAGGCGCACCAGCAGACGGACGTGCCTGACATGTCAGTTCATGACGGGAGGCTTCGTCGTATCCGCCCGTGAAGCCACAATCCCAGTTGCAAGCGTACCTTGCTGCTGGTGATGCTGGCGTTTTCGCCATGTTGTCGGTAGAGGAGTCAACCTCGCCGTCTTTTTCATCCCATGCCTGTGGCGCTGTTTTCATAGGAACGGCTGGGGAATTTTGCGGTGACAGAGGGCACGTCGTCTCATGGGCTTGGACGTCAAAGAAGTTGCCCTGAAAGCCACACGCGAATTCACACCCCCACTTAGCGGTTGGGTTCTTGATTGAGCTTTTTGGACTCGCAGCGGGCTCCACACTGACGGAGCTTTGGACACACGTGTCATTGTGACCGTTGCGGCTAGGTGAGGACATCATTTCCCGACTAGCCCCGGAGCTTGGTGGGGCCTGTGGGATAGCTGCTGCGGGCGACTTGGTGGGGCCTGAGGGAGGGACGCTGCGGGCGACGGCATGATGATCCCCCAGGCCTTCCTGGGCAGGCTGCGGCAGAGACCGCTGGGAGTATGCGCCGGGAGAAGCGGCATTCAAGACTTCCCTGCTTAGCGCACCGAGGTCACTAGGTGAGGAAAAATTCTCAGAGAATAGGAAGAACAGAAAAATTACACGCATTCGTACTTGTTCTTAAGACAAGGTTGTCGCGGAAAGGGCCTTGAAAAGTGCAAAAAAGAATCCGAAGTGCAAAAGAGAGAGAGAGAGAGAGAGAGAGAGAGAGAGAGAGAGAGAAAGAGAGAGAACAGAGCAGAGCAGAGAGATACAGCAGAGGGTAAGCGCGCACTCGCGGGCTAGAGACAAAGAGAAAGAGAGTGAGAGAGATAGAGCGAGCGCATGCGCGCCGTTCGCTCAGCGATTTAGCGAGATAGCGAGCACTCGAGCAAGCGAAAGAGAGTGAGAGAGAAAGAGAAAGAGAGACAGAGAGGGCGAGAGAAAGCGCGCGCACGCGCGAGTGAGAGAGAAATAAGCACAGGGACACGTGTGCTTTGAGAGCGGGAGAGTCATCAATTCCAGGTCAAGGCTTTCGCCGTGACATGATTGAATAGAGCTAGAAGAGATGCGCGAATGAGAAAGTGCAGAAGAGAGCGGTAACGCAGGAAAGAGACACACACTAGGAGGACAGAGAACCCCCTGTCTGACCACTTTCCCTGCGCTGGGCCCTGAAAATGTGGTGAGACAGGGGAAGGGAGCGGAAAGAAACTCACCGGGAGAATGTAAGGGGGTTCAAGAGAGCTGCAAGAGTGCTAACAGGGACAAAGAAGGAAGGGGGCACAGACCGTTGGATGTCGAGGCTCTTACCATAGGCCCTCTGCAGGCATTTGTTGAGCATCTCCACCCTGATGACGTGGTGCGTGGCGGCATAATGCGGATTAGCAATCAGCATTGAAGGGGGGCAAGTAGCAGCACTTTGCTCTGTTGTAGAATCGGCATTTTGCTTGTTGGCTATTACTTTTTGAAAAGCATGATAATACCGGTAACAACACACTATTATCAGCACCCTTTTCTGCCAATAATGTGGACAAGTCCTAGCGCGGCAGAGCAGTGAGACCGAGCCGCACACGCAGGGGCAGCAACATATTGAGGGCGCAGAGGTGTGTATGCACACAAGTGCATCCATACATACAAGTGCATGCAGATGTTTGTGTGTGCACGTGCGTATGTGTGTATGTGCATATGTGTGTGTATGTGTGTATGAGTGTGTATCAGAGAGGCTTACTAGGTGGCGTTCTCTGCGTGTGTGTATGTGCGTATGTGTGAGAGGGAGATAGATAGTGTGTGTGAGAGAGAGTTACAGGCTGATGTTCGCTCTATGTGTACGTGTGTGTGTGCGTGTGTGCATGTTCGTGAGAAATGCTTACTGTGCGAGGCTGCAGCCTTTTTCGAGGAAGGTCCTCATGATGCCCTCGACCTTGTGTGATTTTTCAGGGGTATTTTCGGTGTAGAATGCTGTCAGCGCCCTCCTGCGAGAGAGAGTGGTGGGGGAGAGGGAGAGAGAGTGAGGAAGAGGGAGAACAGATGAGTGGTTGATTGTACTCAGAGTCAGAGATACTACAGAGGGGCCGAGAACGGGACATACGCTTATCCGTTTTCATGTGCATGTAACTTGTGAGCAACATGAAAGACGAGCACCATGAAATATGACCCTCGGTCCTTCATGGTGCTCGTCTTCATGGTGCTCGCAAGTTAGGGCGATGCGAGTGTATTGTAGTTTGATTCAGTGTGGTGTAGTATAGTGAAGTTTAGTAGTGTTACTGACCGCAGGGCGGCTACTTGAGCGTCGTTGAGGACTGAAAGTGAGGAAAGGTTGGAAGAGGGCGTCGTAGGTGGTGTCTGCTTAGTTCAGTAAACCATTTGTCTGAGAATATTTTAGTTGAGTTCCTAAAATAAACTAACTCCTACATCTCCCGCTGCCAACCTCCCTAACCTCACCACTAAACGAAGCTCGAAACTAAACTAACCTGACCTCACAATCTTTCTTGACACTGGCTCCGGACACGTGCCAAGAGAAATTGTGTTGCTTATTGAAAAAATACAAGGAGAATGTTTGTTGCTTGTTGAGCAAATATAATAAGCGCATTAAGCAAATATAATGCTGAAACGACAAGCAGTTAGCAACGGGGCGGCTACGAGGTGCCTAATGATTGTGTGTGCGAGAAAGAGAGAGATAAAGAGAAGAACGCAAGGTCAAAAGAGAAGATGAAGGGGGGCGCTGAGGAGAGGGAGAGAAGGATCTGGGGGAGTGGTATGAGAGGAGGAAGGCCATTTTACAGGTAGAATGGCTTGCAGATTTCGCGGACTGGGACACAGTGTGCGGTCTGAACCTGCTGCTGGTTTCCAACCACGGTCCGCGCTGCGGATACAACACCGTCCTCGCCGACAGACGAATCTGAGGTACGCAGGCCCTTGGGTGTCCGCTGTGAAATTGAGTCATTTGCCCAGCGCACCGTCTGTGCAGCAGCCTGAGGAGGTCCGGTCGGAGCAGGTGGGAGCGGCTTTTCAACACTGCTATCCGTCATCGGCGGCGGCGGCGGCGGCGGCGAACGGCAAGCCTTTATTTGTTGTTTCTTGAAAATTGGGAATGCGAGTGACTTGTCTTCCACGGGGACAAAGTCGATACCAATGCCATTAACGCGGCTGTATTCTGACGCTGCTTGCCTCGAGGCTTTCTGGGCAGGCGGCGTCGAGATGGTGAGAGTGATGGGGGAGGACGGTGTGCCAAGGATCAGGGCAGTAATTTGCTCTGCGGTCAAATCCAGTACTGAGTCCCCGTTCACGTTGAAGAGCAAGTCGCCTGCGTGAATCAGGCCGCTCTGGAATGCTGTGCCCGCAGGCGCGACGCTGTGGATTTTGTAGGGGCCAGACGCTTCTCGGCCCACCTCCGGGCGTCCAAAAACGATCCCAATTCCTGTCTGCTGGGCTCCATCTTTCGAGGGGCTGCGGTTTAAAGTCACCGTGCGCAACTTGCCGCGCTCGTACACATTTGCATGCCAAGTGTCAAAAGAACGCGTCATCATCGTCAAGTCGCGCCGATTACTGACCCTTGCGATGCACCCGGCATATTTCTTGATAAGTCGCACGTGCAATGCCCAGAAGTGCAGATTCAGGAAGGCGTGCTTGTGACACAAGCGCGCTGTTTGCCACTGCAACAAATGCGCCAAAATGTCGGGCAAGTGCACAAGGTTGTAGGCAAGTTTACGAGGCGAACATGCTAAGCGATGACTGTGCGAAAGGTCCATGTCCAGTTCAGGTAGGGAGCCTGAGATACGCTGCGCAAGATTGGATATGTATAGCGGTCCCTCCTCGACGGCATGCGACGGCGCAGGCTCTACCGGTGTAAGCTTCCCCGGCGCGTGGATATTTGCCACACGCTGCAACACCGGATCGTCGCCACCGAGCGGCCATTGCCGGGACAGTTTGATGCTGACCGCCTCTAGCGTCTGGGCACCTGTCTGCATATGTGTTTTCAGCTCCCGCACCCGCTGCAGCGACTGCGCCATGTCTCGCTTGATCTTTGACGCCTTTGAATCGAAGGCATCTACTTCGGCATCGCCTGTCTCAAGAGCCCCGGGGAGGGAATCCAACCGAGATTCCCTCAACGGCCCCTCCCGCGCTTCGCTTTCGTCTCCCATCCGATGACCCACGGGCCGCCCCCCCCGTTGTGTTCACCTGAGCAGTCCCGAGATACCACTGAATCTGCACAGGTTTCCTCGAGGGGACCCAATGTAAACGGGAAAATTGTCATATTCGGTAATAAACGACTAATGAACGCCCAAAATTAGGTGGCCGACGGCAAAGGTCAGAAAAATCGCCAGAATTCTCAAATCTCTGGCTTGCAAAATGCAGTAGAGCGCGCGGCGGCGGGCATGGAAGCGGTCGGGGCGTTGCTGAGCGTTCCCAGAGACAAACCAAAAGTGTGACCATTTAGTCTAAATGCCCCGCAAGTGCAGACTCTGTCCCGCAGAACGCAGCAGCCAATTGTCTACATCACCCGCGCGCCGGGCAATTGTGTGCACCGGTCCCCGTTTCCTCTCCCGTTTGGGGGGGGTACCCCAGAGGTTATACCAGTTTTTCTGGGGGGGGTTATTTGTACCGTCTGAGTGAATCGCACCGAAAATCCTATGAAAGAACAAGGTTTTATATAGGTCCTAGGTCCTGCAGTAATAAACACACAAAAGGTCCTAAACACACACTTACCTTACGACACAAATGTTAAAAATGTACTGGACAAAAAAAGGACAAAAAGTGGACAAAAAAAAAGGACACAAAGTCCAAAACAATGCTGAAGAACAATACAGCAGGCGCAGGCCCCCGTGCCCCCGTGCTCCTTGCGCTCGCCCTGGCGCTCTGCATGCCTGCGAGCGTCGACGCGCATGTAAGCCGCGTGGCCTGCGACAGACCGATCACATCGGGGTCCATGATGGGCCAGCCGATTGTACGGTCGACAAGTCAGCAAGTCAAGCTCGCGCGGGGGGGCAACCCGATGGCATGTGGGGGCACCCTGACGCCGTCGGAGTCGGGCCTCACCCTGTCCAAGTCGACCACGGGCTCACAGTTCTTAATTGAGGTGGAAATGTCGGCGGGTACGGGCGCGTTTGGCATCATCTCTGGCTCGTGCGATATGCGACGGACAACGAACATTTCGAACACGTTCACAGCTCCATCCTCGGGCACGGTCAAGCTGCGCGTCGCCAGTGCGAACTACTACGGCACGGTGACGACATCGGCCGACTGTGAGTACACAGTGCAGCCCTCTCAGTGCACGCGCTGCATCGCTGGAAAGTATTACGCAACAGCAGGCGCCAGCCAGTGCACAGACTGCATGGCTGGAAAGTACTCCCCGACAGCAGACTCCCAGCAGGGGCGCACCTTCCTGTTTGGAGACTATGACTCCGGTCGGGTTGTCGGGTGCGATGATCCCGAAATGATTATTGGAACGCACGCTTTCGAACTGTCCATGACCATCACGCCGACGGCGCAGGGGTACGGCATGCTTGCGAGCCACGATCGCAGTTGCGATGGCAACTTCCAATTTCGGCTTGAGATCTACCAATCAATGAAGGTGTCACTCCAGTGCGAGGGCATCAGGGTTGTGGGGGGGGTGACAGATGGCGATCCGATTGGCGTGAGGTCGGAGCTCTGTTCAGCCGCGCTTCCCCTGGGCCAGCCGAGCAGAGTTGGCGTCAGACGCGAAAGTGACGGTCGCTTCAAACTCTTGGTCAATGATGCTCTGGTCTCCGAACACCGATCTGGCCCACCTGCTGACCTGCGCATCGGCACTATCAGAAACGGTGTCGGGGGGGGCGGAGAGCATGGGGCAGGGCGAGCCTTTCGTATCGGAAGCAGGTTCCCTCCAGGGACGGGTAGCGATCCGTACAACACCTTCGCAGGCACCATCCGCCAAGCTGTGTTGAGAATCACCGATTTTGCTGGAGCCTCCATGTGCACGGACTGCTTAGCTGGAAAGTACTCCCCGGCAGCAGGCGCCTCTCGGTGCACAGACTGCTTGCCTGGAAAGTATTCCCCGACTGCAGGAGCCTCCTCCCAGTCCATGTGCATGGACTGCATGGCGGGAAGGTACTCCCCGATAGCAGGCACCTCAGTCTGCACCGACTGCACCGCCGGCAAGTTCAAGGCATCTGCGGGGGCCACGGCGTGTGAGAACTGCGAGGCTGGCAAGAACGCAGCAGGGACAGCTTCAACCGTCTGCACCGAATGCACCGCCGGCAAGTACGCAGCAGGGACAGCTTCAACCGTCTGCACCGACTGCACCGCCGGCAAGTACGCAGCAGGGACAGCTTCAACCCTCTGCACCGACTGCACCGCCGGCAAGTACGCAGCAGGGACAGCTTCAACCGTCTGCACCGACTGCACCGCCGGCAAGTACGCAGCAGGGACAGCTTCAACCGTCTGCACCGAATGCACCGCCGGCAAGTACGCAGCAGGGACAGCTTCAACCGTCTGCACCGAATGCACCGCCGGCAAGTACGCAGCAGGGACAGCTTCAACCGTCTGCACCGAATGCACCGCCGGCAAGTACTCAGGAGCCCCCGCTTCGACCTCAGGGGGTTTGGCATCGTGCGCCAAGTGCGATCCTGGATCTTTTTCTGCATCTGCGGGGGCAACCATATGTACAGTGTGTCCGGAGGGAAAGACAAGCGCGATAGCAGGCGCCAGCCAGTGCACAGACTGCATGGCTGGAAAGTACTCCCCGACAGCAGACTCCCAGCAGGGGCGCACCTTCCTGTTTGGAGACTATGACTCCGGCC
>Ga0315905_10008680_pt1 | contig 10285 bp, 9 predicted proteins | sample LakEriMetagenome_5_FD_203522 | JGI IMG/M metagenome (GOLD analysis project Ga0315905, IMG submission 203522) | Freshwater fungal communities from buoy surface, Lake Erie, Ohio, United States - Buoy 4 MA121 | ecosystem: Environmental > Aquatic > Freshwater > Lake | place: USA: Lake Erie, Ohio... | reverse complement strand
GACGATCAGGTTCATCTGTACGAACCTCTATCGTCGCTTCACCAAGAATTCCGTGAGCGCGACCAATTCGCCCCACGAGTAAGCGCATTGTTATCGAGCTTCGTCGGTCTCGATGAGATCGACGCGAACTGTGCGTCCTGCGAGCGCACTGACAACTGTACGAAGTGCCTTTGCAGTGCGGCCATTGCGACCAATGACTTTGCCGATATCTTCAGGGTTCACACGAACCTCTAAAGTTGTCCCGCGACGTCCGCTCTTTTCAGAGACAACAACATCATCTGGGTTATCAACAATTCCCTTGACCAAATGCTCTAGGGCTTCATCCATCATTTTTATTCTGCAGCCGCTTCTGTCTCAACTACTGCATCTGCAGTCGCTTTAACCGCAGGGGTTTGAACAACGGCTTCCGCAGTCTCTTCAACAACGGCTTCAACTGCTGGAGCTTCCTCAACTACCGCAGTTTCTGCAACAGGGTTTGCCTTAGCTGCAAGCTTCTCCTGTGCCTTCTTCTTCAATGTTGTTGCACCTTCTGCTGGTTCATCAGCAGCAGCCTTCATCGCTGCTTCGTAGGCAACAACCTTTGATGGCTTAGGAGCTCCAACGCGAAGTGTTCCTTCAGTTCCTGGAAGACCCTTGAACTTCTGCCAATCACCAGTGACCTTCAGCAAAGCCTCTACAGCTTCAGATGGTTGCGCTCCAACGCCCAACCAATACAGAGCGCGCTCTGAGTTAATTTCGATGATTGATGGATCTTGTCCTGGTACGTATCGACCAATTTCTTCAATTGAAAGACCATTACGTGCCTTGCGTGAGTCTGTAACCACAACACGGAAAAATGGTGTGCGGATTTTGCCCATGCGCATTAAACGAATTTTTGTAGCCAAGAAAGTTGTACTCCTGTAAATGTGTGCCATACAGATCAACCGCAGCGGGGTGCGCGATTAATTCATATGACTATCGAATTGTGGATGTTGCTGGGGGTAGAGGGCCCCTTCAACAGGTTGCTAATTCTGCCATTCAAGCCCCCAGATGCGAAATCGAGGCTTAGAGCCCTTCTTCCAGCGCTCGCTTAGCGGGATTTCCCGATTTGGACTTCTTCTTATTAATTGGCTTGTTTGCCTTGGGTAGCGCGGGCAATGGCCCCATTCCCATACCCATGTTTGGAGGCATCCCTGGCGGCATTGCTCCATTCCTGACCTGCTTCATCATCTTTTGCGCAGCGCTAAAGCGATCGACAAGATTATTTACATCTGAAACTTTGCGGCCAGATCCCAAAGCAATACGAGCTCTGCGAGAGCCATTAAGAACCTTCGGATCTTGGCGCTCTTTTGGCGTCATCGATTGCACAATCGCTTTGGTACGAACTATTTCACCTTCGTCAAAATTTCCGATCTGTTTTTTCATCGCACCTGCGCCAGGCAACATTCCGAGCAACTTAGACATATTGCCCATTTTCGACATGGCCTGCAGTTGCTCCAGAAAATCTTCCAATGTGAAATCTTCACCGCTGGCAAACTTTGCTTCCAACTTGGCCGATGTATCTGTATCAAAAGCTTTCTTAGCTTGCTCAGCCAAGGTTGCAACATCGCCCAATCCCAAGATTCGGGACGCCATACGTTCTGGATAGAAAATATCAAACTCGTGAAGTTTTTCACCTGTAGATGCAAACATGATCGGGCGTTTTGTTAGTGATGCGATAGAAAGGGCTGCGCCACCGCGTGCATCTCCGTCTAACTTTGTTAGGACTACGCCATCAAAACCAACACCATCTAAAAACGCTTGTGAAGTTCTAACAGCGTCTTGGCCCATCATTGCATCGACAACAAACAAAATTTCATCTGGATTGACGGCATCTCTAATATCAGATGCTTGTTTCATCAACTCTTGATCAACACCCAAGCGACCTGCAGTATCGACAATGACCATGTTGTGCTGTTTTGATTTAGCAAACTCGATTCCAGCTTTTGCAACTTGTACTGGATCCCCCCGCCCGTTTCCCGGTTCTGGGGCAAAGACCGGAACATTTACTGATTCTCCAACAACTTGTAACTGCGTAACGGCATTGGGGCGTTGTAAATCTGATGCAACCAAAAGAGGGGTGTTTCCTTGGTCTGCATAAAACTTCGCTAACTTTCCGGCCAATGTTGTCTTACCCGCACCTTGTAAACCAGCGAGCATGACTACGGTCGGCGGGTTTTTTGCAAAGCGAACTCTGCGCCCTTGTCCCCCAAGAATTTCGACAAGGCTTGCATTGACGATTTCAAAGATTGCATTTGCCTGATTGGTTCCAGACTGCAAGGTTGGTAGTGCCTCTAATGATTTTTGCCGAATCTCAGCAATAAAAGCATCAACAACACTTAATGCAACATCAGATTCCAGTAATGCTTGTCGAATTTCCACGCATGTGGTTTCAATATCCGAAGATGAAATCTTGCCGCGTGATCTTAGGGACGCAAATGCACCACTAAATCGCGATGTTAGTGAATCAAACATAAGAGCTGAAGGGTACTTGAAAGCAGATTAAATTGCTTCAGTGCCCCGCTCGCCTGTACGCACCCGAATTACCTGGTCTACCGGGGTAGTCCAGACTTTTCCATCGCCAATTGAACCCGTTGATGCCGCCTTAACGATGACATCAACAAATGCTTCTGCGTCTTTGTCATCAACAAGTAGTTCTAATCTGACCTTAGGAATCAGATCAACGGTGTATTCAGCTCCGCGATATACCTCGGTATGTCCAAGTTGTCGACCAAAGCCACTTGCTTCAGAAACCGTCATACCTGTTACGCCAGCTGCTTGTAAGGCGTTTTTTACATCCTCTAACTTAAATGGCTTCAAAATCGCAGTGATTAATTTCATTAGAACGCACCTCCACGGGAAGAACTACTCAATTCATAAGCACTTTCGGCATGCTCGACCAGATCAATACCGTCAACTTCATCTTCAGCCTTGATACGAAATCCTATTGTCTTTTCGATGATAAATCCCAGGATCAAGGTAACGACAAATGAATATCCGGCGACAAGTGCGACACCCAATGCTTGCTTTACAAAAAGGGTCATTCCCCCGCCGTAGAACAATCCATCGACACCGATGCTATTGACTAGCTGAGATCCAAATAACCCAACCGCAAGTGAGCCCCAGATTCCGCCGACAAGGTGAACACCGACAACATCGAGTGAATCATCAAATCCGAATTTATACTTTAGGCCCACTGAAAGTGCACAGAAAATACCCGCAAAAAAACCAATGACGACAGCTGCCCATGGAGCCACAAATGCACATCCAGGTGTGATTGCCACTAGCCCAGCAACAGCGCCTGATGCTGCGCCCAAAGAAGTTGCATGGCCATTTCGGATTTTTTCAATCAATAACCATCCGCACACTGCTCCAGCGGTTGCAACCTGAGTATTGATTAAGGCAAGTGCGGCTATTCCATTGGCAGCAAGTGCCGAACCTGCGTTAAAGCCAAACCATCCAAACCACAACAAAGCCGCTCCCAGAAGAACTAATGGCAATGAATGAGGTCGCATTGCCTCCTTGCGCCATCCGATGCGCTTACCAAGAACTATTGCTAGAGCCAATGCTGCTGCGCCAGCGTTGATGTGAATCGCTGTTCCGCCAGCAAAATCTTCCAAGCCTTTGCTAGCCAAAAAGCCTGCGCCAGTTACTGTGTCACCAACCTTGTTTCCAAAAGCAAAAACCCAATGGGCAACTGGGAAGTAAACAATTGTTGACCAAATGGCTACAAAGACAGCCCATGCTGAAAACTTGGCACGATCTGCAATTGCACCTGAAATCAGGGCGGGTGTGATGATCGCAAACATCAATTGAAAGGCTGCAAATACCAATACTGGAATTGGATAAGTCCCACCATTATTGGTGAATTCATCAACCAACCCACCAAGACCAGAGAAAGAAAAATTGCCATACCAAGGAGAATCTGCTTTATATCCAAAGGCTAATTCAAAACCGTAAATGACCCACAAAACACTTACGATGCCCATAGAAATAAATGACATCATCATCATATTGAGAACACTCTTGGTACGAACCATGCCACCATAAAAAAAGGCGAGACCAGGCGTCATCAATAACACAAGAGCGGTACTTGCCAGCATCCATGCGGTATCGCCAGAATTTAAAACAATCTCTTCCATAGTTTGATCTGCTTCCTAAATCAATAAAGATTCTCTCCCTTGAGATGGCCAAACCATCTATCAAGGCAGTTACAAAGAAGAGCATTTAGGATTTCAGGGGCGTGACAAAAACACCCCTTGTGTTAATTCTGGGTTACGAGAGCAACCCTTTAATGTAGGTGTGAGCGTCAAATGGAGCAAAATCTGTCTCGGATTCGCCAGTTCCGACCCATTTAATTGGAATACCCAGCTCGGCTTCAATCGCAAGGGCCACCCCACCCTTTGCGCTTCCATCCAATTTAGTCACAACAATTCCGGTGACATCAACGCTGTCTGTAAAGATCCTGGCCTGCTGTAAACCATTTTGACCAGTTGTTGCATCTATAACCAACAAGACTTCATTGATGGGTGAGACTTTTTCTACGACTCGTTTTACTTTGCTGAGCTCTGCCATCAAATCATTTTTGTTGTGCAAACGTCCTGCAGTATCGATGATAAAAAAATCACTGGAGGATTCCTTCGCAGTCTTTGCACCGTCAAAGGCGACAGATGCCGGATCCCCGTTTTCCTTACCTGCAATCACTTGAACTCCAATTCGATCACCCCAGGTTCTTAATTGATCAACTGCGGCGGCGCGAAAAGTATCTCCGGCGGCCAAAACAACTCTATTTCCACTCTTTTTGTAAAAAGAGGCCAGTTTTGCAACCGAAGTGGTTTTTCCAGTGCCATTGACGCCAACAACCATGATTGTCGTTGTCCCTGAAACTATTACTGGTGCGCGTGAACTTTTTGAAAGATTATCTGTGAGGATTTCAAGTAATGCCTGTTCGGCATTATCGCTTTTTATCTTTTTAGCAGCATCTAAGAAGTTCTTTGTCAGATTTGGACCAAGATCAGAAGACAAGAGTTCTTGCTCTAGTTCTGCCCAATCTGAAGGAGAGAAATCATTTGTGCCTTTTATAGTGGCGATGAACTTACTAAAAAGACCCATCGTGTTTAGGCCTAACTTGCGTCAGATTCGCGCAGGCGCTGAGAAATAACTTCGGTTACACCGTCTCCACGCATGGTTACGCCATAAAGTGCATCTGCAATTTCCATGGTGCGTTTTTGGTGGGTAATGATGATTAATTGTGAACTCTCACGAAGCTCTTCTAGTACAACTAAGAGGCGTCCAAGGTTTACATCATCTAGTGCTGCTTCAACTTCATCCAAAACATAGAACGGGCTAGGGCGAGCCTTGAAAATCGCCACTAACATCGCAACGGCAGTGAGAGACTTTTCTCCACCCGAGAGCAATGAAAGACGCTTAATGCGCTTTCCGGGTGGACGCGCTTCCACATCAACTCCGGTTGTCAATGGGTTGTCTGGATCTGTCAGGATCAAACGCCCGTCTCCGCCAGGGAATAGTCGAGCAAAAATATCTTCAAAATGTTTAGCTGTCTCTTCGTATGCTTCCATAAAGATCGATTGAACTCGGTCATCAACTTCCTTGACGATGTCCAACAAATCCTTCTTGGTGTTCTTCAGATCCTCTAATTGTTCAGCCAAGAACTTCAATCTCTCTTCAAGAGATGTGTACTCCTCTAGCGCAAGAGGGTTGATCTTTCCCAGCAAGTTGAGAGATCTTTCAGCAGATGCCAGTCGCTTTTCCTGCTGATCGCGGCGATATGGAACCATTTCGGTTGCAATGATTTCGCCCTCATCGGTTTCGTGAAAAGTCGGAACATCTTTATCTGGGCCATATTCATTGACCAAGGTTGCTGTATCAATACCAAACTCTTCCACTGTTTTTGTTTCGAGAGTTTCAATGCGGAGGCGTTGTTCAGCCCGAGCAATCTCATCTTTGTGGACACTAGTTGTTAGTTGCTCAAGCTCTGAAGTGAGTTCGCGTCCACGTGTGCGAACTGTAAGAGTCTCACCTTCTCGCGCAGCACGAGATTCTTCCAAGCGCCCACGCTCTGTTGCTGCCTTTGCAATCGAACGCTCAATATGAATAAGTACCTCATAGGCTGCTTCGGCGACTGCTTGGGAAATTACTGCCGCTCGTGCTCGGGCACTGCGACGAATAATTGCACGCTCTGATGCATCACGCTCGGACTGTGCAGATTGCTCCAAAGCTAACGCACGCGCTCCCACTGAATCTACTCGTTCTTCGATTGTTCTAACGGCCAAACGGGCTTCGACTTCTCGTGTGCGCGCGATTGAAACATTATTTCGAAGCTCTTCAGTTTTTGAATGATCAGGCTCTGCCACAACGCCACGTTGCGCTAATTGATTTTGCGCAATTGTGATCTCGCCTTCATCGCGAGATTTTGCTGCAGTTGCCTCATTAATTGAAATGTTAAGTCGCTCAACTTCTGCCATTGCAGATTTCATGTTTTGCCCAGAAACTGCCAATTGTTCCGTCAGTGCACCTATGCGGGCATCAGATTCGTTGAGCTTGGAAAGTGCGACATCGTAATCACTTTGGCGTGCTGCAACTTCCGTTGTAGCTGTTGAGATTTCAAACTTTAGCCGATCGCAATCGTGAGTTATCTCCTGCAATTTACTTTCAAGTCCTTCAATTAGGGCTTTGATTTCAATGAGTGATGATGAAGACTTAGAGCCACCGCGTGCTCGACCTCTTGAAATCACGTCGCCATCTCGTGTCACTACCGTCACTGAAGGGTGTGAGCGCAAAATAGCTTCAGCCGCATTTGCATTTTCAGCAACAACAGTTGAAGCAAGAAGAGCTGAGACAAGATCGCCAATTGAATGTGATCGAATATGGGCGGCTAGCGGTGTTAGTCCAGCTGGAATATTTGAAGTTCCTGTTTGGCCAGGTTCATAGACCAAAACATCTGCCTGTCCTAGATTTTCGCTCCGCAAAGTCGTCAGCGCTGTAACTGCAGATGAAAGATCCTTGACCACTACCGCGTCAGCCAAGTTTCCAAGTGCAGCGGCGGCTGCCGATTCCCATCCATTATCTATCTCGATCAACCCGGCAATACTTCCAAGAATTGATACTCCACGAGAATCTCGAAGGAGGGCAGATGCGCCATCGCGATTTTGTGAAGTTAGCTTTATGGCCTCAAGTTTTGACTCCACTGCGTTTCGTTCACGATCTGCGGCGCGCTCAGCTTCAACTACTTCACTTAACTTTGACTTGGCACCCTCTAGTGATGTTTTTGTATTTTCAAACTGCAAATCAAGACCTAATTCACCGGAATCGGCACTAGCAATTTCAAGTTCATATGATGAGTACTCACGTTGGGCTTTATCAACTCGTTCTTGCGCGTCATTTCGCGATTTAATCAAACGTTGAATTTCTTCAGCGATGGCTTCAAGGCGGGCGTTGAGAGATTTGATATGTCCTTCTTGGCGAGCGGTGCCCTCGCGCGCATCTGCAATAGCCCTCATTGCCGCGGCAATAGTGTCTTCATCGCTTTTGAGTCCAGCCTCTGCAGCAACTAGTTGTGATGTTGCTTGAAGCAAGGCTTGTTGGGCTGAAATCACATTTGCGCGCAGTGAATTTTCTTCTAAGCGAAGTGCTGCTGCTTCAAGATCTAGACTTTCTGGATCTCTGCCCGATGTGCGGGCCTCTTCAGCTTCTTCATTAAGGAAGCGAGAGCGCTCTTGGGCAAGGCTCTGAGTTCCGCGAAATTTTTCTCGCAAGGAGTTCAGGTTGTAGTAAGTCTCTTGCGCGGCAACTAAAAGTGGACCTTCAACTGCCGATTGTGAATCAAGGGCTTCTTCGCGGCGGCGAACGGTGTCGAGTTCGGTTTCAACTAATGAACGTCGTTCGCGCAAAGCTGTTTCATCTGCGACTTCTAGTTCGAGCGTCTTTGACATCGAAATGAAATCATCAGCTAACAAACGAAGTTTTGCATCCCGCAAATCAGCTTGAATAGTTGCTGCCTTCTTTGCTACTTCTGCTTGCTTTCCAAGCGGACGTAGTTGGCGACGAAGTTCAACTGTTAAATCCTGAACACGGGCAAGATTTGCTTGCATTGAATCTAATTTGCGTAAAGCCTTTTCCTTGCGCTTGCGGTGCTTGAGCACTCCAGCTGCTTCTTCAATAAATCCACGTCGCTCTTCAGGTGTAGCCATCAAGATTGCATCGAGTTGGCCTTGACCAACAATCACATGCATTTCTCGACCAATACCTGAATCGCTGAGCAGCTCTTGGATATCTAATAACCGAGATGCCTCGCCATTGATCTGATACTCACTTTGTCCATTGCGAAACAAAATTCTAGAAATTGTTACTTCTGTGTAATCGATTGGCAGTGCGCCATCAGAGTTATCAATTGTTAACGAAACTTCAGCGCGACCTAGAGGTGCTCGACCGCTTGTTCCAGCGAAGATGACATCTTCCATCTTCCCGCCACGAAGGGATTTTGCACCTTGTTCACCCATAACCCAGGTGAGGGCATCAACCACATTTGATTTACCGGAACCGTTTGGACCAACTACACACGTGATTCCAGGTTCTAGGCGAAGAGTGGTTGCCGAAGCAAAGGACTTAAAGCCCTTCAGCGTCATACTCTTTAAATACACGCGGTAAACCTATCGTCTCTGGAGCGTGTTTTTAGTGAATTTAGGCTTGAGGAAAGACGATTTTTAGCGCTTCATATGCTGCGCGTGCGGCCACTTGCTCAGCTTCTCGCTTGCTCTTTCCAGTGCCTTGGCTCATTACTTCTCCGCTTAACATTGCAACGGCGGTGAAATTTTTATCGTGATCTGGTCCCTCTTCGCTTACAACGTATTCAGGTGCACCCTTTCCAAGGGAAGCAGCTAATTCTTGAAGTGCGGTTTTGCCATCGAGACCAGCACCTCGCGCAACTGCAGAATCCATAGTTGGAGTAATTAACTTCCGAACTATGTCAGTGCACTTCTCAAATCCAAATTGTAAATAGATAGCACCGATTAATGCTTCCAAGGCATCAGCCAACAGTGAGTTCTTATCGCGACCATTTGTAACCTCTTCGCCTTTTCCGAGGCGGATGTACTGGCCCAACTGCAAACCTCGAGCAATTTCTGCAAGAGCGCGCATGTTTACAACACCAGAACGCAAAGGAGATAAACGGCTTTCATCAAAATCTGGATACCGCTTATAAAGTTCTTCGGTAACTATTAAACCAAGAACCGAATCACCAAGAAATTCCAAGCGCTCGTTAGTCTCTTTACTTCCAGTTTCATATGCATATGAACGATGGGTAAAGGCCAACTCAAGCAAAGCTGGATCGAGTGTGACTCCCAGCTGCTGACTGAGCATTGAACTCAGATCAGACCTCTAATACCTGGCGACGGTTGTAAGTACCGCACGTTGGGCAAGCTGTGTGCTGCAACTTAGGTTGCTGGCATTGTCCACACGTTGAGAGAGAAGCTGCAGTTGTTTTCCACTGGCTACGACGAGAGCGCGTCTTTGAACGCGACATTTTTCGCTTTGGTACTGGCACTTTTTAAAACCTCTTCTCAATCCTAAGCAACCACTGGGCCGCAGAGGGTAAGTATCCCTCAAAAAGGCTAAATCTTGAAATCGGGATTATCGGCCCCGCCTAGATTGAGGCCACCCAGGGATGCCCAGCGAGCATCAATTACTTCATGGGCGTGATCTTCAGGCAGATCTGCCCATTTCCCACCGCATTCTTGGCACAAGCCAAGGCATTCGTGGCTGCAGACGGGGTTAACTGGCAAAGACAAAACGACAGCATCTCGAATTGGGGTTTCCAGATCAAGAATGTCCCCATCCATCATGAATTCATCTGCAACATCTAGATCCTCAGTTGTTAAGTCTTCGGTTGCTCTTTTTTTCTTTTTCCCTCGCTCATTTGTTGGTTCATAGTTATAGAGCTCTTGAATCTTTCGGTCAATCACAATTTCAACAGGGTCCAAGCAACGAATGCATTCGCCTTTTGCCACTGCATAGACATCTGCGCTGAGCAAGACTCCCTCTGTTACCGATTCAAGTCGTGCATCAACCTCAATAACTTCACCGGCAGGGACAGAAATAAGGTCCACCCCAAATTTTTCCTTAACAACAATGTCTAACTCATACTCTTTCATCTCGCCTGCACGACGAGGAAGCTCGTAGGTATTGAGCTTAAATGAATCTAGCGCTTTACTCATCAGCTAATTGCGACAAGACATCCTTGTCATTTGCT